>OIWT01003073.1_pt1 | contig 15937 bp, 28 predicted proteins | sample 1587701 | NCBI WGS metagenome assembly OIWT01 (sample SAMEA3888904, study PRJEB22519) | human gut metagenome | biome: human gut; feature: human-associated habitat; material: faeces | place: Denmark | collected 2009
ACCCAAAGCGAGAATCATACCACTAGACCACAAGGCCACACCCAACCAATTCTGCTCTGTGTCAGATCAAACAGAACTCGCTTTACACACTAACAACACTACTTCCTCTCCCCAAAACACGGAATGTAGTACTTGGGGATCTAGCGGTCAGTCGCTTTGGAGGTACTCACCGGAATCTCAAGCACAGCCCCGCAGGAGCACTGGAAGTGGGTGCAACCGATAGTATACAGCTAGTCCTTATCATCGCTCCGTGTACGCACGATGGATGCTTTGCACATCGGACAGACAAGAAGCGCTACTGTTAATCTCCGATCCTCTCCCCTACCCTTGCGCGTTACGTTCGGCACCATATTCGGCGCCATGTAGTTGATGGCCCCGCAGCTAGCGCAGTCGGAGCGAGAACAACCCAGCGGGAACATCACTGGCTTCTAGTTGTCAACGACTGCATGCAGTTCGCACTCCGCACTCCCCGCATTTGGCGAGATAGCCTTCCACCGGCTGCGCCTTTTGTTTTGCCACCTTATCCGTTGTGCTCCCTTGCTGTGCATTTGAAGCCGAGGAAAGCGGCTGGGATGACGACTGGGCCGCATTTGTCGCCGCAACGGCTGTCTGCGCACTCGCTATGGAATGAACGCCTATAAGCCACCTACCTGCAGGCTGCGGCGAACCGATCGGCTGTGTGTGTGTTTTCCCTTCTTCGAACGTATCCTGGTTGGCACTCAACAGTGGCACATGCTCGTTCTCCATACCGAAGATCAGTGAGGATAGAATCCAATTCAATGAAGATCTCCGGTGTTTGTCCCGATTTTCTCCCTGTGTTCCGGACGAAATGGGCTCGAATCGCGGCGGATGATCGTTTTCTATCCTTTCGTGTTGTGAGGATGAAATTCTCTCTGTTCGTGTATGTCCTATGCTTGGTGACAATATGCTATCTTCATTACCGTGTCTTCGGTGAAAGGGAGGCTCCCAGTTTCCCAAGATCAGATTCGCTTCGTCCAAAGGCTCCCGAAGGGGAGAGGAAAGCGGATTTGGAGCGTATTCGTGAGAAGGAAGAGATGACTCCTGCTCCCATTTCCTTCACTCCCACTCCTGTAAACAACTCTACGAAGGAGGTGGAAACGAATGCACCCTCTCCTACCCCAAAGGTATGGAACTGGCCGAGCAACGAGACGAGCGTCCTTCCTGACTTCGGAACGATGGAGACCAATCGTAGAGATGCTGTAGCGCTGGTCACGCGTAGAGTACGACTATCCCTCCATCGCGTATCCCATTCCGTTCAACAAGCTGGTTTCCGACAAATCCATGCGGTATGTGGACTTTGGAAAGAGGGACGCTCGCTTTCCGCCAGAGATCGAGTTCGGTGAAGTGCAGGACGCTTCCTTCCAGGACGTGGACCACATCTTCGTGACGGGCAGCTCCTCCAACCATTTGTACTCTAATATCAACACGATGTACTCCATCATGTTGTCCAGTCCCCGCGCGTCGATCGTTTTTGTTGATTTCGGATTGGACGCGGCTGCTCTGAGCGCCCTCATCCGCGAAATGCGCTTTATGGTGGACTACTTCAAATCGCACTCCCACGCGCGCATCTACTACCGCAAGTTCGACTTCTCGCACTTCCCCGCCTGGTGGTCTATCAACGATGAGGCGACGCGCGGCGGCTACGCATGGAAGGTAATCAGCTACTTCGACGTGCTTCTGGAGAGCAAGCGTCTGGTGGTGTGGTCCGACGGTGGGAACCAGCTGCCGCGCAGTCTCGACAAGGAGTTGGAGCGCGCACATAAGTACGGTTTGTTCACACCGTACTCGGGTGGTGTGCTGCAGTCATGGCTGCACGGGAGCTCGGCGAAGTTCCTGCAGAACCACCACATGCTGCGGAAGGTGCTGCTGGGCAAGGGCATGTGCACGGGCGGGTACCTGTTCATCGACTACGCGAACGACGCGGTGATGCGGACGGTGGTGTTCCCGCTGGTGGAGTGCGCCTACACGAAGAAGTGCATCTCGCCCGAGGGCAGCAGCCGGAAGAACCACCGGCAGGACCAGGCGATTCTGACGGCGTTGGTGCAGAGCGCGAGGATCGAGAAGTCGTGCATCGCGATCAAGAGCACGGGGGTGCGGTACCACCAGGAGTGTGACAGCGACGAGTCGTGCCGCAAGTCGCGCGAGTTTTTGAAGGGGTTGCTGCGTGTGCATTAAGTGTGTTTAGTGCGTGTTTGTTGGAGCCGTCTTATTCCATTCGTGGAAGGATATTGGATGCCATAAAGGTGAACGCATAGGGAACAGAAGAAACGAAGAATGCCGCGCAATCTCCCGCTCGCTCATTTTCCCCTTGATGGCGTTTCCAAAGAGCGTGTGCGAGATTTCCGAGTCTTCCTCTCTGCATTCGGAGGAGACGGACAAATCGCAGTCCGCCAGTGTGTCCCAGCGTGCGTCTTGATGCATGAAATGAGGCGTAGTGACTCTATCCGAGAACTCGATCGCGTCTGCCGAAGACAGTCTGTATCGATGGGGAGAGATATCAAGCGAAGGAATTCCAAATCAAAAACGCCACCGAATCGCAAGCGCAGCGCATCGCAGGAAGTGAAAACGGCGGAGGGAATGAAGAGTAGCCGTCGCCACTGAAACGGAGACGTTCCAACAGTGCTGCAAGTGACGGATCCTTCGACTTTGTAGCAAGGGGAGAGAGGGAGTGATGATCAGAATGACTGGTCCAAGTCGCAGATCAGCTTCTTCAACGAGGTGGACAACTACCCGCTGTCGGTAGAGTTCGAAAACTCGGTGGAGAAGAAGGGAGCGAAACGAGACCCCACACCCTCCCCATCGTACTCCACGGCGAATTCGATGCAGGACCGCAGCACGCTGGACCAAGTGTTCCTCCAGTCCCAGTCATTGGAGTGATTCTTCGCGCCTTTGTTGGCATACGCTCTGCACCACCCCACATAATTCATTATTGAGTGCTTTCTGCTGAGAAAGGGAGTCATGAAAATCGGCTCCATTTTCGCACCACCGTGTTTTGGTCCAAATCTCGTTTATCCTTCGATTTCATGCAGTCATCGATCGCTTCTGGTAACTAGCACTCTTGATGTTTGACGCAAAGATCCCGTAAAGTGGGAAGACGTGCTGTTCAACGAATCTGACGATGATGAACTTATTAGCGTTGTCGATCTGCGCATGTTTTACGATTTAGGGAGAGGCCGCATCTTCGCTGAAGATTAGCAAGGGTTATCAAGATCCCCTCGGAATTGTCTCTGAGTAGGACTTTTTGGAGACGGTATTTATGGCTGCGTAGACAAATTGATCCTCAAACGGAAGACATCGACTATTCCAGCGAATCCTTCAACCCTATGAAGTTTTTGCTGGAGATCCACAAAGCAACATCCCTTTCGGATTTGGGAAAGGGCTTAACGTGGGCTGCGAAAGGAATGAGTTACGGGTAGAACGATGAAGGAGACGGTGCTGGACGAGGAGACGCGCCTCAAAAAGCTGGTGAAGGACTACTTCGGGGACTTCGTGACTGCGCGCAAAACGATTGAGCAGCTGGAGACGACCCTCTCCGATCCAACGTACTTCACACCGGAGAAGGACCTCGTCGTGGAGGCTGTAAGAGTAAAGAGGGAAGGTAACAACTAGCCGGTGGAGGCGACGGTCGATATGGCGGAGGACATGATCGCTCCGCTGCAGGCCAACCGCGAAGTGGACTTGCGGAGGGACATCAACGCTAGAAAATCTACTCATTGCAGAACTCGCTGCAGCTGTTCCGGAAATACCGCCTGATGTTCCCCACGATCGACAATGTGAAGTCGTACCTGGAGAAGAAGCAATGGGACCGCCTGCTGAAGGAGTACAACAAATATAAATCGGTGATCGTGACGAGCCAGGAGCAGAACATCGTGATCGAGATGGTGGGCGTTTCACCGCCTCCGTGTCTCGTAGATCAAAGAGCACATGATGGGCTACATTCACCAGGCCATCTCAGAGATCCTGACGCTGCTGTACAACTCGTCGAACACGCTGTCTCCGGAGCAGCAGTCCTATCTCATCAACATCGTGATCGGCCTGGACTACGACCACGTGCCCGAGCTGTTTATGGTGCAGAACGCGCTGCAGGCGTGGAAACAAGGCATTTCCTTCTGCACGGAGAAGCTGATGAGGTGCGTGTGTCGTCGCGCGATAAGGCGTAGTGCGTGCGAGTTGGAACGCATCGATTTGAATCACGTCACCAACGAAGGCAGTAAGGAAGTGATGGAATTGTGTTCCGGTAACTCCGTAGTTGGTGTGCGCGCTGCTGTTGGACTATTGCGAGGAGCTGGCGACGCGCTATCACGCGGTGCTGCGTAACGTGAAGGAGGTGTTGGCGGTGAGTGTGGGTTGTGGGTGTGATGAACAGAGTATGATAAAGCGAGTGCCGGATTTGACGGAGGGTGTGTCCACAGTGTGTGGGTGAGATGTAGTGTCGGACTCGGTGAACGAGATGATTGCCAACATCGGCGAGATCATGGCGTGCTTCATGAACCAGGTGAGTGTCTGTGCCGTGACTTGACCGCAGATCACGTGGCTGTTCGACGTGGCTACGAACACGGAGTCTGTGACGCTCTTCTCCACCGACGCGGTCCTGAAGGTGTACTCGGTGGTGCACGTCGACATGCATCAGAGCGTGCGTGGGAAGTGTGGCGAGTGAGGCGTAGTGCGACAACACCTTCGGCGTGCTGCGGAAGTCGGGTTTGCGTGGGCGCAATGTGTGAGAAATAGCCACTAAAAACGGAAACGAGCAGTTGGTGACGATTCTCGATAACATCGAAGTAGTCCCGAATTCCGTCTCTGTTGCATAGACCATCTTCGTGCAAAAGCAGACGGTGCTGGAGATCTTCGTGATCAACAACTTCATCCGGCTGTCCTTCGACGGCATGGCCGAGGCGGTGATGGGCGTGGAGGCAGAACGCCTGCTGCTGTCGCCTTATCTTATCACCGAGTGCATGATGAATGTGGAGGGAACGGGGAAGACGAAACTCCCGCTGGTGGAGTTTCACGACGCCGTGATGAAGAGCTTCGACGGCGTGGCGTGCCATCTGCGTGGATACGAAGAAGTTGGGGCGTGTGGGTTGAGTCACTAACAGCGTATTTCTCCCGTGGTGATGAAGTTCTTCTTGTCCACCGTTCAGGCCGTGTTCGACGCCATGCGGAAGCTCGTGCCCGATGTGTCCTCCGTAGCCGTGCGACGAGGGCGTGAGACATAGGCGCCGCTGACGACGCTGCTGAACCTGGCGTACTCGCTGGGGTACGTGAAGACGAGTTTGGTGGAGGAGCCGCTGGCGAAGTACGTGTTCATCAAGAAGGAGAAGGAGCTGAAGGCGCTGTACGCGGGCATCTCGGGCGCGATGAAGCAGTACACGGAGTGCTACTTGGAGCGGAACGAGCGCGAGATGCTGAAGACGCTGAAGAAGTGCTACGGCATGGACTGGATGGCCTTCAAGGCGTTGCAGCCGGTAGGGGGATGCGTGTGGCGGGCTGCGCTAACGTGATGTAGATGCGGAGCGAGGCGGCGTTCTTCCTGGTGTCGCTGGCTCTGATCAGCGGCGACTTGTCGTTGTATTTGGGCATGGAGTGATGATGAGGTGAGGAGGTGATGGATAGGGCGAAGGAGACGCTGGCGAAGATCGAGAAGCAGGCGATGGCGTATCTGGTGGAAACGTTCCAGGGCTACAGCAACATCACGGAGGAGGCGTACTGCCAGGTGGGGATGCGCGATTGCGTTGATGGTAGCTGATGGTCGAGATCTCGGTGATGGAGAAGGCGATCCCGTCGAGTGACTTCGCGACGCTGCGTCTGCTGCTGGAGAAGGCGTTCCGGGGAGGCGCGTCTGTGGAATCGAAGGCGGTGATCGCGAAGTATGTCGAGGAGAGCGAGCGGAAGCTGAAGAGGATTATCACGACGTTGAATTGATTGTGGCGTGTTTGTTCCAGATTCTTATTCTCAAACGATGCTCTCTCTTGTGCGGAAGAGTGCGCGCCGTCCCCATCCTCTTCCAGTGGTGTCCCTGCAGAGAGCGACGCTGGTGACTGCGAATGAGCTCCGGAGCAAGTTCCTGCAGTATTTCCAGTCCAAGGGGCACACGATCGTGCCCGGAAGCAGCGTGATTCCAGAGGACGATCCCTCGCTGTTGTTTGTGAATGCGGGAATGAATCAGTTCAAGAAGTACTACTTGGGAGAGCTGGTGCCGTGGGTATTTGCGTGGTATTTAAGAAATAGTGAGAAGAGGAGGCTAACCACATCGCAGCTGTGCATCCGTGCGGGAGGAAAGCATAACGATCTGGACAACGTAGTCTATCGAATGACGGTGAAGGATAGATTGGATTCACGCCGCGCCACCAGACCATGTTCGAGATGCTCGGCAACTTCTCCCTCGGCGATTACTACAAGGAGGCGATTGTCATGGCCTACGACTTTGTGACGCGCGAGATTGGCATTCCTCGCGAGCATCTCCGCGTTTCGGTGCACGAGAAGGACGACGTTGCACGAGAGCTGTGGAAGAAGGTAGCGGCACGCTCGACTTCTGATGGATAGATCGGGGGCTTTCCGGACGCTTGTATAGTGAATCGCGGGAACAAGGACAACTTTTGGAGCATGGGTTCGGAGGACTCTCCCAGCGGCTACTGCTCTGAGATCTTCTACACCGTGGGAGTGTGAGAATCGCGTAATGAGTAGACAGACCCCCAGTCCACGTACGACGACTGGCTGGAGATCTGGAACATCGTGTTCATGAACACGCGCAACCCGGGAGGGTGGATCGACACGGGCATGGGATGCGAGCGCATGCTCTCAGTGGTGCGTGTCTGGAGGTTCCTGTTAGACGTAGCTCAACCATGTGCACTCGAATTTCGAAACGGACTGCTTCGCTCCGCTGATCGAGAGCATCCGCACTCGATTCCCCTCCTTGTCCGCCTCGCACCAGATCATCTTCGCAGACCACCTCCGCACGAGCGTGGTGCTGGCGGGCGAGATCTTCCCCTCCTCGAAGGGTCGCGGGTACGTCATGCGGAAGATTGTGCGTCGTCTCCTCCGCTACGCCTATTTGAATGCCATCACGGAGCCCTTCATGGGAGACTTCGTTCCCGCGGTTATCGAGATGATGCGTGGGAGATGGCGGGAATTGTGAGGCATAGAGGAGCAGGTGCCGACACTGCCCGCACGGCGGAATCGCATCGAGAGAATCCTTCGGAACGAAGAAGAGTTCTTTTGGCGGGCTGTGGTGGAGGGAAAGAAGGCCGTTTCCTCCAAGCTCAAAAAGGTTTCGTAATTTGTCATGCCTGAAATCTAGTCGAATTCGGTCATCTCCATGGAAACGCTCCATCGTTATCACAGCGACACGGGGCTGCCCGTCGAGATGATTCTGACCCTGCTGGAGGAGGAGGGAATTCCGTACGACAAACAGCAGGTGGCTGTCTGGATGAACGAGGAGGTGCGGCTCGGCGAGGGCACGCAGACTGGAAATCGGGGGGTATCCCTCCCCAGTCTGCCATCCCAGCGGCTGATGGGCGAGGCGCTGACGAGTTGGGAGCCGGCCACGGCGGACTGTTCCGTGGTGTTCGACGACGGGCGTTTCGTCGCGTTGGACCCGTGTCCGTTTTACCCGACGCAGGCGGGGCAGGAGGGAGATTGCGGCGAGATCACTCTGGGCGGCGAAACGGTCGCCGTGAAACGCACGGTGAAAACGGCGCAAGGCGTGGTGTGCGAGGTGACGCCGCACACGCCGCATGTCGGCGCGCCGGCGCAGTGCCGAGTGGACGTCACCCACCGCCAGTGGGCATGTGACTGCTGTCTGAGGATTAGACGCGTGGCGACGCACCACACGGCGACGCACCTGCTGCACGGCGTGCTGCGCGAGCGAGCTGGCTGTGGGCAGAGTCTGCAGGAGGGCTCACGCATCGACGCCGACGGGCTGACCTTCGATTTTTACGCAGGCTTCCTGAGCGACCGGCTGCGCGCGGACACGGCAGGGTTTTTGAAGGAGGTGGAGAAGGAGGTGAACGACCTCGCGCGTGCAGGTGTCCTTGATAGACATGGATCACTGGTAGCGTTGCCCGTAGTGAAGCAGGACTTCTCCAAGCAGCAGCTCGGGACGTTGCCCAAGGGGAGTTTCATCGGAGATATCGTACGGATTTCTGGCAAGGACTCGGTGTTCCACACGGTGTCGATCGGCGCGAGCCGGGAGTTTTGCTGCGGGCAGCATGCGCGATGCAGTTCGGACGTGTACCCCTTCGTGATCACGGGCATGCAGTCGGTGTCTGCGGGAATCAAGCGCATCGAGGCGAAGGCGGGCCGGGCCGGCATTGACGCATTGATGAAGAATCGCGAATCGCTGCAGGAAGTGAGTCGGTTGCTGAAGGTGAACGAGGACGCGGTGGTGAAACGCGTGGCGAGCGTGGTGAAGGAGAACGGCGAGCTGGAGAAGAAAAACAGGGGCTATTTGCGGATGGCACTGCAGAATCTGAACTGCAGTTACTCCTGCGTCGTGGGTACCTGTCGTTTTGGGAGTTGATTGTAGAGGGCCTGCCGGTGGCGGTGTACGAGCTTCCTGACGGGGTGTCGAAGGAGTTGATTGACAAGATGATGACGCATTTGAAGGAGAAGCGAGGAAAGGAGTGCTCGCTGATCGTGCAGAACAAGTCCTTCGTGCTGCTGGGCAAAGAGGGGGTGAAGAAGGAGGAGATGGAGCGATTGAAGAGCATCGTGTTTGAAGTGGGGTTTAAATGGCTTCTGCAACGAATAGGTGGGCAAGGGAGGCAAAGGCGGAGGCAAGAAGGGCGTTGTGAAGGGTGTCTGCAATAGCAGTCTGCTGCAGAAGGAGGAGGCATTCAAGCAGTTTGCGTAGTCTCTTTAACTGGGTGTTTGTTCTTCAGTCGATTTCATGGACTTTGCCACTCCCGGGTACTGCTCCTGGAAGAGTGACAGAACAATGGGCAGCACTGATGGGTAGGTTATCTTCAGTCGGAGCTGGACATGCCCGGTGAGTTTGTGGAATCGCGAATCAAGCACTACAAGATGCGCAGAGAAGTGTACGCAAAGGGCGGGGGTGGGGAGATACACATTGGAGTGAGCATCGGCGGAGTTTCGTTAGGAGTAGATTGATCCCGATACCAAGCTGTCGGTCGCGATTAAGCGGGGATATTCCAAGCAGCGAGCCACCTATGGTGTGAATGTTACGCTGATCCGCGAAATTCGGATTCTGCAGGAGCTTTCTTTGTACAACCACCCCAATATTGTCAAAGTGCGTTTTGTAAACTCCATTTCGCGATTAGTTGATCGAGGTGTTTCCCCACGATGGGGACTTGTACCTGGTGGAGCCCTTCTACCCTTCCTACATCCAGCAGTACTTGACGGCGAATGCAACCCCGTTCAACGAGGAGCAAATCAAGTACATTGTGTTTTCGGCGGCAAAAGCGCTGCTGTTCCTAAAGAGGTGCCACATCATTCACGGAGTTGCGCTCGTGACAGCAACTCACGAATAGGACGTGAAGCCGGCGAATCTGCTTGTTTCTCGCCAGAACACGATTTGTCTCACGGACTTTGGCTCGGCTATCGACTGCGGCGGCAGCACATCGTACAGCGTGAAGCAGAGCTGCATCTCGACCGTGTGGGCAATGCGATGCTTCATCGACCGTAGTTATTACAACGCCCCCGAGATCCTTCTGGGCCTTCCCGAGATAACCTGCAGCGTGGACGTGTGGTCCCTGGCGCTCACGTGGCTTCGGCTGCTGGGCGTTCAAATCAGTCCTTCTGTTCTGTTTGTTTGCCGCGTTGATTCGCAGAACCCCACCGAGATTCAGATGTGTCAGAGCATCTTCGAGTTCCTCAGCGAGAGCCCCAACTCCGACTCCTGGTCTGTACCTCCACAGAGCGCATGTGATTTAGGCACTTCGCCATGTCCAGTTCGTTCCCGCGGTGACTCTGGAGTCGCTGGCACCTTTGCAGGAGCGTCTGCGGCAGCAGATTTCGCCCGAGCTTGTGAGCGACGAGGGTCTGAGCGTGCTATGTGGAATGCTGAAGCTGGACCCGGCGCGGCGACTGTCGATCGAGGCGGTGTGTGGAGGGCGAGGGAGTGAGAAGTAGATTTGCGAGCATCCGTACTTCCAGAGCACGATTTATGACGCGGTGCTGAGAGGCGAGTTTGGTGGGGGCTGTGGAGCGAAATGAGGTGCAGAGGGCAAGCAGTACTTCCCGGCGTTGTCGGAGCTGCGGAAGAATGTGGTGGTGCCCCCTCTGTTGGAGGACTTCTTCGGGCACAAGAAACAGTTTGAGGGTTTGGGTGGGGAAGCGAGTGGAGGGTAGAATCGACGCTGATGGAGGAGGAGAACTCGGAGGAGGAGCCCGTGGCGCCGAAACGCATTCTTCGCTTTGAGGGTTCGCCGATGAAGAGTGGTTCGCCGATGAAGAGTGGTTCACCGATGAAGAGTGGGAGAGAAGAGGTGTTTTTCTGGTAGATGACAAGGCGTTTTGGACCTTCTCGGATGAGAATAGTCTGTGTCTGTAGTTGCTTCTGTCTCTTTATGCTAGTGTTGGTTAACAAACACGCCAGTGATAAAATGAGTACCCCTATTGGAAGAGAGCCTACGAGTGAGTGTCCAGAAGAGTCGGTTACGTCCCAGAGCTTTCTGTTCGCGTAGATGCTCTGGTCGCAAGGCTTCATCGTGTAGATGGTTTCCTTTGCCTCTTCCTTCTTCGTTTCCTTCGTTTCTTCCTTCGTTTCCTTCTTCGTTTCTTCCTTCGTTTCTTCAGGCTTCTTCGCCTCTTCCTTCTTCTCTTCCTTCTTCTCTTCAGGCTTCTTCTCCTCCTTCTCTTCAGGCTTCTTCTCCTCAGGCTTCGCCACCTTCACCTCCTCAGCCTTCTTCTCCTCAGCTGCAGGCTTCTTCGCCTCAGCACCCTGCGCCACAGCCCCCGGCGCGCCCAGCGCCATCTTCAGCAGCTCCTGCTGCTTGGGACTCAGCTCCTTCGGGTACTGCACGCTCATCTGCACGAACAGCCGCCCGAACTGCCCCTCCTGCCCGTACATCGGCATGCCCAGGCCCTCCACGCACCGCACGGCGCCCGGCGGCAGCAGATCGCCCTCCAGCGTCTCCAGCCGCACGGTCTTGCCGCTCAGGTGCCTCAGCTGGAGGCTGGCGTGTGTGAGCGAGTCAAGCAGCGAGATCTGCGAGCGCACGAACAGGTCACTGCCGCGCCGGCGGAATACGGAGTGCGGGATCTGGTCGATGTAGAACACGATGTCGCCCGTCTCCATGTGCGGGTCCTGGTCCGCCGCACCGCGCAGCACCACCTTTTGCCCGTGGTCCATGCCTGGCTTGATGGTGACGGACATGTCCTCGCGCACACGCTTCACCTTCTTGCCGTGGCACGTCTTGCACTTGTCCTTGCTGCTGATGCTGCTGCCCTCGCCGCCGCACTCGGGACACACCGACTGCGTCTGCGCCATCATGCCCATCATCATCGTCGTCTGCATAATGAAGCCCTTGCCGTTGCAGCGCGGACAGCGCTTCACGGCGTTCGGCTTGGTCGTGCCCACGCTACGTCGTCAGGGAGGGATTGCGCCATTACCCCTTGCACTCCGTGCAGAGCTTGTTGCGGGTGACGGTAAAGTCCTTCTTCGTTCCCGCGTACAGCTCCTCCAGCGTCAGCGGCAAGCGCTGCACCATGTCGTCCGTGCGCGTCTGGCGCTGGCTGAAGCCGCCGGCGCCCGCGCCGAAAATGGACTCGAAGATGTCGTTCAGGTTCGCGTAGCTGGAATAGTCGGCCGCGTCGCCGGACTGCTGCAGGCCGTCGGGACCGAGCTGGTCGTAGATCTGGCGCTTGTCCTCGTTGGAGAGAACGTCGTAGGCCTCCTTCACCTTCTTGAACTACGCCTCACAGCCCGCAACGACAGCAACCATCTCGATGTTGCCTCCTCTGTCCGGGTGGTGCTTCATGGCCATCTTGCGGAAGGCCTTCTTGATGTCGTCGGCCGAAGCGTCCACCTTCACTTCGAGCAGGTCGTAGTACGTCTTGTCGACGGGGTTTCCGCGACAGCCCATATTCCCGGCATATCCTCCGAATCCATTAAAGAAGGATCGCGCAAAGGTGCTTTTCGTCTGCCAAAGGAAAACATTCGTCTTCGGGGCGCATTTCCCAAAGCACGCAAAGGATTTCGCCAAGCCTACTTTGAATGAAACCGAAAACGACCCACCGCGTGAGAAAGCAAACATGAATCGATGCTAGAACACAACTAGGTAGAGTCGAAGTGTCTTCCTCGTGCCCTTGATGGCTGTGACTGCAGAATTCGATTCAACCAAAAGGGGAAACGGGGAAACGGACATTCCCGTGATTGTGTCGAACCAAACAGGCGTAAAGGAAGACATATTCGTTGAACTCCTTTTTCACAAGAGCCACCGCGTCGGAGACCTTCGTAGCACCCTTCAGCTCCTCGTCGCTCACCTCGCTCTTCTGGCAGATGAAGCACGGCAGCTGCAGCTTCAGTCCGCTCAGTCTCTCCAGGTTCTCTCCGTCGAAGCTCACCAGTCCAGAAACCTAGGCGTCATCCCCATCACGCAAATCCACCTCCACGCAGGAGGACACCACCTCTCCCTCCAGCTCGCATCCCGCCGCCTTCAGCCAGTTCACGAACGTCGTCGTCATGATCTCGCGTGCCGTGTCGGGGCAATCGAACTTGGCATCTATCGCCTCACTCCGTCCCCCAGCGCAAACCGTTGCTGTTCTTCACGGGCGTGAAGTGCGTGCGAGAGACGAGCGTGCAGCCCATCTTCTGCGAGAAGGGGAACACATCGAAGATGAACGATTCCATCTTCACGCCGTTGGGTTGCTTCGGCTTCACCGTCTCCTTGGCAGCGTCGTCGTAGTACGGGATCGCCTTATGCGCGATATGGTACAGAAGCGGCAGACTGGCGGGGTTGCACTTCGTGCGGAGGAATTCCACCGTGCACCACAGGTTGCAGATGAAGCCCGCGCCGAACACGAGATTGCCCTGCGCGTCGCGCATGTTGGCGATCACGTCGCTCAGCTCCGAGTACTCCACCACCTCGTACTTTCCCGCCTTGCGGCACACAATTCCCACGCGCTCCGTCGGACTGTTCTTCAGCACGCACGCGTTGCCCACGTCGTCGCCGTCCGCGATGAACACGCCGAACATCAGCGGGTCGGGGATCTAGAATGAAACGCCCACGAAACGCCCACGCGGACGAAGGCGTTATCGACGCCGTAAATCTGGACGTATTTGGCGCCCTTGGCAACCATGTCGTCCAGCACGCAACGGGAGGCGTCCTCCACGCCGTTCACGGTGATCGCGCTCTTGTACAGACCCATGTAGAGTCCGCCGTTGCCGTCGGGGGCCGTGGCGATCTGATCGTGAAATGGCGGGAAAACACGAACTTCGCTGCGGGAGGAGAGGATGATGTGGCCGTTGTCGTCCATGCAGGGGAGCGTGCCCTGGGAGAAGAAGACGACCTGCTCGGGCTCCAGACCGAAGTAGTGGTGATCGCGATAGAGTGGGGTGAAGGAAGCGTCAAATGGACACACAGGATATACTTCAGCGTGTCGGCGTGCGTCATCGGACTGGTCATCACGTAGCAGTGAACGGCGCACTCTGCAAATCAGGAGAAGAATGAGGACGCACTCTTTCCCGCGCGGCGCGAGGCCATCTCCTGCATGCAAAGAATGCGCTCCGTCTGCAGCTGGAAGAGAGGCTTGTGGGAGAGCAAGCCGATGTCGTACTCGCCCTTGGGGCCGGAGCAACCCAGACGCGTTCCCTGACCTCCGCCCATGAGGATCAGCGCGACCTCGTTCTTGGCGATGGCATCCAGTGTAATGGTGAGATACTTGTCCTTCTCCTCCTGGGTCAGCTTGTCCGCGAACGTGATCTACGCGTGACACTTCACATCCTTCCATGCATTATCCATGGGGTCCAGTTTGGCATCCTGGCTGGAAGCAGCCGTCTGTTTCATGGACGCCTTGTAGATCAGATCCAGACGCTCGAAATCGATCTTGTTCAGCTAGAGGGTTCATCATGCTTACAACTGGATACCTGGGTCTCGAAATGCTTCTTCTCTTCCTCGGTGAAAAGGCCCTCGTCGTAGTATTTCAGGATGTGAGACTGGTCATACTTGGCAATCACAGCACGAAGCTCTTCAGAAATCATGATTGGTTCGGCACGAATGCAAAAAGGGGCGAAAAACGATAGAAAGGAAAGCGATTCTGACAGAATCTGTCAAAGAAATCGTCCCTGAAGCAAGGCGGGGATTCCGGTTATTTCAAGATTCTGGCGACCGAGTGGGTCATTGCGAATCTGTAGCGGGAACGTCGCGGGTCCCTTCGTAAAAAGCCCGTATGGGAGAATACACGGATTTGAAGGAGGAATCATAACTCGAATGCAATGGTGGCACAGAGAGGTTTCCGATTGTGGGTTGGTTCCAGAGTCATTGAAAAGGACGAAAAGAGAGGCGTGTGAAGAGAAGAACTAAGGTGCGCTTCGATTGGGTGAACGAATATTCGTGCGTGTCTATGCGTAGAATCAAATAGACGTTGTCTTTTGCATAGAGAGTGGGATTTTGAACTCTTTTAACCGGTCTTTTTATTGCAAATCAGGATGTCTCAGCAAAGAGCAACGACGTTTATACGGCATTGCTACATTGTTCCCGTGCACTACAATGTGGATAATATCGTAAGTCGAGTGGATTGCAACGCAGGAAGCTAACGGTTGTGCTAGTTGTATGCCATTGAAGTGACAGCGTGCAATGTGACGTGGACAGTGTATAGAACGTTTTCGGCGTTTCAAATCCTCAAGAATATGGTTGGAAATGGGGCATATATCCTGAGATGTAGCTGGTTCAAGCAAATGTCCCGAACCTGCCTCCATTCCCAAATACGCAGTACATCGACTCTTCAACGCTGGAGGGAATCAATTCGATTCGTATCATGCTGGAGAACTGGCTCCATGCGGTGAATTCCGGCCATCAGTGTAATCCGCAGATTATGGAGAACGAGTACGTTCAGCACGTGAATGCCTTTCAGGAGTTCATGCGTGCGGAGGCAAATGTTCGCTCGCTCCCCGTCTTTCACCCATAGCGCCCCCCAAACGGAATCCAGGAAATCGACTTCTCCTTCCTGAGCGATAACGACTCCTTCGACGCGAAGTCGCCCGGCAGCGGCGATGATGCCTATTACCGGAATGAGTATCCGGAGCTGGCGAACTCCACCGTGACGGTCAGCGACTTTGAGATCCTGAAGGTAATCGGGAAGGGCAGCTTCGGAAAGGTGTTCCAGGTGCGAAAACACGGGGAGAGCGAGATTTATGCGATGAAGGTGCTGAACAAGGCAGTGATCAAGAAGAAGAACCAGATCGAGCACACGAAGACGGAGCGCAACATCCTCGGCAAGATCGATCATCCATTCATCGTGGGTATGAAGTACGCGTTCCAGACCGTCCGTCTTGTCCTCCGCACTCACGCCTAGAAGGACAAGCTGTACTTCGTGCTGGACTACTGTCCCGGCGGTGAGCTGTTCTACCACCTTGGCAAGGCGCGCAAGTTCAGCGAGGAGCGCTCGCGCTTCTACGCCGCAGAAATCACCCTCGCGCTGGAGCACCTGCACAAGATGGGCATCGTCTACCGGTGCGCACACCCACTCTCTCTCACTCGCAGCGACCTCAAGCCCGAGAACGTGCTGCTCTCCCACCTGCCTCACCGACTTCGGACTGTCGAAGGAGGGCATCAGCCAGGCGGACAAGGGCGCGCAGTCCTTCTGCGGCACGCCCGAGTACCTGGCGCCCGAGATTCTCAACCGCACGGGCCACGGGCAGGCGGTGGACTGGTGGTCGCTGGGCGCGCTGCTGTACGAGATGCTCACGGGCTGGGTGGGGCATGGATCGAAATGTGAGGGGTAGCCCCCGTTCTACAGC
>OIWT01003076.1_pt1 | contig 15925 bp, 19 predicted proteins | sample 1587701 | NCBI WGS metagenome assembly OIWT01 (sample SAMEA3888904, study PRJEB22519) | human gut metagenome | biome: human gut; feature: human-associated habitat; material: faeces | place: Denmark | collected 2009
CCTGCATTCAAGTACTCCGCAGCCGCTCTCGATTTCCGTGTAGTGCTGGTTCTACTTTTTGTGGATTCTCGTCCACTGCGTTGCGGGGGCCGCGTTTCGCATGAACTACATACCCATCATGGCAGTGCTGTTCGACCCCCAGGTCCTTGCTTTCTCCACCGAGTCACTCTGTAGATGCTATCACAGCACCATTCTCTATTGTATCTTTTGGTGGGTGAAATGGTGCTCGTCTGCACCGCAATGTTGGATTCGCACAGCGCATTCATCTTTCTAGGTCCGTTGTCGTTGCTGTGATCGTCGAGCGGTCGAAGAAGTGCTGGGATTACTGTACGACCATCTTCTTTCTCCATTGCTTCATTTCGGCAATTAGCCATGTCGTAGTATTGCATCCGCGTAACCTCTAGTCTTTTCCCACTTCTCTCTCTTGGTGGTTGCTGAATTGCTCCAGTCTAGTGTATTTGACGATGCTCTGTTGTCGTTGGAGAGATGCATGACACATAGCTGAGCGCATTTGTCTTCGACGTGAAATGGAGGAGATCCCTGTGGTGGATTTGTAGTTTTTCCGGGTCCATCTGTTTGTTCCCCACGAAGAGAATGCCCTAGTCTTATTTCCGCTCCCTATTTCATGTCCGTGTTTCCCACTGAAGCAACATTTCTAGGCAGTTTCAACTCCATTTAACTGCTATTAGTTGAGGTTTTGTTTTTGTTATTCTTTTCGTGAATCATTTTCCAGTGTTCCGCATAGTCCAAGTTTCCTTTTCTGTCTCGAATCAGTGACTATTGCCGAACCATGTTTGATTTCAGTTTCGACGAAGAGTATTCAATTGGAGAACTGACGCTTATTCATAGGAATAACAATTTGCTCTCTTCCCCGACGTTTGGTCCTATTCTGCTAGACGATCGTGAGGATGAAGGACATGGCCCGATTTTCGATCTGCAGTCGAATCAGGACTTTTCCCAGGGGAGTCGGAGTAATGCGCCAGATGCTCCGCTGTTCCAAAATATCTCAACAACTGCTCTTTCTCAACCAACGCAGTATATTGGCCCAATCCCACAAAGCGTGTTCTCTTCCCCTGTTATTTCGGGCTCTCCTTCCTTCCATGTCTATCCCGAGTCCCGAAGAAGTGTGTCTGTCCCAGTTCCGTTTAATCCTCAAATTCCAATGCGATCCCCTACGCCTGCACCCAATGTCGGTGAATCCTATTCCCGATCGTTTAATCGTTTTGGAAACGCATCGTCTCGGCTCAACCGCAAGCGAGATATGGTCAAATCGAGTCCCTCGAACTCAAATCCTCTCCCCGTGTTTAAGTACACGCCTCCTGCTGCAACAACCCACTCGTCTCGTTACAGAGATGCCACATTCGAGCTCGTTCACGGCAATGATACGAAACCGGAGGACAGGCATGGTGATGGGGCCTCCGTCTCTCACTACTCCCTCTTTTTAAAGCAAACAACGCGTTTTGTTTCGGTGAATACGCAAGCTACCCACATGTGCGTTTCGCTCCAGCAATCAGCAATCGACACATCTTCAATCACCAACTCTCCGTCTCCTCCTCAACCCTCTGACGTACTATTCCTTCACATCCATAACGTATAGACACCATCTCCCTTTCCCCGCCGTCTCTACGGGACGATGAGTCCATTCAAATTCTTGGGATCACCCGTAGTCACACAATACTACGACAGCTGTCACTGCCTTCTGTTCCTGACCAACAGCGCCTTCCTTCTCCTCAGCCGGGTCGATTTCGACGAATGGCGGAAAAACGCCATTTCCTTCCAACCGCGCTGGAAGAAGAATTCCACCGAATCCAACTCCCTCTTTTCCCTCTTTCAGGACGGACTGTTCCCGCGGGAATTGATCCGAGTGGGGGAGGCGTTTCTTTCTCACCCCATAGGCGGTAGACCCCCTGTTTTCGGATTACAGCACCACTGTACGGATGATGATTGTTGATAACCGCGACCTCGGCACCACCATTGTCATGCCCACGGTGCTGCGCGTGGAGCTGACGGTGCCCGAGCCCGCAGAGGGCAGCTTCGAGACGCAGCAGACGCAGCTGCGCGCAGCATACCCTGATGCGACGATTGCGCTGTGCGACGACGAGGAGTCCGAGATGGAGGGAGAGGCGTGTGCGTTGCTGTGAGTGTGGGTGTGTGAGATGAGAGACAGAGACCGCAGTCAGTTCTTCCATGCCATCTGGATGGTTTTGCCGCGTGAAGGCGACACGCTGTGCATTCAGCTTCTCGAGTACTTCAAGAAGGGATTGGACAACCCGCGCCTGTTCCCGCGCTGCGCGCCGAGCGAGGGCGGGCTCTGCCCCGCCGAGTCCATCACGCCTCTTCACCCTCTCTGCTACGAGGAGCTGCCCCTGCCCTCCAAGCCTGGTGCTGCCAGCACTGCTGAGTCGGTGGGTGGTGTGGGTGGTGTGAATGGCGGGTCGTGGTATGGGTCTATTGAGGGCGTGGTGCAAGGCACCGCTCTCATCCAATCTCACTTCAACCACACCCCAAGTGAGACCCCGGCACCCTCCTCACGAGAATCGCTGCTGGACGACCAGACCTACGCCAACCACGTGCGCCACTATCTCGATGTGTTCTTCAACTCCTCCTCCACATTCCTCCAAATCCTCAAAACGCGGCGCCCCCAGCTGGGACCCGATCAAACCTACCAGGGCCCCTGGCAGCGATACTGTGTTGGTGGTGGCGGTGGGCACTCACACGCAGGGCGACAGCTATCACTACCTCTTCAACCGACGGCTGATCATTCCGCTGACGCCGGAGGACGAGGCTGGGCTGTCTTCGCTCTACGGCGGACGAGGCGTCTCCCCGCGGTTCTTCCTACCGTCGGGTAAGGCCTTCCAGCTGCAGTGCGAGCTGAGCAGGGAGATACAGAACCGCGTGCCGCGTGTGCTGCACCTCGTGCTGTTCGTGGACACGCGAGACAGCCACAAGCGGGGCCTTCCTTACGTGGGTGCAAGAAACAGGAGTCATTCACAGAACACCACCATCTTCCTCCTTCGCTATTGCATCACCGCCAACACCGTCCCGCTGTCCGCCAAGCCCTCTGCACGCCTCTCGTACAACCCACATGCCTCTCTCACGCCAAGCACCCTCGAGTTCTCGAGCTACGCGCAGCTCGATCAGTTCCTCCACGCGCTGCTCGCCTCGCTCTCCTGCTTCATCTCGCTCTCCTACACCATCAACGAACGATCTCTCCTCCCGCCCGGGCAGCGTGATTACTACATTCCTCCGCCGCCGATGCTGCCGCCACCCTTCGAGACCCAGCTTATGAGCAACATCCTCCTCGTTCCCTCTCTCTCCCTCTCTCACCTCCAGGCCGACAGCAACTCCCTCTTCTTCTACCCCACGCTCGACCAACCCATCTGTCGCCTCTTCTCTCTCCCGCCCACTTACGCCTCCGACGGCTTCCCCGCCTTCACCTCCACCAAGCACGACACACCATTCACCCGACCGCCACCCGCCGCCCGCCCCGCCCCGATCCCAGAGAAACGGCCGGCTGCGGAGCCGCTGGCGCCGCGCGAGAAGCCGTCGAAGAAGCGCAAGGCGCCGGAGTCCAGGAAGAAGGAGAAGAAGCCGCCCAAGGCGAAGCGGCGCGCGCGCAAGGCCACGGACGACACCTCCAGCGTCGCGTCCAACCTGTCTGCCGGCACGGCCCCCTCCATGCCAGCCCAGGCGTTGCCTCCACAGGGAGTGTCTCAAGGGGTGTCTCAAGGGTTACCACAGGCATTGCCTCAAGGATTACCTCAGGGGGTGTCTCAGGCATTGCCTCCTCAGGGGTTGCCTCAGGGGTTGCCTCAGGGATTGCCTCAAGGGGTGTCACTGGAGGCGGGCCTGGGGCCCTCGCTGTCGCTCGGCAGCGTGCGGGCGCCTCCTTCCCTCGTACGCACCGCCGCCCCCACGCCCCTCCCGCCCGCGAGCTACGCTGCGCCGCGCCAATCGAGGCCTCCTTTCCTCTCCTCCCGTGCCGCCGGCGTGTCCATCCAGCCCGCTCACCGCCGCCCGCTGCCGCCCGAGTTCTCGCCGCCCGCGGGCTCCTTCCCCCACTCCAGACAGTCCCCCCACGTTCAACTCCGCCAGCCGTTGCAACCCATGCAACCCATGCAACCCATGCAATCCGTGCAACCCATGCAGTCGGTGCAATCCGTGCAACCGGTGCAGGGCAGACAGGCCTTGCAATCCATGCAGGCGCTGCAGGCGCTGCAAGGCAGGCAGTCCCTGCAGTCGCGAGCGTCGCCCAGACAGCCCGTTCTGGGACCCGTGGCGTCGGAGCGGCAGCTGGCGGGACGGCGAAGCCAAGCGAACCTCGCGGGGCTGACCGCGCAGCCGGGCGGAGTGAGTCCGCTGGCGCCGGGCCGCCCTCTGAGCCCGGCCACGCAGGCGACACTGCAGCCGTCCTTCATGCGACGGGGAATGGCGCAAATATCCCCTGCTTTCCAGGCGACGGGGTCTCTTCCGTACGGGCGTCTGCGAGAGGAGCCGGGGTTGGTGGGAACAATTCCCTCCACTTCCGCTAACCGGCCCACGGCGTCCCACAGCTTCCAGAGTGTGCAAAGCATCCAAAACCTTCAGAGTGTGCAAAGCATCCAAAACCTTCAGAGTGTGCAGAGTGTGCAGGGTTTGCAACTGCAACAGAGCTTGCAGAGTACCCAGAGTCTTCAGAGCACGCAGAGCACGCAGACCCTGAAGAGCCAGAGCAGCCTGCAGCTCCCTGCGTTCGAGCCGGAGAGGGAAACCACCTTGCCCCTCCAGCTGCTCTCACCGACGCAGTCGACTGGGGATTTGGTGTCGCTTCCGCCGGTGAGCAGCATCCAGAGTGAGGTGAGTGGGGAGGTGAACCCGATCACCCGATCAGATGGAGATGGGATGAATATTGTTTCCTATTATTGTTAGACGGCTTTGTTTCAAACGCCATGTGTGAATGATAGGATGTTTGGAAAAGACTTTGATGAAAAGAACACTCACTGTACTCTCAAACCCGAAATGAGAAAAGCAGTAGCTTGGGTTGAGTTGACAAGTCGGCGAAGGAAGTAGTCACTATTTGCATTCACTCTGATTCCCCTTCTCCTCATACTCAGAATCATGAAGAACAAGTGGATGTCGCGCGAAGTGCAGCGTCTTCTCCCAGAGGGCTATGACTGCAAGCAGTGCGGTATTGTCAAACTCTTCTGCGCCTATTTCAAAGGAGGAATCGAGCAAGAGTGGAAGGATCCGGGGATTGTCGGAATTGGCGCTCTCATCCAGCACCAGCAGTCCCTTTCTACATACATACGAATCTATGAGTTGGAAGACGTCTACTATGGAAGAATCGATCACACGTAGCCAGTGTCCACGGTTCTCTTCGAATGTCAATTGCCCTCTCAATGCAGCTATCAACTGCTAACTCCTGTGTTTCACACGTTCGAAACGCAACATCTCCAGCTGGGAATGCTCTTCTCGAGCGAAAAGCACTCTCGCCACTTCTTCAAGCACGCCTCTCACTGTCTATCGCAAATCATGAAGTACTATCCAGCAACCTCTTCCTCTCAAATGCAAAGTGAGGATTCCATGAAGGTCAGTGTGTGATTCTCTGCTGAATCGTAGGAAGTCAAGGTGAAGAGGCGCTCTGGTATCTTTTCTATGTTCAAGAGCAAGGACTCCACTCCATCACGAGAACCGCCCTCCGTGGAGCATCCACAGCTACCTGTTTCACCTCCCCAGACCCATCCCAATCCACCACCCTTGCCACGGGAACAAACGAAACCAGTGCCAATTCCACCGCCGCCACCCATTCGGCGAACCTATCCAGAGCCGCCTCCCAAGGCAGTACCCCCTCCACCTCCCGCAATGCCGCCCAAACAGATGGCGCCCTCTCCACCGAAGTTGCCCCCTGCAATAAAACAGCCCCCTCCACCTCTTCCTCCATCCGCACAAGTGCCCAAGGAGAAACCAGTACCACCTCCAATTCCCCCTCCCGCCTCTCTTCCTCCCAAACCGCGTGTATCGAAGAGTGTTCCGCCTATTGTGGAATCCGATCAGCAGCAAAGCGTCTCTGGAAGCAGTGAAAAGAAGGAAGCACCGAAGTATGGTATGGAAACGCTATTCAGTGTATAGAAACCTCCTGCTTGAAATTGAATCGTTCAATAAAGCGAAACTGAAGCATGTCACTGAAGACGACACAGACACGACTCCCGAAAAGCCAAGTGCCTTTGACATGATCCGACAGCGCAGAGCCATCTTCCAGGAGTCCTCGAGCAGCGACAGTGACTCCATAGAGTTTAGTGACTCACTTGTTTTCGAGAAACAGTCGAAACGGGGTTATGTCACATAAAATACAATGCCGCAAGCAGCATCTCACTTGCCACTAGACACCAAACGAAAAGAGAAGAGGCTTAGTTGACGAAGGCCTTGTTATAGAGAGAAGTGAACGCGTCCTTGGCCAGGAGGGTAATCATCGCGTGCGGAGCCGTTCTGGCGTAAAATGTCCAGTACCCTCTCCACAGGGAAAAGAAGCCTCCCTGCTTCACGATCTTCACCGCACAGTCCCAGATGTTGCGGTACGGGTACTCGCCGGTTGTCGGGTTCTTGTGCATGTTCATCAGCTTCGTCTTCATCATGTCAAAGGGCAGTGCCGTGAAGGAGCAGATGAAGCTGGTCAGCGCACTCGACCACATGTTATTCGAGACGCCCGTTCCCGTGTAAGGAGCGATCGTCTCCTTAATCTGGTCGTAGGAGGCGAGCATGCCCACGTTCATGGCAACGGCACGGCAAATCATGGGTACGGAACCGCGCCAGAGGGTGCGAACTCCCTCCTCCTTTCCGATACGATACACCGCCTGGAGAGCGTTCTTGTATCCCCGGCGCTCCTCGATTGGAGCCACTCCATCCGCCTCCATACGAACCAGAGCGAGGTCGAAGGGATTACCGATGACGGCAGCGAGCGCACCCGCAGTCATTGCGGACAGCGTCTTCTGGTAAAACGGAATGGGCTGTCCGTTGTTCAGACTGCGAAGTGTCTGGGAGAAGCTGTCGTGAAGTCCGATTTTGGCGGTTCCGTAAACGGCCTGTCTGGCGATTGCCGCGGACAGACCGGAAAAGAGACCCTTCACGCCCTCATTCTTCACCACATTCTTTGCGATGGAAACGGCCGAAACCTTTCCCTCGACAGTGCTGTTGGCGACCTGAAGACGGACCTTCACTAAATCGATGGGATGGATGCACATGGAGGAGAAGATAGCACCAGATCCTCCGGCAACGTAGGGACGAAGCGCTACTGCCAGCGAATGATCTTTTGTCATGCCAGAAGCGTAAGGAAAAAAAGAATGAAAAGCGTTTGCGCGTGAAGAAGGCAAGTGATCAATCGGGGGTTCAGAATCCTTGATTATCAACGAATCATCATTCGTCATGGGACAGCAATAGAATCGATCCTTTGCTGCATTTCATCATGCAAAATGCACAATACTTCGCTTCTCACATTCCTCTAGTTTGCAATGAGGCAAAGAGAGATACAGTTCCTTTTCAGCGTGGAAGCGCATTCTTATTCCTATTATTCATCACAGAGTGGTCAGAAAAGAGCCCGTTGCTCTCTTTGAAACAGACTGTTGATCGAACCTAGGGAAGCAATAGAAGGCGCCAAATCGTTATTTACTAGAAAGAAACAGTCAATGCCCATCCAAACTACACATTGCGGTCCTTCTTGAACAATCCGAAGATGCCGGCGCTGGACTTGCCGGACGACGAGGGCTCCTTGTTGATATCCGAAATAATGTCTCCGTCATCCTCGTTGAGCGACGCATCACCGTTGCCTCGCAACCCGCCATTCGTGTCGGAGGATGTGAACGCGGCGAGAATGCCGCTCGCAAACGACTTCTTCGCCTTCAGCACGGGGTGATACTTGACATCGTTCACGAACGGGGTGTACCGCTCGTATCCCCTGTCGCGCGTGTAGTTGTACAGTTCCATCTATCGTTTACGCCCACTTCTATTCCCCACTCGGATTCCGGGAATGTCGTTGTCCACGTTATCCATGATGGTGATGATGCTGCTGTAGTCGTTCAGCTCCACCGCCAGCTTTGTAGCGAGCTTCCATTGACTACGCGTCACAAACCGCGGGAAAACCCACTTCAGCAGCAGCGCGTAATGCAGCGCCAGAGCGGGAGCCTCCTTCAGGTTCATGATGGACAGGTAGTAATCTCCCTCTTTGTAGGCCTTCTTCGCCAGCACCATCTGCAGACAGCACTACAATTCACCCGCGATGATTGCGCCCACCTCGATTGGAATGATGGACTTGCGACTAGCGTACAGCTGCCGGACCTTGTCCCAATTTCCGCCTCGCGAGTAGCCATACAGACGGAGAATGTCAAATCGAACATCGGTGATGTCGAACTGATTCTTCAGCCTACTCCGTCAGAGATGGAGTGAATGACGCACTTTAGAGCGTCCTGGTCACTTTCCTCCGTGCATCGCGCCAAGAGGTTAATGATGGTTCCGTACGCCGGCAGATTGAGAATTGACACGCCGAAGTGGTTCTGGAACTCGAGAAGAACGATCTGGTTTCGAATGCACTACGTGTCACATGGAACACAATTCCATACCGAAACTTCAAAATCGTTCACACCAGGCAACAGCATGTCGCTGCACTTCTTCAGGTCGAACACCTTCAGCCGCATCTTGTCCTCCTCATCCATCGCGAACTCGCTGTCCTCCGACTCCGTCGTGTTCACGTCATGAATCGCATTGGACAGCAGCAGGAAGAAGGTGTCGCGGTAACGGTTCGTGTGGAGGTAGAACTCGTTCAGCAAGTCATAGCACTCCATGTCCCGGTAGTAGTTGATAAACAGGTCCTCGGCGAATTCCTGCTCGCTGATCAGGTCGAACCACGCATCGCGGTCGTCCATGCTAATCATGACATCGCATGCGATCGTCGTACTGATCGCCCGTGTAGGAGATCACTGCAAAGACGACATCCGGATTATTCGTTTCCACAGCACGTCGCAACGCCTACACACGATGAGACCCAAATTCACCAACAATAGGGACATACCTCGTGATATTCTCCAATTTTGAGCAGACACGCCACGGCCAGGTTGGAGTCCGGCTCGAGCAGCAGGAGCGTTATGGCCAAGTCGGGACGCGTGTCGTAAATATTGAGGATAATGGGAATGATGGGGACCTTTCCGATCTTGATGATGTTTGTGAACACCATCGTGGCAAGCTGTTCGGAGGGCAGGTCCGACTGCCGAATCTACGCTCAACCCTCGCTTGAGGATTCACCTTCTTCATGGCCCAGTCCATGGTGATGATCCCGCGGAAATGGTCGAAGTAACACTCGTTCTCGTTCTGGTGCTCCTTGTTGGAGTGGGAGTTGTAAATGTCGCAGATGCGCAGGGCTACGAGGTGCTTGTTGCGGAGGAGGAGGCGAGCGATCAGCACGGGGAAGGAGAGATCGACGTACTCCTTGTGGGTGAGGGGCATGCCTTCCTAGCGGTCAGGTCGGCGAAGATTGACAACCTGGCGAAGATTGAACAGGACCTTGATCACAGAGCAGGTGAAGTACAGCGCGTTGCACAGAAGGTGGATGTGGCCAGCGTACGGTGAGTGCATAATTGCCAGCTTCAGCGCCGCCAGCAGCGCCGTGTTCTCTTCGTTGAAGTTGTCCCACTCGCAGTACTACTTCTCACTCCCCTGGGGGGCCCCAACTTTTAGCAGTTCATGGATGACCTCCTCGAACAGATCGGCGGGGATCTCCCTGTAGGCGCGCACGGCGGCCTCGTCGCCCTGCAGGAACTGCGCGTGCACGTGGAGGAAGAACTCCGCGTAGGTGTGGTGCAAGGCGATGGTGAGGTGCCCGGGGATGGCGAGCGCCCGGCTGTGGTTCTGACGCAGCAGGAAAATGTCCGTGGGCGTGAGCACGCGCAGGCCGTCCACTTCCTACGGGGGAGGGGGAATGGATGCTCGCACCTGCTGGAACACGCAGGCGGCGGGCGCGAACGGCAGCGCGAGCGTGTCGATGCCGCCGTGGATGTTGACAGCCAGCACGCGGGTGGCGGCGGCGGTGTGCCGGTCCGAGAGCACCAGTCCCACCGTGGAGTCGTTCAGCCAGTACACGCCGTACAGACGGTGCGGCAGCAGCGGCGTTTTTGCCTCTGCATGCTCACTAGAGGGTTCATTAGTGGGCTCGGTGGAGGGTTTAGTGGAGGGATCGTTGGTAGGCTCACCAGACGGCTCATCCGATGACTGAGAAGACGGTTTATTGGCGGCTTCATCAGAGGGCTCACCAGAGGGTTCATGTGGCGACGCTCTGGGGGACTCTTCAGTCGCCTCCTCGGCCGCCTCCTCAGAGGGCGTGGCCGGACGATCCTCGGCCTTGCGGAGATTGCCCTTGAAGAGACAGTACTTGCAATCGTTGTCGTACACGGTCTGATTGTTACACACACGTGGGATGCTCACGATTTTGGAGTCGTTGCAATAAGCAGACAGACAGTGGTACGGGTGGAGGCTGAAGTGGGTGAAAGGATCGGCATCCGGGTCCTATGCATCAATCGCACGGCAAATCCGTACGACGAGGATGTGCGTCGTGTTGCTGTTGCTGTTGATGATAAACATGATGCCTCGGAATGGACCGGATTGCACGGAAATGATGATACTCGTGTTGCGGGACATATTACAATCCTCTGGAAGGATGCCCAGAATCGCAATCTCTGCTTTGCTAGCGGATGAACAAAAATGGATAAGGACCTACCGAGCATCTTCCGGAAGACTTGGAGCCTTTCTGGCAACTCCCTCTCCCAGTTTCTGCATGAAGTACACCTCGTTATTCTCAGAGACAAAGCAACACGTCAATCCGCTGACGAAAGCCTCCTTCAACCGAATCCCAGCTTCCATATCCTCCTCTGAAAAGAGTTCCATCATGCTTCTCGGCTCATCCGTCGGCAAGTACACGAGTGCGCGACCATCGTTCAGAAAGATGCACAGTCGCTGGTCCTCCGTCCAATGGCAAGATATGACATGGTATGAGCTGGAAAGCGAGTCCTCCACGACCGAATTGCCAATTCCATCGTAAATGAACAAATCGCGATTCGGATTGTCATCCCTGGGGACCAATGCGATATAACTCCCAAAAGGAGCAGTGACAACGAAATACGCCGAAAAGTCCTCCACACTCCACTTCATTCGGCCAATCGAAGTGACTGTCCACGAATCCATTGCTTTGAGGGGAATTATCCTTGCTTTCTGAAGAGATCCCAGAGGAATGGGAGTTTCATCGGAACCATGGGAGTCGTTCCTTCTTGTTTACGTGGCAACGGAATCGATAAACAACAAATTTTCAGTTCCCACTCCCGCTGGGCTCTTGGGCCGCAATCATGTGCATCAGATAGTGTTAATCCCGTATCCATATTCTGTTCCTCGCCAGCGCATCGAGTGTACTCCTTTTTCCCTAAGATCTGCGATCCTGGAGGTCCTAACATGGGACATGTGTCCCAATTCTATAATGATCCTAATTAGGCTGAAGGATCATTCCATCTTTCCGCAACAGCTACTCGCTTTCCATCTATCTTTCCCTAATCGGAATCACAAACATGTCTCAGTGCGGTAGGAAATGCGCGTGGTTGGCCTGATGGGTAGCTCCAGAAGAAGCAGATCTCAAAGAGAGCCCGGAGGAGGTCCAGCCGTCTGCAGTTCTTCACCTGAAGAACGTACCCCGTGTTGTGTCAAAGGTTTTGGTTTTTAAACGGGGATGAGAGGTTTAGGGAGAAATCTTGCAGATTGTCAACCCGTTTGGCCCTGTCGAATTGGTGGTTGTGTTGCGACCAAAGGAGCAGGTAGGGCGTCCTCCCCCTGCGCTAAGGGATAGGCTCTCGTGGAAATGAAGAACCTTGCCGATGCCATCGCTTTTTTTGAGTACGCCTCGAACAACCAGCTCTTCCTATACAAGCACCGGATTGAAGTGAAGTACTCCATTCACCAGCACTTGCAGCGCAATCCTCTCGATTACACTGTGAGCCACATCATTTTAGTGACAATATGTGGCTGTGATAAATCCCCGCTCAGTCTCCACGAAATGGCTGGCGTGCGTTGTTCTCCACGGCGTTAACACTAGTTATGCAACAAAGTTCATCAAGTGGTGAAAATCCTTATCTTCCACCACGACGCAGGCCCACAGGCGCTCATTCAATTCCGCTCTGCCCAAGAAGCAGACGAGGTCAAGCAGGCTCTTCAGTCTCAAGTGCTGAGAATCGACGGGAACACCATTTCGTTCGAGATCCAGTTTTCGAAGTTCAAGGATCTGCGAGTGAACCAGAACAACAAGTACTCGTGGAATTTTGCGGAGGTGCCGCCTCCTCTGAAGCATCATCCGTAGTCCTCCCCCAAAGACAGTACAGCCATGCCGGCAGGGAAAGGTGTGCCCGAGCCTTCGCAAAGCGCCTCCCCCACGCTTTCTCCCGCCTCTTTCTCCAAGTTGCATCGCCCATTATCCGGTTTCTCCTCTAAAGACGCCCCCTCTGGACGCCACTCCCTACCCGTTCCTCGCGGAATGCCGCTCGTCCAGTCGCTTTCCTCCGTCATCTCCCCCAATCTCGATCATCCCCGCTCCATGGACTTCACCTCCTCCGACGCCTTCCAGCCGCAACCCGGCGCCGTGGGCTTCTCCCCGTCCACGCGTCCGCTCTGCAGTCCCCCTGTTTCACCTCGGCTGAAGACGCGCTGGTCCGCGAGTTCGAACCCCCTCCAGAGCAATTTTTCCATGCAGAACGACTTCCGCTACTCGCCCGACGCCAGCCGCAAGCACTTCAGCGCCAGCCTCACCGAGGGATTCTCCGAAGAAACCACCCGTTCCCGCGCACTCAGCTACAACGGGCGAAACTCCTATCTTCCCCGCGGGGGCCAGGTACCTCCGTTTCTCCGCCTTGACCGTAGCTGCCTCTGCTGAACCGCGGGAGCGACTCCTCGTACGAGGCGTTTTCTCCACACCTGTCGGAGTACCGCGGTCTGCGTCACAGCGGGCTGAAGGACTTCGACGGCCTCTACGAGTATGACGGTTCCTCGTCCTCCACGCCCGCCACCCACTTCAGCGAAGCGCCCTCCTTCGCGGAGCTGTTCGACCTGCACAACTTCGTCATCGCCTTCTTCGCGCTGTACGAGCTGTCGTCTCTCAACACCTTCGTCACCGCGCTCTCCAATCAGGTCTCCGTCTGCGACTTCATCGTCCACTCGGGAACGGACTCGCGGATTGTGGCCGTGGCCTTTTTCTCTCTCCTGCCCACTGCTGAGGTGGCGCGTCGCGTGTGTCTTCAGGAGCGCATTCCGACAGATCAGGTGGCCGTACTGAACTCGGTGGACTCGTACTCTCTCTTCCGCATTCGCGACTACATCCAGTAGGAATCGGGACCGGTCGTGACATATAGCCCCGAAATCATGCGGACGCCGAGCGCGCCGTCGTTGATCCCCAATCTGATGGATGGGTCGATCAAGGTATTCCCTGTTGCGATTCGCTTCTTCAACATGCCCTCCACGTTCGTCATGAAGGACATGTACCAGTTCGCGAGACGCTTCGGAAGCGTGGAGAAGGTGACGGAGATTCAGCCTGAGGACGAGGAAGAAGAGGGGAGCTTCCGTGTACAGTATTTAGAGCGCTATAATGTCTTGCTGATCCTCCAGAATCGGGGTCGGTTGGTGGTCGATGGGAAGGTGATAAGTGCTGAACCATTGTTCGTTTAGAGTGTCTTTGTTTCAAACCCTCTTTTGAACAAGCCCTTGTTACCACTCAACCGCTCTTCACAGTGGATTCACATTGCGATTAGAAACAAACACACCATTAGTACACACCCGAATGACGCCGCTCCGCCTCCTCTCGCTTCTTCTCCCACTTCTGCTTCATCTCCTCCAACTCCTTCTCTTCCTCCTCCCTCTTCTTCATCTCCTCCGTAATCGCCTCCTTCCGCTCCTTCGTCGCCTTCTCCGCCACCTCCACCGCCACCGTCGCCCGCATGTAATTCGGCAGCGCCTCGCCGTCCACCGGCTTCACGCTCACGCGGCCCCGCGCCGGCGCGTTCTCCACGCTCTCCGGCTTCTCCAGCCGGCGCAGCATCGTCTGCGTAGGCTGCATGTACCGCGGCAGCTCCTTCGCGTCCACCGGCTTCACCTTCTTCGGAGACTTCACCGGCACTGCCGGCACTGCCTCCTTCTCGATCTGCTTCTCGTACGCCATCGTCGTCTTCATGAAGCGAGGCAGGTGGTTGACGTCCACCGGCTTCACCTTGTGTGGCGACTCCGTTACCCGCGGCGGCTGCTTCTCCTGCTGCTGCTTCTCCTCCAGCAGCTTCTGGCTGGCTTTGGTCTGGCCCATGAAGCGAGGCAGGTGTGTCGTATCCAACGGTTTCACGACGGGCTTCGGCTTCACCACATCCTTCTCGATCTGCTTCTCGTACGCCACCGTCGTCTTCATGAAGCGAGGCAGGTGGTTGGTGTCCACTGGCTTCACGACAGGCTTCGGTTTCACCGCCTCCTTTTCATTCAGCGCCTTGGCCGCTTCCGTCAGTGCCATGAAGCGGGGCAGCGTGCTCGGATCGCTGGACTTGTATGCCGGAGCGGGGTTCTTTGGGATCGCACGTGATTTGGGCTGCTTCCCTTTCCTTTCGGCTGTCGACTCCGAACAGAAGGCAATGCTAGCTCGCGTGCTCCGCATGAAACTAGGAATGTGCTGCTCCGACTCATCCTCCGAATCACTAATCTGCCTTCCTCGGTTTGCTCCAGCCGCTTTCGCGCTTCCACTCACCTACACAACAAACTGCTTCGGTGCCCTGTACAACCACAGTCGACGGCTTTGCTTCCTTTCCAGCGCCCTCCTCTCCCACAACCTCAGCAGCGTCTATCCATGAGGCAAAGAGTACGCTTGGTACTGTTTTCATTGACCCCACTGGACTCTGCCTTCAACTTCTGGGTATCCGTAGTTGGAGATTCCATGATGCTGATGGTGCTGTTTCCTGTTCTTCAGAAGCCTTTTCTTTTGATTCCCTGCTCTGACCACGTGCAGACGAATATGTGGGATGCCCCAGTTTCCCATTTCCTTGTGCCTTGCTTTTCTTCCGGCGTTTTTCGTTCTCCATTCTGATGGTACTCTTCTCATTTCAAATTGAAGGGGGTAGAGCAACGCGAATCGCAAGAGTGATGGAGATCTCGATGTCGTGGAGCTGGGTGATTACTCCGGCTTCAAACTGTATCCCCTTTCAGAGTAGCTGCGTATCGCACAGCGATTGACCCTCAGGGAAAAGAGGTCCACCGTTCGCGTAGTTCGGAAACGGAGTGCTCGGGCTGTCCATTTTCAGGACGAATTGGGAGGCGCGTTGGACCAAGTGGGTATCTCGATTGGATGTGAGCATAAGACATTCTATTCCAATAACCTGGATTACGAAGTCCAGAAGAAGAGTTGCTGTACTATAGTTTGAGCCGTTCTGCTGGTTGCTTTTGTTGCCTTTCTTTTGTTGCCTGTTTGTTTAATTACGTGTGTGCTCTCGTTACAGAGGGTTTTCTCCCTCCACAGATGACGCGATTCCATGTTTCTGCTCCTTTTGCTGTGCCATCACCTCCTTATGACTTGGAGTATTCGCTCCCCGAACAGGACTTGGAAAGGAGCTGTATTCAACACTGTCCGATTAGAATCAAATTCCCGCGGTGACTCGCCTCCTATGGAAGGGTTTACGAAAAGGCAGAGTATTATCGAATACACCTTTCATAATGGTACGTGGAGTTGCACGCGAGGTCCTCGATCCCTGTTCTTCGTCCTTACCCATTATCTAGAGTCTTGTGAACCAGGGAGAGTTCCAGCACATTCTTCGTGTGCTCAACACCAACATTGATGGCAAGCAGAAGATCGTCTACGCCCTGACCTCCATCAAGGGTATTGGTCGCCGTTTCGCCACTGCCGTGTGCA
>OIWT01003080.1_pt1 | contig 15891 bp, 9 predicted proteins | sample 1587701 | NCBI WGS metagenome assembly OIWT01 (sample SAMEA3888904, study PRJEB22519) | human gut metagenome | biome: human gut; feature: human-associated habitat; material: faeces | place: Denmark | collected 2009
GACGACCCTAATCCTCAATTCGGCTGGTGGGCTGCGCAACCCACTAACCCATTACGGACAAGAGTGTGTTGACAGGTGAGAGAGGGGAAATTATACTCATATTTCCGACATTGGGAAAAGGTAGAGGACCGCAACCTGGAAACGGGGATCTGGACATGGCAGACACAACACGCGAAGAAAGAAGAAGGCGGTGCGGCTGGGTGCGCGGCATCGCGGGCCTTGCGCTGTATGTGGGCGCGGCCTTGGCGGCGTGGACGCTCGGCGCGGCGGAAATCCCGGCGGGAACGACACGTCTCTTCACGGAGGCGGCAACGGTTGACGAGGCGCTTTCAGGCCTTGGCGCGCTGGAGGTGAACATCCCCAACGCCTATGCGCCCGTCTACGACGCGAAAACGGGATGGTCGGGCGTCGTGGCGCTCACGGCGGACAACGGCGCGTGGAGCGGGGACATGACGATCCTCTCCGGCGGCGTGCTCGTCTCGAACCTCACGGCCCTCGGCACGGGGCGCATCAAGATGCATCCCCACACGGCGCTGATCGTCGCCGTCTCCTACAAGGACGCGGGGCAGTCCCTCAAGGAGAAGGTCATCGACCGCATCGAGGTGCAGAACCCGGACAACCTGGCGGAGGCCGACCTGTGGGTCTCCTTCCAGGTGCAGGGCGAGGGGCTGCGCAACGACGTCGATTTCTCGGCGCAGCCGTACCTCTGGCTGTCGGCGCCGAAAAGCAGGCAGGGCTGGCAGAACGACTACCAGACGCTGGACGGCGTCTTTACGCCCTGCGGCGACACATACAGGTTCGGCTACAACTACGTGACGTACACCGAGACGGTGTGCCTGGCCGTGGACGATCTGTGCGACGGGCCGGACGGGACGCCGCGCGGCGTCGTCTTCCGGGGACCGTCCTCGCAGGTGATCGGCAGGAACTGGACGTTCTCCGGGCGCATCCGCATCGAGGACGGCGCAGGCGTCCTCTTCAACAGGTACGGCGGCCTCGGACCGGTGCCACCTGAAGCGCGGACGAACCAGGTCACGATCTGCGGCACGGGCAACGGCCTCCACCCGCGTTGCAGCGGCGTGTCGTTTGACGCGCGCATTGGCATCACGGTCGAGGACGGCGCCACGGTGAACTTCAATCCGGCCGGCAGCACGGAGGAGACAAGCGTCAACGTCTTCAACGGTCCGCTCTGCGGTAGCGGGACGATCACCGTGCCCGACAACGGAGGGTACTGGTTCACGGCGACGAACAACAGCTTCTCGGGCGACGTCCGCGTGACGCACAACCGCGCCCAGTGGATCAAGATCGGCACGAAGGACCATTTCAGCTGGGGCGGGGGCGGGACGTTTACGTTCGAGAACGGGACGGCGGCCGCCCCCCAGAACCTCGTGCTGGAATCGGACGAGGACGTCGCCTTCGACATGTGCGTGAAGGGGAAGGGCCGTCTGGTCAAGCGCGGCGCGGGGACGCTGACGCTCGCCCGGCCGCCCGCACTGGCCCCTCTCGCGGGGCTGCCGACGGTTGTGGTCGAGGGCGGCACGCTCAGGCGGGGAGGGACGGATGCGGCGGCGCTTGCCGGGTGGGCCGTGCTGGATGCGGGCGCGGCCTTCGACCTCGGTGGGCAATCCGCCGCCAACGTCTTCCTCCCCTATGGCGCGGGGACGCTGCTCAATCCAAAGGAGGGTACGGCCGTGGAGATCGTCCAGGGCGCCCTGACGAACGACCTTGCTTTCACGGGCCGCATCGCCGCGCCCGCCAAGGTGACGGTTGAGGGGACGGCGCCGTGGCGCGTGGGCGCGGGCGCGCAGTTCGACGGCGGGCTGGAGATCGGGGGCGGCCCCGTCCGGTTCGAGGACGGCCTGGCGCTCGCGACGGGCGTGACGCTCGGCTGGGACGCCGTGCTGACGTGTACGGGCGACGTGCATGTTGCCGCGCTCGCGGGCTCGGGACGGATCCGCTGTGTGCCGGAGGGCTCCTGGCCCGTCGTCGCGGATGCATCCGCCTTCGCGGGCGTCTACGCCTGCGAGACGGGCGTGACGCCGCAGCAGCCGCTCGTCCTGGCCGACGGCGGCGCGCTGGCGTTTGCGGGCGAGCTTGCCGCGTCGCGCGCGTGGACGTGCCGGGCGTCCGAAGCGGGCCACACCTACGTGACCAACGCCGGGCGCCGGGCGGCGCTCGTGCTGACGGACGGCTACCATCCCTGGCAGTACGGGTCGAACGCGGGAACGCTCCATTCGCCCGCGAAGGTGGACGTCCAGACGCCATGGACGCTCTCGTTCGACCTGAGGGCGTCGCCGGCGTTTGGCCCGGGGGACTTGTCCGGGGCCTACTACGGCGACGGCGTGGCGCTCGTCTTCCAGGACCAGACGACCGACCGGGGCGTCGTGTCCAAGTACGTCGACGACGGCACGGTGCTGTGTTCCTTCGCCGGATCCTGCGGCTTCCTCCTCTGGCGAGACGGCCAGACCTGCACGTGGATCAAGGACAAGGTGCGCAACGCGGAGGCCGACGCGCAGGTTGCCGCCCATGCGGCGCTTGTGTTCGAGAAGTGGGAGGCGGAGCCGCTCCAGGTCGCCGTGGCGTACGACGGCGAGAAGATGGTGGCCCGCTTCCGCTACGGTACGGAGGCGTTCGCGACGACGAACGCGAACGCCCGCGCCGAGCTCGCCGCGCGCTTCCCCGACGGTGCGTACATTTCCCTGGTGAGCGCGGCGGGCGGCTGGTGCTGCGGCCTCACGGTGGAGAAGTTCCGCTTCAACCACGCCGCGTTCCCGCAGCCCGTCTTCGCGGGTGCGCTCGACCTTGCGGGCGGCACCGTCGCGCTCGTCGACGAGGGGGCGGCGTCCGTGGCGCTTGCGGGTGCGGTGCGCGTGCGCGCGCCCACGACGCTCGTCTGCGACGAGGCCGTTCCCCTCCGCTTCGCGCAGGCGGACTGGACGTTCGACTTCGGCGGCGGCGGGAGTCCGTCCCTGGCGCTGCCCGCGACGGTCGAATGGCCCCCGACGCTCGCGGTCACGCTGGCGGGACGGCCGCAGGACCTGCCGGTGCGCTGGACGACGATTGTCGACGGACGGGCCTTTGCCGAGGCGGGCGGCGCCTGGCCGGAGATTGCCCTTGAGACGGCGTGCGGCGTACCCTGTGCCTTCCGCCTTGATGCGGGCCGTCTCCAGATACGGTATACTGTGGGCACGGTCATCCTTGTCAGATAGAAAAGCGGAAAGGAACGCATGATGGAGAACCTGTTTTCACGGCGTGGATTCCTGGGCGCGGCGGCGGCGTGCGCGGCGGGCCTCGCCCTGCCGGCCGGCGCGCAGGCGCCGAAGAAGATCCGCCTTGCGGCGCAGCTCTACTCGCTGCGCGGCATCGTCAGGGACGTACACGGCTTCTACGCCATGCTCCGCCTCCTGAAGGCGTTCGGCTATTCGGGCGTCGAGTTCGCGGGCGTGTGGGGGACGCCGCAGGAGCTCAAGGCGCGCCTCGCGGACCTGGGGCTTGCCTGCGCGGGGGCGCACTGCGGCCTGGGGCAGTGCCAGGCGGAGACGATCGCCCGGACGTGCGCGTACAACCTCGCGTACGGGAACGACCGGCTCGTCATGCCGTGGGCGCAGCCGCCGAAGGACTGCCCCGACGAGAAGGGGTGGTGGAAGCGGCTCGGGGCCGACCTTTCGGCGGGCGCCGAAGTCGCGCGGCGGAACGGCTGTACGCTCGCCTACCACAACCACGGGCACGAGTTCACGCGGAAGATCGACGGCGTGCGCGTGTGGGACCTCATCATGGCGGACGCCTCGGACGACCTCAAGATCCAGTTCGACGTGGGGCATCTGGCGCACGCGGGCGAGAGGGCGGCCGACTGGTTCGGGCGCTATCCCCGGCGCGTCGTGAGCATCCACGCGAAGGACGTGTGCGTGCCGCAGGCGCCGCTCCGGCCCGCCCCCGGCGCGAAGGGCATCGACTGGCCCGAGATGTTCGCGCTCACGCAGGCGAACGCCGTCGGGTGGTACATCGTCGAGGCCGAGGCGAACCCGTCCGACACGATGAAGATGAAGTACGGCGCGGACTTCTTCCGCCGCGAGGCGCCGTTCCTCGGGTAGGCGGCGCGCGCAGGGATTGACAACAACGACACAGGACCAAGGAAACGAGGAACGGCATGAACAGACGGAACTTTATGTTGGGCGCGGGCCTGGGGCTCGCGGCGACGCTCACGCCGGCGCAGGGCGCGGAGGCGGCGGGCGCGAAGGGCGATTCGCGCTTCAACGTGAAGGACTTCGGCGCGGCGGGCGACGGCAAGACGCCCGACACCGCCGCTGTCCAGAAGGCGCTCGACGCGGCGGGCGCGGCGCAGGGGACGGTGTGGTTCCCCGCCGGGGTCTACCGCTGCCACGGCCTGAAGGTGCCGCCGCACGTCACGCTCCTCGCCGACCCGGCGTGGATCTTCCGCTGCGAGAAGGCGGGGGCCGTCCTCGAACTCGACGACCCGGGCGCCCGGTGCATGCTCGACGTGACGGGGGCGTTCGGCGTGCGCGTGCGCGGGCTCGTGCTGCGCGGCATCCGCAAGGCGCCGCAGCCCGTCCACGGCATCCTCCTCGACAACACGGAGAAGTGGAGCAAGAAGGAGGACACGTTCGTCTTCGACGACATCAAGGTGATGGAGTTCTCCGGCCACGGCATCTACCTGAACCGCATCTGGCTCTTCATCATCCGCCACAGCCAGTGCATGGCGAACGGCGGCGACGGCATGCGCATCCGGGGGTGGGACGGCTTCGTGACGGACAACCAGTTCTCGGCGAACGGCGGCAACGGCTTCGGCTGCGAGGGCGTGGGCGCGACCGTCATGTTCACGGCGAACCGCGTGGAGTGGAACCGCGGCTACGGCCTCTCGCTCGAGGGCGGCGACGACTGGAACGTGACGGGCAACTCCTTCGACCGCAACTGGGGCGCGGGGCTCTGCGCGGTCGGCACCCAGGCCCTGACGGTGACGGGCAACGTCTTCCGCCGCTGCGGCAAGGACTCGAACCTGCTCGCGGAGGGCGAGCGTTCCTGCCAGGTGCGCCTGGAAGGCTGCCGGGGCCTCGCGATGACGGGCAACGCCTGCCGCGCGGGGCGCGACGACGGCGGCAAGGGCCTCTACACGCCGCAGGTCGGCTTCATCGTCAAGAACCTCGCCTACTCGGTCGTCTCGGGCAACGCGCTCCACCAGGGCTACATGCAGGAGAAGATCGTCGACCTCGGCGGCCACGGCGAGGAGTTCATCCTGAAGGACAACGTCGGCTGCCCGATGAAGTGAGGATGAAAAGGTTAAATCGCCCCTGCGGGGCTTTAAATGGTTAAGTCGCCCCTTCGGGGCTTTAAGTGGTTAAGTTGCCCCTTCGGGGCTTTAAGTCGTTAAGTGGGTGGAATGATGAGAATGAGACTGTTGCTGCTGGCGGCGTGTGCGTGGGGCGTGGCGCAGGCCGCGTTTCAGGAGGTCGCATGGGTTGAGGCGACGGGCGCGCAGTGGATCAACACGCGCTACGTGCCCGCCTGTACGGACCGCTTTGAGATGAAGGTGGCGTTCACGGAAACGAGCGTGACGCAGACGCTCTGGTGTACGCGCGGGGACGCGGCAACCGCGAATACCATGACCTGCTTCATCCAGGCGCCGGGACGTTTCCGCTTCGACCGTAATTCCAATACGAGCACATACACGGCGGACAACCTCGTGGGGACGGATGGGACGCACGTGATCGTGGCCGATTATGGTACGCGGGAGGCATCCGTAGACGGGACGGTACAAGCGACGATGGCCGATGGCGATTTCGCGGCGAAAAGTCCGCTCGTACTTTTCGCCTCCCAGCGCGCCTATCGGTCAATCAGCGCATTTGCGCGCGTGCGCCTCTTCTCGTTCAGGATCTTGAACGCGGAGGGGACGCCCGTGCGCGACTTCGTGCCCGTGCGCGACGCGGCGACGGAGGCGTGCGGCCTCTTCGAGAAGGTGACGGGCGTGTTCTTCCCCGGCCTCGGCAGGGAGGCGCTTGTCGCGGGCGACGTGGTTACGGACGGGGCGGCCTACGAGGAGACGTTCGTTGGGTACGCCGTCGTGGACGTCCCGGCGGGCGAGACGCGGACGCTCACGGCGGACGACGTGGCCGCCTTCGGCGCGCGGCCGCTCGTCAAGACGGGCCTCGGCACGCTCGTCGCGGGCGCGGAGATGGCGGACTTTCCGGGCGACATCCTCATCCGCGCGGGCCAGTACAAGGCAACGCACGCGGGCGCGTTCGGCACGGCGACGGGCGTCACGTACGTGGACGGCGGCACGGTCTGGAGCACGGTGTGGGCGCCCGTCGACTGGACGAAGGAGGGAGGGTTTCCCGCCTACGGCGACGAACGGTTCTGCCTGCGGGGCGCGGGCTTCGACGGCAAGGGTGCCGTCTACTAGAGCGACCGGGACTGCCTCAACTTCGCCGGGCGCGGCGGCATCGTCTTCGAGGGCCCGGTGTGGCTCGGCGGCACCCGGGCGCTGGAGTTCCGCTACGGCTTCGTGGACTTCAACCAATGCCCCCTGACGGTCGCGCAGACGGGGAACGCGGCCTTCCGCCTTGTCGAACTCGGCGTCACCGGCTTCCGCTCGGTGGACGTTGAAAGCGGGTACTTCGGGCTCGAGAGCGGGACGGGCGCGGACAAGACGACGGCCGCGAACGCCATCACGGTCCACGACGCGGCCGGTTTCTGGCTCAACAGCACAAAGGCATACGACCCGCGCGCGCTCGTCTTCGGGAAGGGGACGACGTTCCGTGTCGGCGGGAACGCGGCGACCATCGAGCCGGGCCCCCTGACGGGCGTTGACGGCTGGAGCGGACCGATTTCGTTTGCGGACGACCTCGCCATTCGGTTCGATGCGCGTGGGAAGCCGCTCAACCTCGCCGGCCCCGTCTCGGGCGTGGGCAGTCTGCGCGTGACGGGCGGCGGCTACCTCCAGCTGAACAACCCGGGGAACAGTTTTGTGGGCGGTCTTTCGGTTCAGGGCGTGACGGCAGCCGGGTCGGACGAGCTGAACGTGACGGGCGGCGTGACGGTGGCGGAGGGGCCTGCGGCCGCGACCTCCGCGCAGGGCGTCATCCCCGTGGACGGCGGGGCGCTCACCCTCAAGGACGCGCGCCTGACGGTGGCCGCCGACCGCGTTCTCGACCTCCCCGATCTCGTGGCGGAGGGGAAGGTCGTCGTCTCCGGGGTGACGGCCGTCACGTCCTTCAAGTCCCTCACCAAGAAGGCGCCGGGGACGCTGACCGTGTTCGGCCCCGCGAAGATCCTCGGCGACGCCGACATCCAGGAAGGGACGCTCCGCTTCGGGACGCGGCCGGACGTGGCCGGGCTGAACTGGCACTACGCCTACGGGACGGCGGGGGGCCACACGACCGCCGCCCTGCCGGCGAACGTGGCGTGGCAGGGCGTGGACCGGCGCGGCGTCTCCTATGCCTACGAGGACTGGAAGACGACGGTAGGGACCAACAACGCCCCCACGCACCTCCAGTGCCACTACTACACGGGGTACATCAAGGTGCCGGGCGAGCCGGGGACGTCGGTGACGTGCAACTTCATCTCCAGCATCGCGCGCTATTCGTCCCTCGTGATCGACGGGCAGTACGTGACCAAGGTGAGCGACAACAAGGACGAACTGACCGGAACGACCCTTGGCTACAAACGCTGCGTCGTGGGGCCAACGGTCACGCTTGGGGCGGGCTGGCACGCGATCCTCGTCTTCATGGGGAACTACTGGGACACGACGGCGGGGGGCGTGGCGTGCGACAATCCGGTCTGGCCGGTGAACTTCGGCTTCGGCGTCGACTGGCAGGGCCGCCGCGAGGCCAACACGGCCAACTACGTGAAGCTGCTCGATCCGGGCGACGGGTCGTTCCTGCGGACGGCGGTGGACGAGGCGGAGAAGGCGACGCTCGACCCGACGCCGTTTCGCCCGACGTTCCACGGCGCGGTCGCGTTCGGCCCCGGCGCCGCGCTCGACGTCAACGACGCGCCGCCCTACACGCCGGTCGTCTTTCCCGAGCTGAAGGGGCTGCCGACGATCCGCCGGGGCGCCGTGACGGTGACCTCGCCCACCTGGACGATCCGGGCCTCCGACTTCGCCGCAGGCGTGAAGCCGCTGACGGTCGAGGCGGGCGCGTCGCTCACGTTCGCCGAGGGGACGGCGTTCGCGTTCGAGGGCGACTTCGACGCGCTCCCGCACGCGGGCGCGGACAAGGCGCGCCGCCTCGTCAGCACGGCGGGCGGCACGATCGGCAACCTCCCGGCGCCCGCCGGGCGCGTCGGCACGAGCGACTGGTACGTCCGGCCCTCCGCCGACGGAAAGGGCTATGACATCTGCTACGCGCGCGGCATGGTGTTCGTCCTGCGCTAGGGGGGCGCACGAGGGAGGGTCGCAACTCGTTGCGGCCGAACGGGGACACGGACGCGCGGGAGCGCGTCCCTCCCGGGCGGTGGGCACAATGAATTGCGTCCCTCCCGGGGCCTGATTTTGCTATACTTCTCCGCCGTTGGTTTCACAGGAGAATTCGTCACATGTCGTTCCGCTCTTCTCAACCCTTGCTCAAGTGCCAGTTCGCGCACCGGCTTCCGGGGCGCGTGCGCATCGTCTGCCGCGCGGTGAAGTACCTGTCGGCCGAGCAGACCGATCTGGAGGACCATTTCTCGCAGCTGCGCGGCGTGCGGTCGCAGCGCATGAACTGCGCGGCGTCCAGCGTCGTCCTCACCTACGACCCGGAGGCGGTGAACGACGGGGAGCTGCTGGAGTCGGTCGAGAGCCTGATCCAGATCCACTCGCTGAGCGCGCTTCGCAAGGAACGCGAGGAGCGCAACCACCTGCTCGTCCAGGAACGCGACCTGCACGAGGAGACGCTGCCCACCATGCTCACGCGGGCGGGGATCGCGGGGGCGCTGCTCGTGGGTTCGTGGATCTGCAGGCGGGCCGTGCCGGCGACCATTCTCGGGCGTCTGCTCTCGCCGACCGGCTTCGGGGCGCTGGCCCTTGCGGGGCCGATCTTCCGCAGCGGCATCGGGGCGCTTGTGCGCACGTTCCTGCCGAACGCGGACACGCTGAGCGCGCTCGCGGTCGTGTCGAGCGTCGCGTCGGGGCGTGCGGGGTCGGCGCTCACGGTGCTGCTCCTCCACGACCTCGCGGAATCGCTCACGGCCTACACGATGAACCAGACGCGCAACGCGATCCGCGACATGCTGTCGGTGGACGGCGAGGAGGCGTGGCTGTCGGCGGACGGCGAGCCGGGGACGCCGCTCGTGCGGGTCGCCGTCTCGGAGCTGCGCCCGGGCAGCTTCATCGTCGTCCACACGGGCGAGAAGATCGTCGCGGACGGCGAGGTGGTCTCGGGGCGCGTCCTCGTCGACCAGTCGTCCATCACGGGCGAGTTCGCCCCCGCGCCGCGCGAGGCGGGCGGCAAGGTCTACGCCGGCACGCTCGTTGTGGACGGCACGGCGACCGTGCGCGTCGAGTCCGTCGGCGAGGGCACGGCCGTCTCGCGCATCATCCGCATGGTCGAGGACGCCGAGGGGAAGAAGGCGGAGATCCAGACGTATGCGGACCGCTTTTCCGCCGCGCTCGTGCCCGTCAACATCACGCTCGCGCTCGCCGTCTTCTTCTGCACGAAGGACGTGAACCGCGCGCTGAACATGCTCGTGATCGACTACTCCTGCGGGATCCGCCTCTCCACGGCGGCGGCCCTCTCCGCCGCGATCTCCACGGCGGCCCGCAACGGCGTGCTCATCAAGGGCGGCGGATCCCTCCAGACCCTCACCGAGGCGGACACGCTCATCCTCGACAAGACGGGCACGCTCACGGAAGGCAAGCCGCGCGTCACGTCGATCGCGACCGTCTCGGGTGCATACTCCCGCGAGGAGGTGCTGGCGCTCGCGGCGGCGGCGGAGGAGACGAGCCGCCACCCGATGGCGAACGCGATCCTCGCCCAGCTCCAGCGCGTGGGCGGCAGGATCCCGCGCCACCAGGAGGTCCACACGGTCGTGGGGCGCGGCGTGTGGACGAAGGTCGGGCGCAAGACGGTGCGCGTCGGCTCGAAGCGCTTCCTCAACGAGGCGGGCATCCACACGCACCCGATGCGCGACCAGGCCTCGAAGCTCTTCGCGAACGGCGAGAGCGTCGTCTACGTGGCGAGCGGCACGGAGATCGTGGGCCTCATCGGCATCCGCGACCCGCTGCGCGAGAACATGAAGAAGGCGCTGAACCGTCTGCGCCTCGGCGGCGTGGACGACATCCTGCTCCTCACGGGCGACCAGGAGCAGCAGGCGGACGTCGTGGCGCGGCGCCTCGGGCTGGACGGCTTCGAGTCGGAGCTCATGCCGGAGGACAAGGCGAAGGTCATCCTGCGCCTGCAGGCGGGCGGGAACGGCGTCGTCATGGTCGGCGACGGCATCAACGACGCGCCGGGCCTCGCCTACGCCGACGTGGGCATCGCCCTCGGTAAGACGCGCACGGACGTCGCGATGGAGGCGGCGGACATCACGATCGCCGGCGACAACGCGATGCTGCTCCCGGCGACCTACGGTCTCGCCCGGCACACGATGGGGGTCATCCGCCAGAACTTCTTCGTCTCGGTGGGCGTGAACACGGTCGGCCTCCTGCTCGGCGGCCTCGGCCTCATCCCCGTCATCGTGGGCGCCACCCTGCACAACGCGAGCACGATCCTCGTCGTGGGCAATTCGCTGCGCATCTTTTTCTACGACATGCACGAGACGAAAAGATGATATACTAGTGCCGGTTTTCGGAATTCAAGCGAAAGGACTGAACATGGCAATTACGACAGATCATCTCATCGGCGCGGCCGTCGGCGTCGGCGTGGCCGCCGCCGGATTCTACCTCTACAGGAAGAACCGGGACAAGGTGGACCAGTTCCTCCGCTCCCACGGCATGAACGTGCCCGTGCGCGAGGACAAGCCGCTCGCGACGATGAGCGTGGAGGAGCTTGCGACGCTCAAGGAGAAGGTCGAGGACCTTCTCGCCGAGCGCGAGGTCGCGGCGAAGGCGGCGGTTCCGGCCGAAAAGGCCGCGGCGGCCCAGTAGGCCGGTTGCACAGCCAGACAGGTCGGGCGGCGGAGTTCGTTCTCCCCGCCCGCGTTTTTTGCTTTACCGAAAAAAGAGTGGGAGCGGAAGAGAGTGGGAACGATGCAGAAGCTTGACCCGACGAAGATGAGGGACTGGCAGATCGCGGAGGCGGCGGAGGCGACGCTGCGCCCCGCGAAGGACCTCGCGGCCGAGCTGGGGCTGAGCGAGGACGAGTGGACGCCCTACGGGCGCGTCCTCGCGAAGGTGGACGTGACGAAGGTCCTCCGGCGCCTAGGCGGACGGAAGCGCGCGAAGTACATCGACGTGACGGCCATCACGCCGACCGCGCTCGGCGAGGGCAAGACGACGACGACGCTCGGCCTCGTGGAGGGCCTCGGCCGTCTCGGCAAGAAGGTCATCGGCTGCGTGCGCCAGCCGTCGGGCGGGCCCACCTTCAACATCAAGGGCAGCGCCGCCGGCGGCGGCCTCGCCCAGGTCGTGCCGCTCACGGCGCTCTCGCTCGGCCTCACGGGCGACATCGACGCGATCACGAACGCGAACAACCTCGCGATGGTCGCGCTCAACAGCCGCATGCAGCACGAGCGCAACCACGACGACGCCTGGCTCGCCGCGCGCGGCCTGAAGCGCCTCGACGTCGACCCGGACCGCATTCCGTTCCGCTGGGCGATGGACTTCTGCGCGCAGGGCCTGCGCGACATCGAGATCGGGCGCGGCGGCCGGCTCGACGGCTTCACCTGCCGCTCCGGCTTCTACATCACCGTCGCCTCGGAGGTGATGGCGATCCTCGCGATGGCGACGGACCTGAAGGACCTGCGCACGCGCCTCGGGCGCATCGTCATGGCGTACTCGAAGTCCGGCGCGCCCGTGACGACGCACGACCTGGAGGTGGACGGCGCGATGTGCGCGCTCCTCGTGAATGCGCTCCAGCCCACGCTCATGCAGTCGCTGGAGGGCCAGCCGATGTTCGTCCACGCCGGGCCGTTCGCCAACATCGCGATCGGGCAGAACTCGGTCGTCGCCGACCGCCTCGCCTGCGCGCTCGGGGACTACGTGGTCACGGAGAGCGGCTTCGCCGCCGACATGGGCTTCGAGAAGTTCTGGAACATCAAGTGCCGCTGTTCCGGCCTCCGGCCCGACGCCGTCGTGCTCGTCGCGACCGTCCGCGCGCTCAAGGCGCACGGCGGCGCGCCGAAGGTCAAGGCCGGCCTGCCGCTCGATCCCGTCTACACGCACGAGAACCTCGAACTCCTGGAGAAGGGGTGCGACAACCTGCTCGCGCACATCGACATCATCCGCCGCGCCGGCATCCAGCCCGTCGTGTGCCTCAATGCGTTCTACACGGACACGGAGGCCGAGCGCGCGCTTGTCCGCCGCGTCGCGGAGGCGGCGGGCGCCCGCTTCGCCGTTTCCGACCACTGGCTCAAGGGCGGCGAGGGGGCGCGGGAGCTGGCCGAGGCCGTCCTTGCGGCGTGCGACGAGCCGAACGACTTCGCGTACCTCTGCGACCTGGACGAGCCGCTTGCGGCGCGCATCGAGAAGCAGGTGAAGGAGGTCTACGGCGGCGACGGCGTGGACTTCGAGCCGGCGGCGGCGGAAAAGCTCGCGGCGCTGCAGGCGGATCCCGAAACGGCGCGTCTGCCCGTCTGCATCGCGAAGACGCAGTATTCGCTCTCGCACGACCCGAACCTCCTCGGGCGTCCGAAAGGGTGGCGCCTGCCGGTAAGGGACGTGCTGCTGTACCGGGGCGCGGGGCTGGTCGTCCCGGTCGCGGGCGAGATCAAGCTGATGCCCGGCACGTCGGCCTCGCCGGCCTACCGCCGCATCGACGTGGACGTCGAGACGGGCCACGTCCACGGGCTCTTCTGAGCGGGCGGGGATTGGGCTTCCCTTTCCGCATGGATTCGGCTATAATGGCCCGAACTGAATGAATAGGATGTAAAACGAGACAGAACTAGGTGACAGGCAAGGAATGACGAGAATGAGCAAAGCAACCAAGTACGTGTATTTCTTCGGCGCGGGCCAGACGGAAGGCAACGCCGACATGCGCAACCTCCTCGGCGGCAAGGGCGCGAACCTCGCGGAGATGGCGAGCCTGGGGCTGCCGGTGCCGCAGGGCTTCACGATTTCGACCGAGGCGTGCACGCGCTACTACGACGACGGGCGGAAGATCGGCGATGACATCATGCGCCAGGTGCAGGAGTACGTCGGCAAGCTGGAGAAGTCCGCCGGCAAGAAGTTCGGTGACGCGAAGAACCCGCTCCTCGTCTCCGTGCGCTCCGGCGCGCGCGCGTCGATGCCGGGCATGATGGACACGATCCTCAACCTCGGCCTCAACGAGACCGTCGTCAACTCCCTCGCGAAGCAGACGAAGAACCCGCGCTGGGCGTGGGACTGCTACCGCCGCTTCATCCAGATGTTCTCCGACGTCGTGATGGAGGTCGGCAAAAAGCACTTCGAGAAGCTCATCGACGAGATGAAGGAGAAGAAGGGCGTGAAGCTCGACGTGGAGCTGACGGCGAAGGACCTCCAGACGCTCGCCGGCAAGTTCAAGGCCGAGTACCGCAACGCGCTCGGCAAGGACTTCCCGGACGACCCGAAGGAGCAGCTCGTCGAGGCGATCAAGGCCGTCTTCCGCAGCTGGGACAACCCGCGCGCGAACGTCTACCGCCGCGACAACGACATCCCCTACTCGTGGGGCACGGCCGTCAACGTACAGATGATGGCGTTCGGCAACCTCAACGACAACTCCGGCACGGGCGTCGCCTTCACGCGCGACCCGGCGACGGGCGAGAAGAAGCTCATGGGTGAATTCCTCATGAACGCCCAGGGCGAGGACGTGGTGGCCGGCGTGCGCACGCCGATGCCGATCTCGAAGATGGCCGACGTGATGCCCGACGTCTTCAAGCAGTTCCAGAAGATCTGCACGACGCTGGAGAAGCACTACCGCGACATGCAGGACATGGAGTTCACGATCGAGAACAAGAAGCTCTTCATGCTCCAGACGCGCAACGGCAAGCGCACGGCGCGCGCCGCGCTGAAGATCGCCTGCGACCTCGTGGACGAGGGCATGCGCACCGAGCAGGAGGCCGTGCTCATGATCGAGCCGCGCAACCTCGACACGCTCCTCCACCCGCAGTTCGACACGGTCGCCCTCAAGAAGGCGACGCCGGTGGGCCGGGGCCTCCCCGCCTCGCCGGGCGCCGCCTGCGGGCGCATCGTCTTCACCGCCGTCGACGCCAAGGCGTGGAAGGAGCGCGGCGAGAAGGTCGTCCTCGTGCGCTTGGAGACGTCCCCGGAGGACATCGAGGGCATGAAGGCCGCCGAGGGCATCCTCACGGTGCGCGGCGGCATGACGAGCCACGCCGCCGTCGTCGCGCGCGGCATGGGCGAGTGCTGCGTCTCCGGCTGCCAGGAGATCGCGATGGACGAGGAGGGCAAGCGCTTCCGCCTCGGCGGCAAGCTCTTCAAGGAGGGCGACTGGCTCTCGCTCGACGGCTCCACCGGCAACATCTACGACGGCGTGATCCCCACCGTCGACGCGACGATCGCCGGCGAGTTCGGCCGCATCATGATGTGGGCCGACAAGTTCCGCAAGCTGAAGGTGCGCACGAACGCCGACACGCCCCGCGACGCCAAGAAGGCGCGCGAGCTCGGCGCGGAGGGCATCGGCCTCTGCCGCACGGAGCACATGTTCTTCTCCCAGAGCCGCATCACGCCGTTCCGCGAGATGATCTGCGCCGACACGGTGGAGGAGCGCGAACTCGCCCTCAACAAGATCCTGCCGTTCCAGCAGGACGACTTCGAGCAGCTCTTCGAGGCGCTGGACGGCCAGCCCGTCACGATCCGCTTCCTCGACCCGCCGCTCCACGAGTTCGTGCCGCACACGGAGGACGAGATCGCGCTTCTCGCGAAGACGACGCACAAGCCGATCAGCCGCATCAAGGAGATCATCGACTCCCTCCACGAGTTCAACCCGATGATGGGCCACCGCGGCTGCCGCCTCTGCGTGACGTACCCGGAGATCGCCGTCATGCAGACGAAGGCCGTCATCCGCGCGGCGATCCGCGTGCAGCGCCGCCACAAGGGCTGGAACGTGCGCCCCGAGATCATGATTCCGCTCACGGGCGACGCGAAGGAGTTCAAGTTCGTGAAGGACATCGTCGTCCACGTCGCGAACGACGAGATCCAGGCCGCCGAGATCAAGCTCAACTACGAGGTCGGCACGATGATCGAGGTGCCGCGCGCCGCGCTCGTCGCCGGCGAGCTCGCGGAGGAGGCCGAGTTCTTCTGCTTCGGCACGAACGACCTCACGCAGATGACCTTCGGCTTCTCGCGCGACGACGCGGGTAAGTTCCTCGGCGCCTACTACGACAAGAAGATCTACGAGAACGACCCGTTCGCGAAGCTCGACCAGATCGGCGTGGGCAAGCTCATGAAGATGGCCGTCGCGGACGGCAAGGCGACGCGCCCGAAGATCCACTGCGGCATCTGCGGCGAGCATGGCGGCGACCCGACCTCGGTCGAGTTCTGCCACCGCATCGGCCTCAACTACGTCTCCTGCTCGCCGTTCCGCGTGCCGATCGCGCGCCTCGCGGCGGCCCAGGCGGCGCTGCGCGCCTAACCGCCCGGATTCCCGGAAATCGAACGAATAGAAGAAGGAGTGAGAACATGAAGACGTTGATGATCACCGTCTGTGCGGCCCTGGTGGCCTGTGCGTGCGCGGCGGAAGACGCGCCGAAGCCGGCCGCTGCCCCCGTTGCCCCCGCCGCCCCCGCCGCCGCAAAGGAGCCGGTGGTCAAGGCACCCACCCGCAG
>OIWT01003090.1_pt1 | contig 15846 bp, 17 predicted proteins | sample 1587701 | NCBI WGS metagenome assembly OIWT01 (sample SAMEA3888904, study PRJEB22519) | human gut metagenome | biome: human gut; feature: human-associated habitat; material: faeces | place: Denmark | collected 2009
CGGCCTTCTGGTCCGTAGCCAGACGCTCTATCCAGCTGAGCTAACGGCGCGTGTCCTTTCAGACAGCTTGTGTATCATAGCACAGCGGCTCCGAAAATGCAAGGGGTATTTTCACATTTCCGCCTCTTTTTTGCACGGACTGGAAAAATGCTTGCAATGCGCCCGTCCGGCGCATATAATATCCTATTATTTTACTTGCATTTTCAAGAAAGGAGCGCCCCTATGAACATCTTCCATTCCGTCGCCGAATTAGCGGGAAACACCCCGCTGCTGGAGCTGTGTCGCTACGAGCGCAGGCACGGCCTGAACGCCCGCATCCTTGCCAAGCTCGAGTGCTGCAACGTGGCGGGCAGCGCCAAGGACCGCGTGGCGAAGCACATGATCGAACGCGCCGAGGCGGAGGGAAAGCTCGTTCCGGGGAGCGTCATCATTGAGCCGACGAGCGGCAACACCGGCATCGGCCTCGCCGCGATGGCCAAGGTCCACGGCTACCGCGTGATCCTCACCATGCCGGAGAGCATGAGCGTGGAGCGTCGGAATCTGCTCAAAGCCTACGGTGCGGAACTGGTGCTGACGCCGGCGGCGGAGGGCATGGCGGGCGCCGTGAAGCGCGCGGAGGAGCTGGCGGCGGCAACACCGAGGAGCTTCATCCCCGCACAGTTCGACAATCCCGCGAACCCCGAGGCGCACTATCTCACCACCGGCCCCGAGCTCTGGCGCGATACCGACGGCTGCGTCGATCTTTTCGTCGCGGGCATCGGCACGGGCGGCACATTCTCCGGCACAGGACGCTATCTCAAAGAGAAAAATCCGAATGTGAAGCTCGTGGCGGTCGAGCCGGCAGGCTCGCCGCTGCTCTCGGGCGGCAAGGCCGGGCCGCACGGACTGATGGGCATCGGAGCGAACTTCATCCCGAAAAATATGGACGTTTCGCTCATCGACGAGATCGTCTGTGTCCGCGAGGAGGACGCCTATGCCGCGGGCCGCGATATGGTCGCGTGTGAGGGCGTGCTCGTCGGCATCACCGCGGGCGCTGCGCTTTGGGCGGCGACGCAGCTCGCGCTCCGGCCGGAGAACGCGGGCAAGACCATTGTCGCGCTGCTGCCGGACGGCGGCGAGCGCTATCTATCCACGCCAATGTATCAGGGGGAATGACCGATGTCCGATAAAAATGAGATCATCCGTTCCGCCGCCGCGCAGGTGGCGGAGAACTACCGCAAAAGCGATATTTTGATGTACGGCGACGCGCTGCGCCTGCCGAGCCGCACGGCGGTCATTGAGATCATCCGCGACTTTCAGAAGATCCTGTTTCCGGCCTACTACGGCGACCGCGACCTGCTGAAGCTCCCGCCGGAGCAGTACAGCGCCCTGCTCATGGGGCACGTCTACGACAAGCTGCTGCGCCAGCTTGAGCTGGTGATGCCGGAGGGGGAGGAGGGCGCGCGCCGCGCCGAGAAGGTCTGCGAGGCGATGATGGAGCGTCTGCCCCATATCCAGGAGCTGCTGCTCAAGGACCTGACCGCCAACTACAACGGCGACCCCGCGGCCTCGAGCCGGCAGGAGATCATTCTGTCCTACCCCGGGATGTTTGCCATCTTCATCTATCGCATCGCGCACGAGCTGTATCTTGAGAAAGTGCCGATGATCCCACGCATCATGACGGAGTACGCACACTCCCAGACGGGCATCGACATCAACCCCGGCGCGACCATCGGGGAATATTTCTCCATCGACCACGGCACCGGTGTGGTCGTCGGCGAGACGACCGTCATCGGCGACCGCGTGCAGCTCTATCAGGGCGTGACGCTCGGCGCCATGTCGCCCGCAGGGATGCACCACAGCGCGGAGACTCCCGCGCGCCGTCACCCGAAGATCGGCAGCGACGTGACCATCTATGCCGGCGCGACGCTGCTCGGCGGCGCGACGGAGGTCGGCGACAACGTGGTCATCGGCGGCAACGCCTTCCTGACCGAGTCGGTCGAGAGCGACACCAAGGTGAGCATCAAAAAGCCGGAGATGACCTTCCGCGTGAAGGGCGGCCGGTTCTGAAAACAGAAATGGAAAAGCCCGCATCGAAAGATGCGGGCTTTTCTAATGGGCAAAACAGAGGCAAATTCAGAAGCCTGGAGGTATTGGCGCACACATGCGAACGGGCCGGCTATTCCTCCTCGAGCGGCAGGGCGACCTGCGTGACGAACTTCGCGGGGGCCTTGTGCTGCGGCGGGCCCTCGAGATAAATGCGGCGGAGCTTCCCCGTGGGCGTAAGCCCATACCGCTGCGCGTAGGCGCGGAGCTTCTTCTCCGCGGCGGGCAGGTCCTCATAGGCCCCGTGGTGGTAGAGACTGAGCGCCGGCGTCGCGGGCAGCGTTACCACATGGTCGCCCTCGCTCTCCGGCGGGACGGCTACACAGAACGACACCTTGTTGGGGCGTCGGATGGACGACTCTACGAGGTACATCCGCTGTGTGATGTCCGTGCCGTAGAGCCGCATCGCCTCCAGCGCGGTGGCGTGGAGCAGCGCCGTGCGCTCCGCCAGCGTAGACGCCGGATACACGCGGCGGTAAACCGTCTGCTGCGGCAGAAGAACGCGCCTGACCTGCGGCGGCGCTGCTGCTGGCAATGCAGTTGCTGCGAGTGATGGCGGGCAGCCGGTCGTTCGGCGCGCTGCTGGCGGCAGATGCTCACCTACTGCGTGCCGCTGATCCCCACGGCTGTCTTCTGGTGGATCATGGGCGTGTCGGACCGTTATCTGGTGAAGTGGTTCGTGGGGAGCGATGCCAACGGCATCTACGCCGTTGCCTACAAGATACCGACCATCCTGACCATCCTCGCCACGGTGTTTATGGACGCCTGGCAGCTCTCCGCCATCGCCGAGTCGGGCGACCGCCGGGCGCAGGCGCGCTTTTACGCGCGCGTGTGGGACGCGTTCTTCTCCGCGGTCTGCCTCTGCGCGGGCGGCATCATCGCGTTTTCGCCGCTGCTCATCCGGCTGCTCGCGGCGGAGAGCTACTATGACGCCTGGCGCTATATCCCGATCCTCACGCTCTCGATGATCGCGGCGGCGTTTTCCAATTTCATGGGCAGCGTCTACGTCGTGACAAAGAAGAGCACGGCATCGCTCTGGATCTCACTCGCCGCCGCGCAGACGGTGTTTCAAAGAAAGTAGGTGGTTTCCATGATCTTAACGGCATTCCACGGCTTCTGCATGGCGCTGGCGGACAGCGTCCCCGGCGTCTCCGGCGGGACGATCGCCTTTATCCCGTTCATCGCCGCGGCGGAGCGCACGGCGCTGAAAAAGCTCCGCAGCGCGCCGTTCGCCCTGCTCGGCATGGCGGTGGTCGTAGGACTCACGCTGCTGCGCGGCTCATCCGCGCTGGGAAGCGTCAGTTTCGCGTCGCTCTCGCCGCTCTCGCTGCTTTATATCTTCCTCTCCGGCGCGGTCACCATCACGGCGATGGTGCTGCCGGGCATCTCGGGCTCGTCCATTCTGCTCATCGCGGGCGTGTATCTGCCCGCCATTCAGGCTGTCCGCAGCTTCCTGCACATGGAGCTTTCCGTGCTGCCGGGGCTCTTCGCGCTGGGCTTCGGCGTGCTTGCGGGCGTGGCGCTGTCCATTCACGCCATCCGCACCGCGCTGCACAAATACCGCAGCGAGATGGTCTGGCTCATTTTAGGGCTGATGCTCGGTTCGCTCTACGCCATCGTGTATGGAGCGGTCAACCTGACCGTACCGCTTCCGCCGATGAGCCTTGTGACCTTTGACGCGCCCGCGCCCCTGCTGGCTGGACAGCAGCGTGCGGCTGCTCATCGCTGACCCCACAGACTATTCGTTCCCATCGGGTCATACCCTGTCCTCGGTCATCGGCGCGACGATTTTGACGAAAACGGACCGCCGCTTCGGCTATGCGGCCATCCCGCTCGCGGCGCTCATCGCCTTTTCGCGGCTGTATCTCTATGTCCATTTTCCCAGCGATGTGCTTGCCGCGGCGGTGCTGGGTGTTATGATCGGCGAGCTGGCCTTTTATGCTGACCGAAGGTGGACGGAGCGCAGAGGGACATAAGGCGTTTCCTGCCATCTCATTCTTTGAAATAAATCCTCAAAAAGACACACAAGCCGGAGGCTCCCATAACGAGGGAGCTTCCGGCTTGCGCGTTCAATTCAGATGCTCCAGCGCCGCCGCGACGGATACTTGCAGACTTGCTTCGATCTCCAGCATCGAAACGGGCTGCTCCAAAAGCTCCGCCGTGGAAACGGGAAAGCGGCCGCCTTCGCGGCTGCGCAGCAGATAGATCAGCCCAAGGGTCATCTCGTTGCGCTTCGCCTCGATGATCGCGGCCTCCTCCTCATAGCCGCCCGTTTCGCGCAGGGCGCGCACCAATCCGCGGCGCATTTCAGCGAGATAGGTGGGCTGGTAGAAGCCGCCGAACACCGTGAAGTCGCGGAGGAAGTGCGCCTCCAGAAAGCAGAGGAACAGGCCCGGCAGCAGCGACCCGTCCCGCAGCCTCTCCGTCAGCGCCTGCGGCGTGAGGGGGACGGTCACAGCCTCGCCCAGCGAGTTTTGACCCGCCAGCGCCGCCGCGCCCGCGCTCTCGCGCAGCCGCAGAGGAAACAGCGCCGCGCGGCGGTCGAGCCCCCAGAAAAAGTGCGTGCCGCTGGTGTCTCCCGTCCAGCAGCCGGAAACGCCGTCCAGAGCCCGCAGAAGCGATGCGCGCAGCTCCTGCCGGAACAGCATTTGGCAGGTGAGCGCGTCTTCCGTCCGAAGATCCCTTTCCAGCAGGCGGGCGGTGAGCGTCTCCATCGGCATCCAGAGGTACTGCGGCGCGCGGTCGGTGAAGTACCGCTGTGAGAGCATGGCGTTGATGACCGTGGTCTGCTCCCGCAGCGTGCCGCAGCGCTGCACACGGTCAGAGAGCAGGACCTCGCGGCAGAAGCGCTCCAGCGCGTCGGCTGTGCGAAGCGAGCAGGAGCCGCGCCGCGTCTCCTGCCGCAGGCGGTTCAGCGCATTGTCTACCATGTCCGGAGAGATGCCCTCCACGGCGGCCACGCAGGCGTGGCGCAGCTTGAACGGATAAAACGGCAGCCGCAGGCAGCCTTCCGGCGCGGTGCAGTCGTAGACCAGCATACCCCTCGGGTAGACATTGTTGTCCAGTCTCGGGTTGGCACAGGACAGAAACGGAACGACCGCCCCGGTCTCGCCCTGCGTCCGCAGCCACCGGTCGCAGAGGATCGTGTCCTGCACGGTCATGTACTCGAACGCGGGATGATGGTGGTTGGCGGTGGACAGGCAGCGGCGGCGCCGGAGAACGTCCGCGCATTCCCCGGCGGTCTCCGTGCCGAAAAAGGGCGTGAAGTAGTCCCGCACCTCTGTCAGCAGGTCCTCCGAGGGCAGAATGTCCGGCAGCGGCCGGTGGTGGAGCTGCCCGAGATAGGTAAGCAGCGTTTCGCCGCCATGCCGCCGCAGCAGCTCCGCGGCTGCCGGATAATTTTCAGCAAGTGCCGTCATTTGCTCCGTCATTCTCTGCCGCCTCCAGTCGGATCGAAAGCACCGTGTTGTTCATGTTCATGATGCGCGTATAGGTCTTCTGATCGGTGAGCCGCTCGAGCAGACGGATGTTGTTCATTTGAAGGATATCCTCATCGTCCACGAACGCCAGCGGGTCGAAGGGCGCGCCGTCGTCGCGGATACGGACGATCAGGCTGCCCTCCTCCAAAAGAAGGCAAATGTCGATCATGCTCACATGCTCGTTGTGGTTGATGATGTTGAGGGCGGCCTCCTCAAAGGCGATGGCCAGCAGGACGCCCTTGTTGCGGGGGATGCCGTTCTGTTGGCAGAACAAGTCAATCTCCCGGTGGATGTCCGCGACGTTTTCCGGTTTTCCCGTGATGGAAAAGCTGTGGCAGCTCCGGTCCGCCTGATCCTCCAGCCCGAGGAGGGCGACGTTCCCACAGGTCCGCTTTTCCCGGAGCAGCGTGACCGCGGGGGACAGCAGCTCCACCAGCAGGCACCAGACGGCCACGGCGGGGACGCTGCGCCAATGGAGCCGCGAAATGGCCGCCACGCAGAGCAGCAGAAGCAGTATTTTGAGCACCACGTTCTGCAGCGTCAGCAAGAGCACGGACAGGCGCTGCCGCTGAACGCTGGGATAGAGCCTGGCGAGCAGGTCGTTGAGCCAAAGGAAAGGCAGACTGAGCAGCATGATGCGGAGCGAGAGCACGGTGTCCGGCTCTGCGGCGATGCCGTAGGAGTTGAGAAACGGCGCGGAGAAGCAGAACAGTCCCGCCATGAGCGCCGCGACGAGCGCATAGGTGTACTTGGACAAAAGGGAGAGCATCTTCCGCAGCCCGTAGAAGTCGCGTTCGCCGTAGAGCATACTGCCCAGCGTGGAGATCGTCTGCAGCGCGCCGCCCGCCAGAATGCGCAGGATGAAGCGAAGCTGGCTGTACACCGCGTAGAGCGCCACGCCGATGTTGCCTACGAAGTACATCAGAAGCAGGTTCACCGTCAGGCCGGAGAAGATGCGTGAGGCCTTGTCTGTGGCAAAGGAGGAGCAGGACGAGGCCAGCTCCCGCCCGGTCTCGCGCAGGTCGTCGGCGCGCAGAACAAAGCGGAAGGTGCGCTTTTTGGACAGCAGGTAGGGAAGCACCACCAAAATGCCCGCCACGTTGCCGAGCAGAGAGGCCGCGGCAGCGCCGGCGACGCCCGTGCGCAGATACTTCATAAAGACAACGTCCAGCACGATGTTCACTCCGTTGGCGGCAACGACCGAGCCCATGGCCAGCTTGGAGCGATCGTCCAGAATGGCGAAGCTGGAGAGAACGAGATTGACGCCGACAAAGGGCGACGAGAGCAGGGTGAAGAAGGCGTAGCGCGCCACATCGTTCGCGATCGCGCCGTTGTTGGACAGGACGCCGCTGAAAAAGCCGCAGAACGGCAGCAGGCACCAGCAGAGAAGCCCGCCCGCGAGCGTCAGAAGAAGGGACAGGGTGAAGACCCCGTTGGCCTGACGGAGCCTTCGCTTGCCCAGCAGGATGCCCGCGGCGACCGGGCCGCCGGAGGAGAGGACGAAGCCGAAAAGCTCCGCCACATCCACAAAGCTGTCGCAAAGGCCCGCGGCAGCGACGGCATCAGCGCCCAAAAGGGCGCCGATGAGCATAAAGTCCACAACGGAGACCAGATAGGCGGAGGCCGTCACCACCGTGCCGACGCCGAAAAACTCCCGCGTCTTGCTGCGTATGATGGACTCGTTCCGCAAGTATTCATATCCCATTTTGCTTTCCGCCTTTCGCGCTTCGGGACGGTCACACGCCGGTGCGCGAGCCTATCCCGGGTTTTTGAGACATTCCGTATCCAGCATTCCCAGCTGGCCGGCGACGGTCGTGACCTCGACCTGCAGGCAGGTCAGGTTGGATGCCGTCGCCATAAAGTCGATCATGGAATTGATCGCGACAGCCAGAGCGAGGGCCTCGCCGGGGATGCCGAGCTGGGTGAACATGACCGTGTAGCAGGTCAGCGCGCCGCCGGGGATGGGCGGCATCGCCAGCGACAAAAGCCCGGTCACAACGATCATCGTGAGGAGCCACGCGGGCGTGATGGCCGTGCCGAAATTTTCCGCCATGCACAGGCAGGTCGCCACAAAAGCGACCGCAACGCTGGGCATATAGAGGACCTGTTCCAGGGGCACGGCGAAATGCGCGAGCATCGGCGGGATACCCAGCTTCTTCTCGCAGGTCTCTAAATTGGTGGCGAACGCCGCGGAGGACGACGCCGTGGTGAGACCGATGAGGAAGGTCGGCAGCAGCTTTTGCACAAGCAGCCGGAAACTCACCCGGCGCCGCGCGGCAAGGATGCCGATGAATACGAGACACATCAGCGGGCAAAGTGCATAGGTGATGACGATGGCCTTGAGGATGCCCGAGAGCTCGGAGCCGAAGTCGGAGCCCAGCAGAGCGAACAGACTGAAAAATACGAAAAGCGGGATCAGGTCGCCGATGGCCTCCATGAGGAACTGGACCACCTCGTTCGTCTGCTCAATGAACGTGCGGACGGCGGCGGCACGGTCGCCCAGGATCAGCAGGGCGATGCCGACGGCGGCGCCCAAAAAGATGATCTGCAGCGTGTTACCGTTCAGGAACGGAGAGATGATATCCGAGGGAACGATATCCAGAATGATCTGATAGATGGTCGAGAATCCGCTCAGCGCCGCGCCGCCCGAGGACAGCTCCAGCGGGAAAAGCCATAAAAGGCAGACGGTCGCTCCCGCGCTGACGAGGAAGCTCAGCGCCGCAATGCGGCCGATCACTTTCTTCCCGATCCTTCCCATCATGGTCATATCGCCGATGTTGAAAATGCCCCAGCAGATCGCCAGGAAGATCATCGGTGAGGAGATGGTGCGCAGCAGGTTTAGGATCAGCGTAAAGAGCGGGTCGGTCACGGCCCGGACGCCCGCCTGCGCACCCGCGGGGAGCAGGCGCTGCAGCAGCCCGAGGACGACCGCCGACACGATGGCGAGCAGGAGCTTCTGCATCTGCCCCAGCTTCCGCTTTCTGGGCGGCTCGACGGTCAGACAGTTTTCGCCGCTTTGGTAGCTCTGCGTCAGCGTAAGGCCCGCCTGCGCCAGCAGGCGGCTGGAGAGCAAGCAGTTTTTCAGCACGTCGTCGGCCTGAAGCTCCTTCCCCTCGACGCGGATCTCGATCCGCTGCCTGCCCAGACGCTTTTTCGCGCAGAAGGTGACCGGCGCGCCGGGGAGCGCGGAGGACCAGCTCTCCAGGATCTCCTCCAGTGAGAGGCGAAGCCGCAGGATATCCTTTCGGTCCGCCTCCGCCTCCGCCAGAGAATCCGCGAACTCCTGCGAAAGAAGATCCACGGTCTCCGGCGACAGCCGATAGCCTTTCTTTTTCGATGTCAGCATACTCATTTCCTCCCGCTCATCCGTTCTTTTCCGCTGCGCTCCCGAACGAACGCTCATTCGATGCGAAGGATATCGGAAAAGCCCGTGACCTCAAAAACCTCCATCACGGCCTCGTTCACGTTTTGAAGCACCATTTCCCCTTGCTGATTCATGAGCTTCTGCATCGCAAGCAGCACGCGAAGGCCCGCGGAGGAGATATACTCCAGCTTTTCCAGATCAAACACAAGGCGCGAGACGCCATCGACGCTGCCGCGGAGCTCCTCCTCCAGCTTCGGCGCGGTCGTTGTGTCCAACCTTCCCTCCAGAGCGACCGTCAGAGCCGCTCCGCTTAATGTCTTTTGAATGTTCATCGTGCCCCTCCGCATAAAGATCTTCCGTTGCCGCCGACCGCGGCAGACCGGGCCGGCCGGAGACTATGGCTTGTCCTCCTGCCGCTCCGCCTTCCGCTCGAGCAGCATTTGATCCGTTTTCTGCCGCAGAAGCAGCAGCATATCCAGCTGCTCGGCGTTGAGGTCCAGTCCCCGCTCCCGGAACAGCGACAGGAGCTTTTCACGGTACTCGCCCTCCCGCAGCGTCGGATATTGCTTTGCCAGCTCGTTGAGCTTTTGCCGCAGCTCCTCGTTGGTGTCCGCTTCCCAGTTGAATTTGGCGGTCTCCGCAAAGGAGAGCTTTTTCTTCTTCCAAGGCCAGTTCATAGAAATTGTCCTTTCCGCGTCCCTGCGCTGTCGCCGGCGGACGGCATTCTTCCTTTTCCGGAGACAGCATAGCACAGCCGCACCCCGACGGAGCAAAAATGCCGGAATTGGTCGTTCTGCCTCCCGAATTGGTCACGGGCAAAAAAGAAAACTGCCCTCGGGCGGTTTTCCGGATTCCGTATCTATGGATTGAGAATGACGCAGGCGGTGCAGACGCCGGCTTCAACTTTGTAGTGTACCTCACCCTGATAGCGCTCGGCGGCGGAAACGATGCTGTCGATCCCGACGCTCCGCTCTGCGGGCAGGCCGTTTTCCAGCTTCAAGTTGACGCAGGGGTTGCTCACCGCGAGGACCGTCTTTTTCCCGACGTTTCGGATGTGGACGCGGATGGGGCCGGCGCTGTGCGCCGCGGTACAGGCGTTGAGGGCGTTTTCCAGAAGGTTCGCGAGAATGGCGACAAAGTCCACGTCGGCCACGTCGGACTGCGCGGGCGTATCCGCCTGCGCGGTGAACGCCACGCCCGCCGCCTTCGCCTTTTCGGCGTAGGAGCGCAGCAGCTCGTTGACCATGGGGTGCGGGCACCATGCAGGAAAGCTCTCGACAGCCTCCTGCTCCTGCTCAAGATAGCGCAGGATGCCGTCGGTGTCACCCGCGCGCCATGGCGGCGATGCAGGCATCGTGATGCCGCTTGTCGTGGCGGATGCGGCGGCTCTCCCGCTCCGCCCGGCCGACGGTCTCCACATAGCTCGTCAGGTATTCCAGCTTCTGCTTGACGAGCGCTTCTCTGGCATCTCTGCGCATATAAAAAATGTTGCCGATGCTCAAAACGCTGACCGAGGCGTAGGTGCATACCGCAGCGCAGAAAACGAACAGCGTATCCGGCTCCACTCCGTCGTCCAACCGTATCCTTGACATGAGGGCTATGAACAGAAAAAAATAGATCGCGGAAACGGCGCTCAGGAGTTTCCAGCTCTGCTTCTGAAAGCCGCTGACCTCACGGAACAGCGGCCTGCCGTACCGCCGGTAGGCGAGCAGGATCGGCAGCGCCGTGACAATATGGAGCGCGGTGCGCACAAGGTATTTGACCGCCATCGGGCGGTCGGGCAAAAGAAAATAGCACAGGTAAAGGCCGCCGGACCAGGAGATGCAGCACACGCAGAAAAACGTGATGAGCAGATAGACCTTTTTCCAGAAGCCGTCCGCGGACACCGCAATGAAAACGGCGGAATAGCTGAGAAAGCCGACCGTCAGCGACACCGGCAGCCGCAGCGGCGCCGGCAGCAGGCCGAAGCACAGATAGAGATCCAGCAGCAGGATAAGTCCCTCCGCGCCCCATAGCAGCGCTGTCCTTTGCACGGACCAGCGTCGCTCCTGCATCAGCAGCCCGGCCGCCAGCAGCGCCGCGAAGATCGCCAGTCCCACATAGAGGATCGTTCCGATGTAGCGGGGGTCCGTCATCCGTTTCTGACCTCCTCTAAGTAGAAATCAAAGTATGCCTGCTTAATTTGGGCGCGCAGCCGCCGCGGAACGGGAATGCGCTCGCCGCCGTCCATGATAAGGTCCGTGCCGGAAAAGCAGTGGACGTGTGCAAGGTTCACAACGTAGGAGGCTCCGCACGGGATCATGCCGCGCCGTCCCGCCAGACAGTCCTGCAGCTGGGCGGCGGTCAGCCGCGCCGTCAGCTTCCGGCCGGAGGCCAGAGAGAAGCTGCGCCGCTTGCCGTCGGTCTCGATGTACAGCACGTCCTCCAGCGCGATGCGGTGCAGCTCGCCCTCGCAGGGGAGCAGGAGCCACGTCCGCTCCTGTCGCAGGGCGATCACACGGTCCAGCGAGGCGTTGAGCTTTTCCTGCGTGTACGGCTTTTGAATGTAGTCCGCGGCGTGGAGCGCGAAGGCGTCCACCGCGTAATCCGAGCTGGTCGTCAGGAAAAGAATGTCCGTATTTTCGCTGCACCGGAGGATGTCCCGCGCCAGCTCTGTCCCCAGCATTCCGGGCATACAAATGTCCAGCAGGGCGATATCCGGACAGCCGGCCTTCTCGAAGGCGTCCAGCATCGCAAAGGCGGAGGAATAGACGGTCGTCTCGATGCCGTGCTCCTGATGCGCGGCCGCATAAACGCGGAGGTCCTCCGCGATCCGCTCGCGGTCTCCGGCGTCGTCGTCGCAAATGGCTATTTTCAGCATCGTCCCGCCTCCTTCGCCGTGTTTTCTGTATTATATACCACAGCCTGCAGCTTCGCAAGCGGTCGGCTCCGCCGGATCCGGCCGTTTTGCGGCCTTCCGCGCGGCGCACTGTGTGAGGCCCATTGTATCAGCCGGAAGAAAAATGCGCAAGCGAAACGCCTGCGCATTGTTGGCATTGTCGGTCATCCGTGGGTCGAGCCGCAGAGGGTCCTTGCGGAAATTAAAATCGAATAGGGCTCAACGATAAAGCCGGAGTGATCGGGAGCGACGGAAAGGCCGCGGCATAAGCTGTCGCGGTGTACTGCCGTCCGCGCACCGGCGCCCGGCGCGAGAAAATCACCGCGCCGTCCACTGGTATGCGATCCGGGGCGAGCCGTCCCTGACATGGATGATCCCGCACTTCTTAAAGCCGTTTTTCTCAATCAACCGCTGCATCGTCGTATTGTTGGCGTGGGTATCGATGCGGACATTGGGGGAAATGCTTTTGCAATGATCGGCGGCGCATTGGAACAGCCCGTGGACCTGCCCGTCGCCGGCCAGCCGATGGATCGTGACGTAGGGCTCGTCGTTCAGCCATTCGCCCTCCTCAATGTGCGCGTAGGTAGGCTCCGCGCCCTCGAACAGAGCAAACACCCCGTGTATGCCGGTCTCATCGTATATCACCTTGCAGACCTTTTTTTGAAGGTCGGACCGGATCAGGTCCGCGCTCGGATAAGAGCGACCCCATTGGGTGGGATTTCCCGACCGGATCATGTAGTCCTGCGCGTATTCGTATATTCTCCGGATCTCTCCGAGATCAGCTTCTGTCGCATTTCGCAGGCTGAGCATATGTTTTTCTCCGCTTTCCTTTGTTTATGGCTTTCTCCGCGTCAGCCCAGCTTATCGCCGTTTTGGACCTTCTTGTCCGGCGTGATCAGCACGACACCGCCCTCGCTGTATGTGCCGAGGACAAGGACCTCCGACACGAATATCCAGCTTCATAAAATCATCAAATGCTGCCATGCTGAGTACATCCTTTCCTTGCACGATCCCTTGCGCCCAGCATATCACAGCTCCGGACGGTTGGCAATGGGGCGCGGCAGCCTTTTTGAAAAGAATACGCGCCTGCGCGAAAGACCTAACCTTTGGTTAATGGTTTTCCGTTTTCATCCACCGTACAATGAAGGTACGGTGGAGTTTTTTATCCCCCGATACGCTGAAAAAAGGAGGACGCACGCTTGAACCGGAGATACCTGTCAGCCGTTGAACCGCTGCCGGACCACATTCTGCAGGTCGATTTCGTATCCGGCAGCCGCCTGCTTCTGGACATGAAGCCGTATCTCGACAAGACCCGCTTCCGCTCCCTTTCCGACCCGCGGGTATGGAGCAGCGCCGTGACCAACGGCATCTTCGTCCGCTTCGGAAGCGTGGAGCTAAGCCACGACGAGCTCCTTTCCATGGCGGAGCAGGAGCATTGAAGCAAACGATCTGGATCAAAAAAGGAGAGAAAAACGATGAAGAATCGAAAAAGCTATTATTCCCTGCTGCTGGCGCTGGCGCTGTGCCTGTGCCTGACCGCCTGCGGCGGCAGCGGCGATACCATCGACGACGGCGGCGAGGACTACAGCGGCAATGAGGTCAACACCCCGGATTCCTTTGAGGGGATGGTCAAGGACTCCGAGCTGGCGACGAACTATGCCATGTACTGGGGCACCTGGGTCGACGCGGACAATAACAGCGAGCTGCTCGTGGCGATGGCCGACAGCGGAGACGAGGTCCGTTTTGATCTGTATCAGGACGGGAGCATAGAGGCAAGCGGCTTTGTCCAGTTCTCGCAGGAGTACAGCGGCGATTATTTCTACAACGAGTTCGACGGCTGGGCCCACCACTGCTGGCTGGCCGACGACGGCACGCTGCAGATCGAAGGCTTCGGCGGCTTTGAGAAGGACACCTCCGCCGGCGACATGGACGCGTCGGATACAGGCGATGCCGACGCCGACGTTTCCGCGCTGGCGGGCATGTGGTATCTGGACGGCGACGTGAATGCCGCGAGCTGGATCGAGCTCGACGGCTCCGGCATCTGGACGCTGTATGAGCGCTCGGCGGAAGGCGACTGGAGCGAGGTCGACTACGGGACGCTCCGCGCGAACGGAGACAGCCAATACGAGGCGGTATCCGACGCGTATGAGGACGTGAGCTACGACCTCTATCTGGCGGACGATAACGCGATGTACTGGGGCGGCGAAAACGACTACTACCAGAGAACATAAGCAGCGGGGAGGGAAGCGGCGATGAAGACGCGGAAAAAATACCGGTCCCTGCTGCTCGCGGCGCTGCTCTGCCTGAGCCTGGCGGCCTGCGGCGATCCGGACGGAGACATCGCGGGCGGCGACTGGCGCACCACCGGCGTGGTCGATGCCTACGGCACGGTCGCGCGGGACGGGGAGGAGATCGATGTGTGCGCCTGCCTCGGCCCCAAAGCGCTGTATTTCTATTACAACAATGAAAAGCACGAGCTGTTTGACACCGCCGTGCTTCCGACTGACGAGCTTGGCGATGAGGACTGGCAGTTCGGCGAGATGTCCCTCAGCGACTTCAGCGGAGACTACAACAGCGACCTGCGGCTCACGCTCTTTCACGAGGACATGAGCGAATCCTACATCGTGTGGGAGTGGGAAAAGAACGCCGGCTATCTCTATCAGCCGTATGACTCCTATTTCCGCGAGAGCCGCGTGGTCGATGAGCCGCCGGCGGATGACATTCTGACGGAGCAGACGTGAAAGGAAGGCAGCTATGAAAACGAAAAAAGATAAATCCGAGCCGGTCGGCGTTGAGCGCATGACGGACGCGGAGCTGTCGAAGCAGCTGGGAAGCTATCAGAGGACGGAGAGCATCGGCATGTTGCTGGGCGTCTTACTGGTGATCGCCGGGTGCATCATGATGTTTGTATATCGCAACATCGCTGTGATCTGCATTCTGGTCTTTGCCGGCGTAGCGCTTTTTCTGCTGGTGGCAAAGCCCGCCCAAACGAAGAAAAAAGCCCTGATGCAGCAGCAGCTGGGCGGCTTCTTCCGCACGGAGCTGACAAAAGCCTTCGGCCCGGAGCCGGAGCCGGCCACGCTGCCCATCGACTGGGCGTACCTGGAGGCGGCAAAGCTGTCGGCGGTCTCCTTTACGGAGTGTACCGTGACGGACTTCCACGAGGGCGAGCACAAGGGGCTGCGGTTCTCCGCGGCCAACGTGGAGCTGCGCCGCACGGTGGAGGAAAAGTCCGGCCCCGACAACGACAACTGGATGACCCGGACCGAGACGCTGTTCCGCGGCATCGTGGTCCGCTGCAAGGACATCTGCGATCCGGCGCTGGACATCGCCCTGAACGACATGTTCCAGGAGCGGAAGAAGGACGACATCACCGACCCTGCCGCCTTCCGGAAGCACTTTGCCGCTCACACGGCGGATGGCCGGGAGGCGGACGATCACATCACCCCGCAGCTTCGTGACCTGGTACAGAAGCTGGAGGCCTCTTCCAGCCATGCCAGGCTGTGCGGCCTGATCCTCCGTGACGGCGATCTCACGCTGGCGCTGAACACCCGGTATGTAATTCGCGGGCGTTCCCGAAGAGCTGGATCTGCGGGATATCGACGGCATCCGCAAGTGGTTCACCGCCTCGCTGACCGGCATGGGAAATTTTTTGGATCTGATAACGGAAAGCCCCGCCCTGACCGGCGCGGCGGAATAAGGAGAAAACTATGACCGAACAGAAAACAAACCGAACCGAAGAACAGCTCACGCAGCAGCTGCGCAAAAGCAAAAGCGGCAAGCTGGGCGGCAAGCTTCTTTCGCTGCTGGGCGGCGTGATCGCCGTGGCGGGCATGATCTTTGGCGGCAACCTTGTGCTGGTGCTCATTGGCGGCGTGCTTCTGGGCGTGGGGCAAATGGTGCAGGGCAGCGCCAAGGGCAAGGCAAGCCAGCAGGCATTCGATGCCCTTGTGCCGGATATTGTAAACGCCGCCTTTGAAAACATCCAGATGAACCCCGCCCCGCCCCTTTTGGATGCACAGGACACCAACATTCCCCTG
>OIWT01003092.1_pt1 | contig 15845 bp, 24 predicted proteins | sample 1587701 | NCBI WGS metagenome assembly OIWT01 (sample SAMEA3888904, study PRJEB22519) | human gut metagenome | biome: human gut; feature: human-associated habitat; material: faeces | place: Denmark | collected 2009
TGGGAGGTGACATGTTTGGTGGAATGGATACAAAGCCCGCGGCTCCTGCTCCTTCGAGTGACTTTGGCGGTATGAGCATGGGAGGTGATATGTTCGGTGGAATGGACAACAAACCCGCGGCTCCTGCTCCTGCTTCTGACTTTGGTGGAATGAGTATGGGCGGCGATATGTTCGGAGGAATGGACAGCAAACCTGCTACCGCCCCCTCCAATGACTTTGGCGGCATGAGCATGGGCGGCGATATGTTTAGTGGTATGTTTTAATTGCTCGCGTGATTGTTAACAAACCCGAAACACACCCACACTCACTAATGCTTCTTCCCCTTTCTTCCCTTCGTTCGGCGCATGCCCGACTTGTCCACCACCACCTTGTGAACCGGCTCCGGGTTCTCCTTCCGCTTCTTCGCGTCGTATTTATCCATCTCCGCCTGCGATACGTGCTCGCCCTGCGCGCCCACGCCCGTCGCGCTCACCGTCATCTTCTTGTTGCGGCGCTTCACGGACGTGCGGTCCTCCTTGGCCAGCCACCGCTCCGCATCCAGCAGCTTCGGCTCGCGGTAGCGGCCCTCCTCCTTCAGCTTCGCCACGAACTTCGCCGTCTTGCGCGCGCGCTTCTTCAGGTTCAGTTTCCGCTTCTTCTCCGCCTCCTACGCCTCACCGCCGCCGCCTCCACCCACCAGCTTCCGCACGTTCTCCAGCATCCCGCTCGCCTCCTCCACCTCCATCTCCGCCACTGGCGTTGACGGGTGCGACAGCGCGTCCGCCGCCTGCACCGCCTGGGCCGCCTGGGCCGCGGACTGAGCAGTCTGACTAGTCTGGGCGTCGGAGGCGGCGCTGCGCTTGAGGAAGTCGCGGCGCTTGAGCATCTCCTCGAGCTCGTTCATGTCCATGTCCTGGATCACCGGCACCTCCGGCAGCTCCGCCGCGCACCGCGCCGACTCCTCCGCCGACAGGTGCGACGCCGCCAGCACGTAGCGCGCCGTGATCACGCGGCGCTGCTCGGGGTTGAGCGCGGAGGCCAGCAGGGAGCGCAGCCGGTCCGCGGCGAGCTCATACTGGTGCGACTCGAAATAGTACTCGGCGGTGGCCTGCAGCGTGTCGGCCGTGGCGTTCTGCTCCATGCGCGGAATGAGACTACGCGTGAGGCGCGCGGCGCGACGGCACCTGTCCACGACGCGCTGGTCCTGCAGGTTGCGGCAGACGGCGTAGAAGAGCGACTGCACGCCCTTCTTCTGCACGAGGCGCGGCGGCAGCGCGGCCAGCACCTGCAGCGCCTTCTCGTACTGGCCTACGCCTCAGCCCGCGCGGCGGCCGGCACGGTGGTTGAGCAGCAGCTGCAGCAGCAGGAAGCAGTGCTCCTGCGAGGACGCGGCCGACAGCCCCGCCTCGATCGCGCGGATCGCCTCCTCCTCCTTGTTCTTCACCACCAGCTCGCACGCCTGCAGCACCGCCACCTCCTCCGCGCTCGCCAGCTCGCCCAGCAGCGTCTCGAACTCCTTCTTCTACGCCTCACGGCCCGCCGCGGCGCCCACGCGGTTCAGCAGCAGCAGCAGCACCGCGCGGTTGAACCGGATCGCCTCCTGCTGCGCGCGCGTCAGCTTCTCGAACACGTCCGCGGGGATCGAGCGCAGCCTACGCCTCAGCGCGCGCCACCAGAGCCACTTCTTGAGGCCCTCGGCCACCTCGGCGCCGCCGTGCAGCGCCACGAGGTTGCTGGCGGCGATGGTGCTCAGGATGCGGCTGTTCCCGCTGTGCGACAGCACCGCCTGCAGCAACCGCTCCGCCTCCTCGCGCGCGCCGCGCCGCGCCGCGACGAACGCCAGCTGCACGCGGATGGGGTCCAGCTCCGGCTCCTCGCCGCTCTCCTCCTCCGCGTCCACCGCCAGCTCCTCGCCGTCGCGCAGCTCCAGCCGGCCGCAGCGCAGCGCCCGCTGCAACACCTCGCGCGCCTCCTCCAGCCGGTCGGAGTAGATGAGCATCGTGCCGTAGTTGTAGAGCACCTCGTAGCTCTCGCTACTCTGCGCCTCAGCCCGCGCCGCCTCGCCCACCTTGTATTTCTCGAGGAGGGAAGCGCCCTCGGGGAGACGATCGCTCATCAGGTAGCAGGCGGAGAGGTTTGTGAGGTAGTCATATTTGTCCTACTCCTAAGGACGTACATAGAACCGCACGGAAGTGGTCAATTCACGGTAGAGCGCAAGACTCTCTTCGTATCGCTCCAAACGGTAAAGGACCTGCGCCTTCAGCAGCTTGTAGTTTGTGTCGTTGCTCTCCTTCTTCTTCAGGAGGTCCAGGGCATCTTCATACTAGGCATCACGTTCTCACTTTGGAGTCGACCTTTTGCTTAAGGTAGAGACAGTACACGTGCTCCAGGAAAAAATCGTGCGTGGATTTCTCGATCACCTTCATCGCCTCGTCATACTAGGAATGATGACCCAAATCGAGCAGTGCAAACCTTTGCCAAGTTCATAAACGCCACAATTTTGCATTTTTGCGCATCTATATCATCTGGAAGAGCCTGAAGAACTACGAGGTTACTTTTCAATCGGAACATGCACTCGTATTGCCCGACTCAATCACCGCTTTTGAATCGTCATTATTCGTTGCTGCTATCAACTTCTTAAACAGAGCAACAGTTTCCTCTTTCTATAACACATTACGTAGAGCGCATTCATTCATACATTCTGAGCCATTCCAACACGTCTCTGAATCCTTATTCTTGACAGAAACCACTTGCATGTGAAATCCAAAAGTCGGGGGTTCTTTTCAAAGACGCGTGCTTCTCTGAAAGGTTTCGCTAGAAAGGGTGTATAGGAGATGAACAGGAGATAGGAAGAGGAAGAAACGAAGACTGGGTGATCACGCCATTCCACAGAATACCAGACTCAACCCATATCCATTCTGTTATAAAGGATGGAGGGAACGCTGCTACACTGTTTCTCTTGAAAACGGGGTTTTAGTGCCCAGCGAGAAGAAGCAGACTCGGGTTTCTTATTCATTTCTCTTCTTTGCATCACAATGGATGGCTGTCGTTGTACCTACTTCTACTCTCTGTACTCATTTCAAGGTGAGGATTCTCCATCCGTTCCTTTCCCGTGTCGTGACATGGACTACGATGTAGCTGGGATGGACAACGAAGGAGGAACACGCTTAGGCTCGAAACTCTTGATTTGCATGATTGGACTGAGTGGATGTGGCAAAACGTGCTGCTTGTCTTCTCCCCGTGATGACTAGCTTTGTGGCACACCGTATCCGCAAGTTCCTGACTTGGAAGGGATACAACGCCAAGTACATTTCCTCCGCCGAGATGCGGGTTAAGAACTTTCCGCAGTATGCGTCTCCACCGCCAGAGTTCTTCGACGACTCCATTCCCGAGGTGCGTGCTTGCTTGTCCTATCACCCTGCAGTACGAGAGCATCCGCAAAAGGTGCATCGATCTGGCGTTCGAAGAGATCATTGCGTTCCTGGAAGGGAACGGGCAGATTGCCATCTTCGACGGATCCAATCTGACCAAGAGTCGGCGCGATCAGATCAACAGTCTGATCAAAGATCATGTGAGGGGAGGGGAGGGGGTTGACACGCAGCCACTGATCAATCCGCCCATCTGGATCGAGATGCGCGTGAAGAGCGACGAAATCATGATGAAACGGTTCGACAAGCACAAGCAGCAGAGCCTGGAGTACCTGGGGTACGACATGGAGAAGGCGAAGCGCGAGCACTTCAAGCGCATCACGTTCCAGCGCGCGCAGTAGGAGAAGGAGGCGGGCTGCAGCGTAGCTACGACCGCATCGAGGAGGAGGACGCGATCTACTGCATCGTGGAGATCGGCGACGCGGACAACAAGCGGTACCTGGTGAACAACGTGCGCGGGTACCTGCCGACGACCATCATCTCCTTCGTGATGAACCTGCACCCCGAGGCGCGGCCCATCTTCTTCTCGCGCCACGGGCAGTCGGTCTACAACCTGGAGGACCGCATCGGCGGCGACTCCTCGCTCACCGAGTACGGGCTGCAGTACGCGCGCAAGCTGGGCCAGCGCATCGCGGAGCTGGAGGAGCTGCCCGCGAGTCGGTTGGTGGTGTGGACGAGCTGTCTGAAGCGCACACAGGAGACGGCGCAGTTCATCCGGTGCCGGCACCGCGTGCGCTGGCAGGCGCTGAACGAGATCGCGGGCGGCATGTGCGAGGACCTGACCTACAAGGAGATGGAGGAGCGCTTCCCCGAGCTGGCGGAGCTGCGGCGCCGCGACAAGCTGGGCTTCCGGTACCCGCAGTGCACGCTTGCGGGGGGCGTGAGGCGTAGGGGCGAGAGCTACATCGACATCATCGACCGCCTGCAGCCCGTGGTCTTCGAGCTGGAGCGCTGCACGCAGCCCATCATCGTGGTGTCGCACCAGGCCGTGCTGCGCTGCCTGTTGGCGTACTTCCTCGACATCCCGCGGGAGAAGATCCCTTTCATATCCTTGCGCGCCGCGAGAGGGCTCTTAACGGCACTTCCAGATCCCGTTCCACACGCTCATCCGCATCGAGCCCAGGGACTGCTCCTACGACGAGGAGAGAATGCCGCTCCACCCGCTCGACGTCTACGATGAGATTCCGAAGAAGATGGAGGAGATGGAGCAGCTGCACATTCTGAACAAGTGGCGGAAGAAGATTTCGAAATAGTGTGGAAGAAACAGGAATAGGCGCCTTTTGCGTTAATTGCCATGATTGCGTTTTTTAGTTCTGTGTATTCCTTGTTTTCTGCATACCGTTTGATCCTCTACACGTTACCTCCCTCGGCCGCGGGGACCTGGAGGTGCAGCTTGAGCCGGGTCAATTCAGACTTGATTCCGCTGTTCTCCTTCACGACCTCGTCGATCTGCTGCTCCAGGATGTGCTTGTTCTGGAGGACTACTTGTCAATGCGCCTCGCCTCGACCACGCTGACTCTTGCTCATCATCAGCGCGCGGTTCTCGCTCTCCAGCGCCTGCATATGGCTGTCCAGCGACATCGCCACGTCGTTCACGCTCCTCGCCTCTGCAAACTGCAGAGACTGCGTCCACTCGCTCGCCTACGCTCCACCCGCCCTCCGGCCGCTACGCGCCCCTCCTCCAGCGCCTGGATGCGCCGCGTCAGCTCCTCGTTCGTCTTCAGCAGCACCGCGTACTCCTCGTCGTGTGGCCGCGCCGCGCCGTTCGCCTTCTCCTGCGCCTCACACGCCCCGCACGCCCCCACGCGCCGCGCCAGGAACAGCTCGCGCGTCAGCTGTGCGTTCTTCGTGCCCAGCGCCTCGTTCTCCTTCCGCAGCGCCGCGCTGCCGCCACGCGCCTCCTCCAGCGAGGCCTGCAGCCCGTCCAGCTGCGCCTTGCCCTGGTAGATCTACGCTCGCAGCCGCCGCCCGCGCCCACCAGCGCCTCGCGCTTCTTCACCTTCTCCTCCAGCGCCCGCTCCCGCTCCCGCGCCGCGCCCACCTCCCGGCGGTAGCGCGCATCCACGGCGGTGCAGATGCTGTAGGCCTCGGCGACCGCCACGAGGTACTCGTTGCAGAGCGTCTACCGCTGAGCGGGCGAAGAGTCCCTACGTCGTAGTCCAGCAGCGCCGCCTCCAGCTCCGCGCCCTGCCGCTCGCGCTCCTCCAGCAGACTCGCCGTCAGCTCGTCTACGCGGCTGCGCCTTACACCGCCCGCACGGCCTCACGTCGCGTACTTGCCGCAGCACTCCTGGTAGTACACGTGCTGCTGGCTCTCGCGCGCCTCCGCCGCCTCCACCTCCGTTGTATAGCTACGTCGAACCGCCGCGTCGCCTCCCACTGCCGCAGCTGCTCGAACTCCCCGCGCAGCTCCGCCAGCTCCGCCTCCAGCCCGCTCTTCTCTCGCACGGAGCGCCGCAGACTCTAGCCCTCAGCCCGTGTATTCACTCCCACCTCCTCCAGACTGGCGGCCCGCTCGCGCAGCAGCAGCAGCTCGCTCGCCTGCGTGTCGTTCTTCTGGCTCTCCTCGTGCTCCTGCGCGCGCCGCAGCAGCAGCTCGTTCTCCTTCCGCAGGCGCGCCAGCTCGCTCTCCCTACGCCTCACGACCCGCCGCCACACGCACAGCTGGGGCGTCAGCTCCTTCGCCGCTAGAGACGGGCCCAGCGCGCTGTGCGGCCGTTTCAGCGACCCCTCTCCAGTATCCTGGGCCTCCATCTGCAGACGCAGCTGCTGCTTCAGCTTCTGCGCCTCGCCCTGCGCCGCCTGCAGCGCGCACTCCAGCGCCTCCTTCGCCTCCAGCGCCGCGGTGAGCTGCTGCGTGGCGGTCTGCAGACTCTGCTCGCGCACGCCCAGCTGCGCCTGGAGGTCCCGGATTTCGCCCGCGCGCTGCAGCGACTCCGCCTCCGCGCCGCGCAGCCGCTCGAGCTCCTGCTGCAGCAGCTACGCGTGAGGGGCGGCGGGAGGTGCCACGGTCACGGACTCGCAGGTGGCCTTCATGGCGTCAATGCGCGCCTTGTACCTGCGGGTGAGGCTGCCGAGGGCGGCTACTTCTCGTTCAGCAGCTCCAGCTTCTGCACCTGCGCCTCCTGCGCCTGCAGCACCGCCACCTGCTCGCTCAGACTCTGCGCCTGCAGCAGCACCGCGCCGTGCTCCTTCTCCATCTCCTGGTAGTGGCTCACCTTCTTCGCCAGCGCGTCCCGCTCGGCAGTCACCTCCTCCAGCCGCTGCCTCAGCCGATCGCCCTCCTCCCCCTCCGCCAGCAGCTGTCGCCTCAGCGCCTCTTCCTGGCTCTTCTAACCCTCACTGCGCGCGTGCGCTCTCACGTATTCCGCTGTCAGCGACTGCAGGTTGTGCTGGAGCGAAGCGACCATGCTCGACGAGCCGTCGTCCTGGTCGCCGATCTCCTCCATCCACTTAATCGTTTCGTCGAAGAGCGTTTTCAGCAGGTCCTGGAGCGCCGGCGGAAGGGAGAGAATTGGGGCGGCAAAGCTGGGAATCAGTTTTATCGAAAGAGAGTTACGTAGACCGGTTTTCACACGTGAGCGAATATATGTAGAGCACCTGGCAGTACTACACATCACGGATGGAACCGAAAACTGCGTTGATCACGTCGTTCACGCGAATCTCATTCCCAGAAGGGGTCTTAAGAGGAGTCTACACTCAATGGCCGATAGCAATCCCACGTCCATGAGGGAGGAGAGCGTTTGCGTCAACTCGCACAGCACGCTCACCGACAGTTCATCTGCGTCAATATCTATGGATTGCCCCAGTCTACGGAGTCATTGTTCCGTGATGGAGGAACATGGATTGTGACAGGACGACTAATACGTCTGAGTGGATAATATCATCGAAGGAGGCGATTTCCGGGTGAAAGAGGCGAATCTACGGGAATGACCTCAAGCGCCCAAGCAGCAACCCATTCCAGAATGACTTCTTTCTTTTCGTTCAGCTTCATCAGCAAAGGACTGGCGGGCTTCAGAAGCACCCGCGATGATTTGTTTTGAATTGGTGTGTTACGAACAAAGAGGCCACTTCGCATAAGCTCTCCCGATGAACTCTTCCATCAGAGAACGCAGCGTCTGCGTGCTCATGGCCGCAGCGGCGACTGGGGTTAAGAAGCCTCTGGATGGAGAAGCAAAGGATATTCACCTCCTGGTGATTCGGGGCGACGTAGTCCGTCACACCGGGCATGACGCTCTAGGGATGACTCTCGAAGCGCGAGGGAACGATGTTGGTGATGAGCGAGATGGCGAACACCTTCATGCCCAGATGGCGGCACGCCACCACCTCGTTCACGGTGCTCATGCCCGCAGCGTCGCAGCCGATCATGCGCAGGAAGTGGCACTCCGCCGGCGTCTCGAAGCAGGGTCCGGACTGGCAGACATACACGCCCTCGCGGATCAGGTCCTCCTTGCCCTGATGCACCGCCACCTCGCGGAACAGCTTGCGCAGGTCCTCATCATAGGCGTTGCAGAGGGAGGGGAAGCGAGTGCCCATCTGCTCGTTGTTGCGTCCGATCTAGTCCTCAACGGGGAGAGGGAGAACGACCAGCGGGTTGTTGCCGGCCATGCCCAGGAAGCTGATGTGATCCGCGATCATCATCAGGTTTCCGATCTTGAAGGAGCCGTTCAGGCCGCCAGCCGCGTTGGAGAGAATGACCATCTCCACGCCCAGTGCCTTCATCAGCACGATGGGGATCGCCGTCTGCTGAGGCGTGTATCCCTGATAGAAGTGGTAGCGCTTGCCCAAGCAAATGCAGGGAACGCCGCGAATGGTGCCGTAATATACGGGGAAGGAGTCGTCGCCATCGCCCACTACTCGTTACCGAGACGAAGGAGACGCACGGTTGGAGCGATCGCTAAACAGGACTTCCTGGCAAATCTCACTACGGGTCACTTCGGATCCACTGTCCCACCTCAGATCCACGCGGTTCTCGAGCGCATCGCAAAGAGTGCCCAACCCAGAGCCGCACACAACGCCCACACGGGGCTTGTCTCCGATTAACTTGAAGCACTTTTCCGCAAGAGCCTTGCAGGGTTCCCAGGAATCCTAGGCGTGAATGGCGGAGAAGAAGGTCACAAAGTACGAATTGCTGTCTTCCATGGTTTGGTTTGAAGTCACGAACTAACGGAATGAAAACGATGTCCAGAGTCCAAGACGCCCGAATTCGGTGCGCACGACATCGCATGCAGCCAAAAGTCGTCCCCTTTTTCGTATGCAAAGAAGGCCCGTTTTTGGATTCTGATTTGAAACGAAAAGGACTCTTGACGGAAAAGCGGGAGCGTCAGACTTGCTTACGGAATACAGTCCTCGAGCGCATTTATCGATTCGATTCTTTTTGGCGTTTGCATTGTCGGTTGGGATGAGCGCTAGTTCAGTTCATTTTTCATTTTTACCCTTGCCTACAATCGCGTATGCAATATCCGCCGATATCCCTCGTCCCCGATGTTGCCCTTCCCTATTCAAGCCAAGTCGATATTCACGACGACGATTCAAAGATGGTTCAGTCAAACAGGCAGTCGCTGCTAAATACTTCCCGATTGCCAAACGAGAAGCAAGTGCAGCCTAGAGAAAAGCCGGCCACTCTCGACGAGGTACCGAATGATACAGAAAAGGGCACTGCCCACTACTCGTCGGTTGATCGCCCTCTTCGTCATCTTTAGCCACGAGATGATTGCCACGATCAACACACGCAACACGCTCTCTGTGGCGATCATCGACCTGCTTCGACGGTACCACCAGATGAAACAGTCCGACATTGTGTACTGGAGCAGCTGCGTGATTAGGCGTAGTGCCATTATTGGAAAGAACGTCGACCACCTCACAAAGAACTGCGGACGCCACTACTCCGGGTCTACTGAGCGCATTGTCTCGGGGGCGCTGTAGCGTCGCAGAGAGGGCGTGAGGCGTAGGTACGCGTCGAAGGCCTTCGTGCAGATCGGGCACAGCCTGTGGACCATCGACCCCGCCCAGGCGAACGAGCTGGAGCGGGAGATCTACGAGCGGTTCCTGGAGCGCGAGACGCACCGCAAGCGCAAGCGCCACACCCACACGCGTACGTGCGTCCCCCAACCTCAAGGGTAGCCGCGCCACCACCACCGCCACCCGTGCAGAACTCCACGGAGCAGATCGAGCTGTGCCTGGCGCGCGCGCTGCGGGAAATGCGCAGCGAGCAGCAGAAGGCGAAGCAGGGCGAGGCGGACGTACTGCCGTTCCTTCCCGTGGGCGGCGCGCCGCTGCCAGCGGGGGAGGAGCCGGAGCAGTTCCAGGAGCACGCGGCGGAGGACCCGTTCAGCTTCCTACAGCAGGACCCGTTCGAGAGCGTGTCCATCCAGGACTGCATGCACGAGATGACGGTGAAGCTCGGCGACGAGGGCTTCTGCTTCGTCATGCAGGTTCGCACGCCCCATTCTCTCCACCCTAGTTCTTCAACTACTTCCGCCAGTACCTCACCGACCCCGCCGCCATGGCCTCGCGCGCCGTGCCCCGCATCGACACGGTGCTGGAGGAGCTGCGCGACGCCCCCAAGACGCCCGCCGCAGGTGCCATGGTGATGAGCAACATGGAGGACATGGCCGACGGCGCCGCCTACGAGGGCAAGCGCCGGCGCGCGTCCATCCAGGAGGACACCATCTTCAACGACAGCGGCCTGAACCTCAGCCTCGGCCTGGGGCTCTCCGGCGAGCCCATCAGCGGCTACACCAGCGGCCTGATGCCCATCCCGCCCGTCACCTGGCAGCCCTCTCTCCCGCGCGAGGGCATCAGCGCCAACGCGCCCATCCCGCGCTACTTCGTGCCCATCATCACGCCGACGAACCCCTCCATCCCCATCTCCATGAACATGCCCATGACCACTGTGTTCGACCAGGACCCCTCGCAGAGCATGCCCGGCAAGATGGCCGACGCTGCCCGCCCGCACACCACCGTTTCTTCCCACCCCAACTAGTCGTGCTCTTTGTAACAAACACCAGAGGACACTTTGTGCTTTACCACCACTTCGTCAAAGAACGCGAGGTCCTGCTTCACGGTCTTCAGCAATTCGGGGTTCGTGTTGCTCTTCTCCAAGTGGGCTTGGAGCTTCACAAGGGTCTCGCGGAGGTTGTCGGGGATGGGAACGGGCTTGGAGCGCGTTTCCTCCACCATCCGCATCACGCGCTGCTCCGACGGCGTCAGCACCCGCACCTTCTCACTGGAGGGATTGGGTTCGTCTGAACTAGCAGAAGTGTCAGCAGTGTCAGTTGTATCAGCAGTGTCAGCAGTGTCAGTTGTGTCAGTTGTGTCAGTTGTGTCAGCACGCTTGGCGGTTTCAGCCTGCTTCGCCTCCCGGTTCATCTCCTCCAACAGGACGCGAATCGCTTCGCCGCCGCTCGAGAAGACACGCTACGCGTGATCCGCGTACGACAGAGGCACGTCTCCCACCTGGATCTCCGCGGGCTTGTCCTTATCGATGGTGTAGTGCTGCTGCGGCTGCTCCGTCACGGACACGAAGAGGGAGCGGAGGCGGCGGTGCGTCCTGGGGCACTTGCGCGACCCATCCACGGGGCTGACGGCGTGCTGGAAGTGTCGAATGCGGACGCAGTACAGCCAGTACATGCAGCCGCTGATGGCGAGGAGAAACAGAAGGATGAGGAGGCCATTGACGTACCACGGGAAAGACAGCGTGGACAGACAGGGCGCCAGTGCTACCATCCCGACAAACAGGGGAACGATCGATTTGTAGGAGCAGCGGCTGTATCGTCTGAACAACGAGGGATCGCACGCCTCCATGGCCATTGCGACCTCCTTCATCTCCTCTTTCGACAGCATGCCCTCAACGGAGAAGAGGACAAGAAGTCGCAGGGAGGAGTCCATGAGCTAATCATCACGCAACTCTTACAACAATACGGAGGGACAAACAGTGCCTTCATCCTGGTGAAGAATGGAGAAGAGGTAGTTTTTGAGATTGCAGAGGAGATCCTTTTCGCAGTGCACGCACATGGACAGGTTGTCTCGGAGGAGCAGTATGAGTACGTTGTTGATCAGCACCAATCCGTCGCAGCTTCCAAAATCGACAGATTGGTAGATATCCACCATGAGGGACAGCGTCTCGAACACGGAAGAAACATCGCTCTAGGTGTAAAAGACAATAAGGGAGGAGGACTGTCGGAGCTGTCGAAACCGACTGATAGTACTTCTCTAGTTTCTGCACATACGCCTCCGGATCCGGACACTGCAGGAGCTCGGCATTCAGCGTTTCCATGTCGATCCAAAACAAATAATGCAATAAGTGCTTTGTGCAACGGGAGATGCGGAACACAAGGGAAAAAGGAATGGGAGTGTCCATAATTACGGTGCAACAAACAAGCCACACACACAGAAACATAGAAACTATCTAATGTACAGGCTCATGAAAGCACAAGCACAAACAACACACACGGGCTCCTTCCATTACCTCCCCACCCGGAAGTCACTGCGATGCTTCTTAACTGTTGGTGCATGCGGAGAACAATCAATATTCACTCCGCAATAGTACCGCCTTTCGTTGACTTGCTTCAGTTTCCTCTTGTACTGTTGCGAGATGACCGGGATATCGTTACCGAATTGGCTCCACTCGTTTGTCGATCCATCATTCCCAAAGTCTGTTTCCTACACGATCAAAGGAGCATCGAAACACTACAGAAAACGAGACGGCCGCCGCAACGGCCATTCTCCCCTGACACAAATTCAGGAATAGAATCACGCAAAGGAGCAACAGCTCTATACACTCACCCCCCTTGTAGAAAACCTCACTCTTTAGTTTCATAGACTGCCTTTTCGAATGTTCTTTCAAAAGGCGTATTCGACGAGCAAACAATCCTTTTCCTTTTGCTGTTCTTTTCCACCTGACCCTATCGCACGGATAGTGATGAGAGCCCTTGATCATCATGGGCCTGCGCGTTCCGTCATGCGCTCTAAAAGTGGGCCTTTTCTGGATTAGTTTCGTAGAGCGGAATACGAAGAATTGCAGAGGCAATTCAGAGCACTCCCTTTCTTCATCGCCAGTGCCTCGCTTCCTGCCACCGCTATTGAACTATCTGCTATGGGGAAGAGACGCTTTTCTTCGGGTACCTTCTTCTGCATCGCCTTGTTTCATAGATGACGACAGCGACGATGGAATGGACGGACGCTCCCTGTCCTCCACCTCCACCAAACGGTCGCGCTATCTGAGCGGGAATAGTGCTTCTGACAATTTCAACGACGAATATATAGTATCGCAGGGAAAGTGCTCCGTCTGCGGGTTGGATTCTCCCCCGACGTACTGCTGCATCAAGTGCCACAAGGCGTTTCACGAGCACTGCGACAACTTCCGGATTGAGAACGAAACGACGGGCATTTGCGGGTCCTGCTTGATTTCCGTCCCCTCGTTCCGTTAGCATGACATTTAGATCATTCTGGAGTGTCCCTGCTGCCACCAGCGGGGTTTCAAGGGAATCCACGGACTGAGGACGCACATCGGCGGCTACTGCAAGAAACAGCATAGCAAGGACTGGAGGCAACACTTCAAGGAGTTTTTCATCCAGCTGGAGAGGCGGATCGATTCCATCCCCGACAAGGAGGTTTCCGCCGTGAGCATCATTCGGTCCTACCGCCAGGCCGCCAACGTTGTTGCTCATATCGTTTCCCCACGATTTGTCACTCATGGCGTAGTATGGCTGCTCCGATGACTTCTACAAACCGGAGACTGGAGAGAACGAGGAGGGAAAGCAGCTGACGCTGCAGGACTACGTGCAGCAGATCCTGGCGACCGACCACAGCAAATCACGGAAGATGGCACGCTTCGAGTCGCGCGCCGCCGAGAAGCCCGCCATGGCCTACAACACCTACGCGCCGGGCGTGGCGCTGACGCAGCCGCCAGCGTCGCAGCCGGCGTCGCTGTCCCCGACGCCGTCCGTGTCGGAGCGCGCGGCGGAGGAGGGCGCGCTGAGCAGCTACAACCTGCGGCACAAGTCCAGCCAGTCGGCCAGTTCCGCCCACGGCGACGAGGTCTTCTCCCCACCGCCGCTGTCGCTGTCGCCGCTGGAGAAGAACAACCCGCAGAACGCGATCATGGACTGCCCGTTCTGCCAGAAGTCGGGGTACTGCGGACTGCCGGGCATCCGCACGCACATCCGCAACTACTGCCCCAGCATCGACAAGATGATTTGGCGGGAGAAGTTTTTGAAGTGCGTGGTGTTCAACATCCACAAGTACGAGGAGCTGAACCGCCAGCCCGACGCCAACACCGAGTACAACAACATGGTCATCGCGCTGCTCAAGGCCAAGTCCAACCCCGACGACCCCATGGGCGTGCGCGCCAAGGGCTCGCTGAGCAAGAGCGCGCTGAAGGAGTGGGGGTCGGAGCAGGGCGTGAGGCGTAGAAACGTGGTCGTCGGTGTGATGAACCCCATCCAGTACGAGAAGAGTCCTCGTCCCGCCTGTCCCTCATCCGTAGTCTACTGCCAGCACTGCCACGACGAGAACTCCAGCTGTCCCCACTGCGGCTGCCACGTTCGCGAGAATCGCCTCGATGACGCAGTAGACGTGCCACTTCAAGCACCTGGCCTCCCTGCTCATGATCTGCGACGGGTGCAACAAGGAGCACCACATCTACTGCGTCTCTCCGCCTACCAAGATCATTCCCGATGGGGCGTGGTTTTGCCCGGAGTGCCAGAAGAAGGGAAAGGAGATGGCGCGCATACAGTGCGAGGACTGCAACTTCACCGTCGGAGAGAACGTGTTCTCCTCCCAAGCCTTCGCCGCGATCCAGACTCTCCAGGAGATGGCGCAGAAGCAGGCCGTCGACACCAAGCAGACGGCTTCTCTGCTTGCTTCGCTGAGTGTGAGCGACCTTCTGCAAGTTCAATCTTGTGGGATGTGAATGGAAGTGGCTCATCGCGTAGTTTTTGCTGCCTGTGCTAACCGAATTCGGAATCGTTTATTGGAATGGTTTGTTTGTTCCAAGAATTATTGTTACACAATTGATGTCATTCCATGATTCGCGGTTCATTATTGTCGGACAATTAATCTGTGGTCATTCAATGGGTAGACATTAATTCTTTGCCATTAATCCCGGTTGAAACAAACAAATCACATATCATAGCCGTCCGGATGCTTGTGCTGCCAGTTCCAGGCGTCTCGGCACGCATCGTCCACCGTGTACTTCGCCTTCCACCCCAGCATCTCCTCCGCCTTCTTCGTAACGGCGTAGGCGTCGGGACGGTCGCCCGCGCGACGAGGGCAGATAACCTTCTTCAACTCGAAGCCGCACGCCTTCTCCATGGAGCGAATCACGTCAAACACGGAGGACGGCTTTCCCGTGCCCAGGTTGAACACCTCGTAGCCCTTGTAGCCGTTGCGCTGCATGAACTCGATCGCCTTCACGTGGCCGTCCGCGATGTCCATCACGTGGATGTAGTCCCTCAGACAGGTGCCGTCCGGCGTGTCGTAGTCCGTTCCAAACACGTTGATGTGGTCCTTCTTCCCAATCGCCACCTGCTGGAGGTAGGGCACCAGGTTGGAGAGCAGCGCCGAGGGGTCCTCGCCCATGTCGCCGGAAGGATGCGCGCCGATGGGGTTGAAGTAGCGCAGAATGGTGATGCACCACTCGTTGTCCTGCTTGTACACGTCGCTGAAGATGCGCTCCATCATGAACTTCGTCTCGCCATACGGATGCTCAATGCCCTACACATCACACCAAGCAGCCACGACAACATGACCGGTAGGCGTGTTCTCATCAAACGGGCACACGGCATCGCCGTAAACCGTGCAGGAGGACGAGAACACTACCGATGACACCAAGCCCACACACCGCACGCAGACGCTTCACGTTATGCTTTCTCATCGCCTTGAGGAGGTTGATAGAGCCGCACAGGTTGTTCTCGTAATACTCCAGGGGCTTGCTCTGCGACTCTCCCACGTGCTTGAAAGCGGCAAAGTGAATGACGGCCTCAATATTGGGATAGGAATCGAACACCTGATCAACGGCGTTGTAATCCAGCAGAGAACACTAGCCGTAACGACTTCCCATAGTGACAACGTCCACGAAATGCAGCTGTCCCTCGGCAGGCTTCGCCACCTTCTTGATCGCCTCGAAGCAACCTAGCCTAAGCCATTATCATTACATAAGAATCGCACTTAGAATTCGAGAGATTATCCAGGATAGTCACTTCGTAGCCACTTTCGATGAGCGCAACAGCCGTATGAGATCCGATGAAGCCGTTTCCGCCTCAGAATCACTCTTCCTCACCATATCCAACCAGTCAAGAGAATATTCCCCTTCATTGTTGATTAAACTGTGGTTCCCCTAAAGAGCATTTCAGCACTCAAGATGCACCGCAATGGTTATATAGTAGGTCTTCCATAGCTCAGTTGGTTAGAGCGTGCGGCTGTTAACCGCAAGGTC
>OIWT01003094.1_pt1 | contig 15830 bp, 17 predicted proteins | sample 1587701 | NCBI WGS metagenome assembly OIWT01 (sample SAMEA3888904, study PRJEB22519) | human gut metagenome | biome: human gut; feature: human-associated habitat; material: faeces | place: Denmark | collected 2009
TTAAAGAAAGAGGGCTGCGCCCTAACGGTTATTTTCCGTTAATGCGACAGCCCCTCTGTATTATTGATCAGTTTTTAATGTAAATAAGGGTTCCTTATTTCGCTACTCTGCGAGCTTTGTTTGACCAGTCGGAAGTTACCTTAACACCGTCAATTACCTTGTAAGCTCTAACTTTGTAGTAGTATCTGGTTCCCTTCTTAAGACCCTTGGAGTTCTTGTAAGTCTTCTTAGTTGTTGTGAAGGCTTTCTTGTAACCCTTGGAGTGCTTAGTGGATTTCCATACTTCGAATCCGTCGATGTCAGCTTCGCCCTTTACAGTCCATTTAACTGTGATGGAGCCCTTCTTAGCTGTTGACTTAGCAGTAATCTTCAGAGCTTCAACAGCATCTGCAGGATTGTTGTTAAGTCCGAGAAGAGTTTCAGCTGCAACTAAATCAGTGTATGCCTGATCAAAGTCATCAGCTACGAAACCATCGTTAATTGTTGTTACGTTGTAATTGAATCCTGCAGTTTTGTAGTCTGTGTACTCTGCAACATAAGCATCGTATAAACCTCTTGCAGCAATTACTTTATCTTTAGCAGCTTCTGTGATATTTTCCTTTACAGGAATAGCAGTGATAGCAGCCTTTACAGCGTCGTATTCAGTCTTCTTAATCTTATCAAGGTATTTGTTTAATGTAGCTTTTTCGCCTGCAAGTGCAGTTGCAACTTCCTTATAATCATAAGCGTCTTCTACAGCTTCGATTTCGTCAACGAGAGCCTTGATTGCAGCCTTGTCAGTTTCGCTTACAGCCTTAACCTTAGCAGCCATTTCATTGTTGAATGCATATGCATACATAACAGCAGCAGCCTTAAGTTCAGCATCCTTGTAATTCTTTACAGCTGTTAAGTCTTCGTATGCCTTTACAGCGGTGAATGCAGCATCGATAGTAGCCTTGTCAGCTGTTGAAACCTTCTTAGGAATAGCTTTAACAGCATCGTCTGCAGCTTCCTGTGCAGCTTCTACTGCAGCGTTTGTAGGAAGAGCTTTTACTAATGCAAGGATCTGATCGGATAATGCATTGATGTCCTTAGCTGTTCTAGCTTCGGAAGCTCCAACTAGCTTCTTGATTTCGGAATCAAGTTTTGCATAGCTGCTTTCAACATAGTATTTGTTAGCATCCTTTGAAATCTGTCCATTTACAAGATCTGCATAGTCATGAGCAGCAGTAAAGAGAGATGTAGGGATTTTACCATCAACTAATCTGTTTATATCAATCTTAGCTAATTCAGTGTTGAATTTTGCAACTTCTTTGTCAACTTCTTCGTTATCCTTAGCAGCGTTGATCTTTGCAACATATTCTTCAACTAATGCTTTGTACTTAGCATATTCAGGAGCATAGTAGTTATCTTCTGCATCGCTAAGGTCGTCGTTGAGTTTTGTCTCAACATATTTCTTGTAGTATGCTAATTTAGCATCGTCAAGGCTTGCATATAATGCCTTAATCTGTGAAACATAATCTGTGTAATAAGGGGATTCACCTGCAGCAAGTGCGATTCCAAGTGCATACTTATAAAGAGCAATCTTTCCTGCCTTTACTAAGTCAGCAACATCAGCAGCGTCACGAACGAGTGCACCGTTTGCATCTGTTTCAGCAGCGTTTCTGCTTCCTTCAGCTTCTAAAGTTGCAGCATCCTTAACTGCTTTAGCAGCCTTTGTCTTATAAGAATCGTTGAAATAGATTTCAAATCCGGTAACACCTGAAGTTGCGCTAGTTGTCGGAGTTGCTGTAATCACTTCCTCTTCAACTAAGTAGTTAAGAATAGTCTGCATGTCAGCAGCGAAAGTCTTATCTGCATCTTTTACGCGGATATAGTTAGCGTATGCAGCAGCAACCTGTGCCTTAAGTGCAGCAACATCAGCAGCAGTTACAGCATTCTGACCGTTTACATACTCAGTTGTGTATGCGCTTAACTTATAAGTGCGTGTAACCTTGTCAGCGTCAACATATGTATCAACATAATCTTCGTTGATTTCGTAGATGCCAAGACCGATGTTTGTTGTACCTACATAACCTTTTTCCTTGAGTAATTTTGTGTAAGCGATTTCGCCTGCATAATCATCAAAGTAACGATCAATAACACCTTTTGCAGCTACATAATCAGCAACTTTGCTATCGGAAGTGAAAGTTGCTTCGTTGATTGCTTCTACAGCATCAGCAAGGATAGCCTTTACGTGATCCTGATATGTCTTGCAAGTGTGTCCGTCTTCTTTACATGCATATTTCATTTCTGCTGTTGAGAAATCGGAAACGGAGATTCCGTTTAAGATGGAAACTGCAGTTGCCTTGTCAGCTTCGTACTGAGCAGCTACGATTGTAAGTGACAAATCGTTGTCTGCTGCGATGAGAGCCTTGATACCAGCAGCATCGTTAACATATGCCTGAGGGTCAGCCTTCTTTGCAAAATCAAGAGCAGCAGCCAATAAGTCAGCTCTGTGTGCGTCGAGTGTTGAGTAATCAACTGTGTAGCCGTCTACTATGAAATCAGTATCAGCATCTTTAATTTCGTTCATTGCAACATTGAAGTATTCGTTTGCTAATGACTTGTTGTAGTCAGATGTAGCAAATGCTGATCCAAAGCTGAAAGTGAACATAACAGCGATTACTAACAGCACTGTTAATAATTTTTTCATTTTTAGAATTCCTCCCTTTTTTAATTTTTGCTCATATTGTAAGGTCTTGTGAAAATGGACATAGTCCCACAACATATCACAATATGAAATAATTCCGTTATAGTTTACCAAAAGGTTTTCGACTTTGCAAGTGTTTTTTCTGTGAAAATCACTCTTTTCCGCGAGGATATCACCCCGCTCCGCAAAGGCCCATGTCTCAACCTTTCACTAGTAACTCCGATATGAGGTGCAAAAGGTTACAAAAGTTACAAAATTTTTTTAAAAAAGACTGCCGATTCCTCAGCAGCCTCTGTGGTGTTTTCTTTTCATTATGTAATAAGAGTTTTTAATTTGCTGCGACTTTTGATTGCATTTAATAAGTTCTGTTTTTCTTTTTGCGGTATACTCTTACTGGATGTATCAATTATTTCTTCCATGATACTCATAAATTCCTCATATTTATTTTGTATATGAATATTTGCAATATATGTAGCCGCATCTTCGTATTTGAAATCAGATTCAGAACTCTCTGCCAGTTTTATTTTCAGTTCGCTTATTTGCTTTTTGCTGCCGATTATACATCTGGAATGCAAATCGGAATTCAGCATATTTTGTCTTTCTTTCGCTGACATAACCCCCTCCCAATCTGTCGTTCCCACTCTGGAATACATATTACCGACCAGCCACCCGAGCTTAGCTTTAAACTCGTCTGCCAATTCTATTTTCTTCGCCTTTAAGCATTCATCATAGTGTTCACCGCTCTTTAACGCAATAGACACTTTTAAGTAGACAACCATTGACTCCGGGAAATCCAAGGCATCCTCTTTATAAAGAAAAAAATATTCAGGCTCTGTATTGTTATATAGACGCTCAATTAGTTGATATGCCCGAGTTTTGTTTTTGTCATCCATCAATAAAAGCCCGTGATTTCTTTCGGCATACTTTTCTTTGATGAGGCTTCTCTCTAAAAAATCCGCATAGCTCCTGATAGCTGCCAGCGTAATGTACGGAGTTTTGCATTTTTTCCCATTCCTACGCACTAAATCACAACTTTGGGACAAAACCATAAAATATTTATATTGCTCGTTTAAGAAATACGGATGAACCTCTTTTAGAACTTGTGACAGTCCATCTGTCACTTCCAAAATATCCCCTTGGCAAAGTGCGTTTTTATCAGGCTCTGCTTTATATGTGAAATGAACATTTCTATCGATTTCATATCCTTTTGTTGTTATCTCCGAAGACATTAGTTGCCTCCTAACATTTTATTGACCTTCTGATATGTTTCTTGCATTCTTTTTTCCGCATAATTTACTTTTCTATAACCGGAAAACATCCTTCCGTCAGTTTCTTTACCGATTATTTTTATTGCTTCCTCTTGTTCCGGCCTGCTTTTCTGAGTTCCCCGATTGTTTGCCGGCATTTCTACAGTAATGCGTATATTTCTTCCAAATTCTATTTTGTCATGCTTCGTACTTGCCACTATTCTTCACCTTCCATTTCATATCCTAATCCACTTAAAATTTCTCTGCACTCTTTTATGAAACTCTTTACAAGCTCCAAAGTAAAGTTCGGACGGGACTCTTCTGCGATATGATGCTCGTTAAAACGTATCTGCAAATTATTATTTTCTAAATTAGAACTCATATTAATAAGTTTATTATTCCGCCTTAATGTTCTGCTGATTTGGGTTGAAACAATTACACATCCGTTATTTACAAGTGCCTCTGCATCCGCCATTGAGTCTATCACATCCGCAAACGCACTTACATTTTCTTCTACAAATTCAGCGTTTAATCCATATGCCGCAAATTGTGGCGTAGAGGCCTTTTCCAAAAAATTATTCAAATATTCGCATAAAGATTTCAATTCGCTTTCGCCTGTATCAGTTACAGAAAAAATCATGCTGCTCAGCCCCGGTGCAATTATGACACCGTCTGCCTTATAGCGAACCGTAAAATCTGTTCCTTGTCCACTAAGCCCTATTTCCATTTCTTCCTTCTCAAATACATTCTCCGCGATCCAATCCGGTTGACTATAGAGCTGGTTCCAATCACCAAGCAAAACTACATTTAGCGAATCATTTATAAATACCATTTTGGTCTCCTTTTCGTTATAAAACTTAGCAGCAACAAAGCATTTAAGTTTTTCTCAATTTTTAAATGCCTCTTAATTACTAAAATTATATGCTTCTTTTCTCTCTTTGTCAATTACATTTTTAGTATTTGCTTACATTTTTTACAAGCTATTTTTCGGCGTTTTGGCGAAGCCGTTTATTCTTACAGCCCCGTGTACCTGCCGCTGTTCTTGTATTTCTTGAGGATCTTCTCAGCGCGTTCATTGCGGCCGAGTTCTGCTTCACGCACCTTTTGCTCGTACGGCGTGAGTTTGTCGATGTCCTTAATGTGCTTGCGGACAGGCTTCGGCATCACGGCGAAGTAGATCAGTGGGGATATGAGCAGGCAGTCAACGAGAATCCATGCCAAAATCCCAAGCAAAACAATCACGCTGTCCCATTCGTTCATAGCTCCCATGGATGCGATTGTCACAAGCCCTATTATAAATACGAAGAAAGTAACATAAAGTCTCTCGAGTTTGCGGATTGCGCCGCTGAGCTGCTCATCGAACCATGTGGTCTTAAGGCTCTTTATCATATATTTCGCCAGTCTGAACTGGATGTTTGCAAGGTATACGCAGGCTTTGAAGTCGTCGAAGGTTGCTTTCTCAGGCGGGATTTCCACCGGATAAAGTTCGTCATTCATGTCCGCCGCAAAAATCTGCGCACGGATTGCCGTGCCTTCGCCCATGACGGAGTACTGCACCTTGTCGCCCGGCACGAATTCCATAACGATAAGCTGGCCCGGCTGCACCATCTGTGTTTCGCCGCCGATTCCCACAACGAGGTAGCCTTCCTTACAATACAGAGCGTGTGTCACCAGCGGAAGCTTTGTTTCATATTCGGATGTCATGGTCTCTTTCTCTGATTTCGGGTATACGACATCAAGATACCCCTCGTTTCCTTTTCTGACCATGAGGTTAAAGTCTGTAATCTTGCCGAAGCTCTTGGTCTTCCATGCACCGTCAAAACGGTCCTGCTCGAGTTCCTTGAGTCTGACGACTCTTTCTCCCTCGTAGCTGAGCACGGTTTCGCCTTTAAGTACCATAAGCACTCTGTCGTAGTCCGGGAGCTTGGTGAAATCGGATTCCTCGACATCAACCGTAGCGGAGCTCAGTCTCCATACGAAATTCCTGTCGAGATAGCTGCTCTTTGCGGGATGAATCGCAAGCTGCGTCGTAGTTCCTCCCGACCATCTGCCTATCGAATAGTCCTGTTCTTTACAGACATAGTAGTTCATCGTTTTTCTCCTTTTCCTCTGCGGCCGCATTTATCACAGCACGCCATATGTGCATATTATTATATCATAGGAATGACCGGATTTTAACAAAAACTTGCAATACAGACCAAAATGTTCTATAATTGTGGGAGTTTTATTAGCAGTTTATTAGCATTTTCTTAGCGCCATGTGCGTTAGGAGTACATAATAGGAGAACATAATATATGTATAGAAGTGATGGATATCGTGTCAAGGGCAATGACCCGATGTATGAAATCGTCCCGCACATCATGCCCCAGCGGTATGATGCTTCCAACTCGATTAAGGTAAATATCGACCTTGAGCCGATTCAGGATTACATAAGGCAGTGCCGCCGCCGCGGTGTAAGCATCTCTCACATGAGCATCATCATTGCCGGATATCTGCGGCTGGTTTCGCAGAATCCTTATTTGAACCGTTTCGTTATGAACAAGAAAATTTATGCGCGCAATCATTTCTGCGTTTCGTTCGTAACGCTTACTCCGGGGGCCGAGTCGGACACGGTGAGCAAGTTATATTTCAACTTGGATGATACGCTTGATATCGTCAACGACAAAATCAACGCAGCTATCGATCGTGCAAAAAATCTCAAGGGCCCGAATTCCATGGATAAACTTGCCGCAAAGCTCTGCAGGACGCCGTTCCTTCTGACTTTCGGCATCGGTTTTCTGAAGCTGCTTGACAAGTTCTTCACTCTGCCGATGAGCATTGTTGACGCAAGCCCGTTCCATACATCACTTTTTGTTACCAATCTGGCTTCCATCCGAACCAACACCATCTACCACCATCTGTATGAGTTCGGTACGACCGGTGTTTTCGTATCAATGGGGCAGCCGATGAAGAAGATTGTGAAGAATGGTGAGACGGTCGAGGAGAAAAAAATCATGGAGCTTGGAATCGTAACCGACGAGCGAATCGCAAACGGCCACTACTACGGGCGCTGCTTCAAAGAGCTTTCCCGCTACTACAAGAATCCGGCGCTGCTGGAAACTCCACCGGAAACAATCGTCAAGGATCCGCATGTGCGCAAGAAAAATCCGAAGTGGATATTGAAATAAACTTACAAAACAGGTGGGGCTGCCGCATTAACGGAAAATAACCGTTAATGCGGCAGCCCCACCCGTTTTAGATTAATCTTATCGTTAATTCTTATTCTTCAAAAATCTTTGTTTTCCTCAGCACCCGGTACAAAATAATGCCGAGCACGCCGCAGGAGAGGATTTCGCCGATTCCCACCGTCAGCATGAAGTACCAGTAGGTACCTTCGGCTCCGTACACAACCTGCAGCACCTTCGGTACAATCAGTGCGTTCGCCGCAATCGGGAATGCCGGACCCGCATACGGATATTTTCTTCCTATATAGTATGTGCCGAGTGCTCCCAAAGTTGTTGCGAGTGTTCCGAACGCAACATCCCACAGTGCACAGCCTGTGGCAAGATTTGCAACCGCACAGCCCACCGCAAGTCCCGGAATCGCCGCCGGGGTAAATACCGGAATGATTGTCAGCATCTCGGAAAGTCTGAGCTGAATCACGCCGCTGGCAAGCCCCGCAAAATTTGAAATTATGGTGAGCATCACATACAGTGCCGCAATAAGCGACGCCTGCGTAAGATATAATGTATTATTTTTCATGGTTTAGTTTACCTTCCAAAAATCTTCTTCTGTATTTGAGCACGGCATAGTCGCTGATTCTGTTTACATAGATCGGGTCAAAGATGCCGCCCACCATTCCGACCAGGAAAAATCCCTGTACGAACTTGGTGTATATCATTTCTGCGGACAAAGCCGCCGCGGCGCGCTTCATCTGGTCCTCCTTGCTGATGTTCCAGTCGCCCTCGCCTATAAAATCTCCGTTCAGCACGATTCCGTGAATGTCACTGTTAAGCGCCGCATCCTTTTGCATAAACTCATCCTCGTCACACATCGCGGCTTCGATGATTTTGAGGATGAAGATTTTTTCTTCGTCGGAGCGGTATTCATAGCCGTAGCTGAGTGCGATTTCGTACACACTCTTGAGCACCATCGCTATGAAAACAGGAATGTCCGGGATTGCAGAGCCTGCGATTCCCATTCCCACGCCTTCCACGCTTGAGATGAGCAGGTTGAGACCTTTGGCGGATTTTGCCTGCTTAGTGAAAGTCTTCGCCGCCCGCCTGCTGTCGGAGATTTCGGAGGCATATGTGTTCACCTTAAAATCGGTTTCTTTCTTTTCTTTGTTGTATGTTTTTTCGATTATGCCTGTTCCCTTTTCGAACACGACCGCAAAAGCCTTATAAAAAGCAGCATTAAGCGTTCCACTGAGTTTCTTCGGCACAACCTTGTCAAGTTTCTGCATCAGCACGGATGTCGGGCCTTCTTTCCTCCTATGCGTAAATCTTGCCTCTTTCTTTTGCAAATCAATCCATTCTTTTTCCCATGGTGTTTTTTTCGTTGTAATCGCCATATCAATTTCCCCCATTACCGAAAGTATATCACGGTTTGTGCATAAAAACAAGAACCCGACTGATGAGTCGGGTTCTCGATTTTGCTAAACATATCCGTTGTTCTTAAGAAACGTTTTAATATTGCTTCTTACTTTCATCACCGATCTGCCGGGCTCCCGGGAATGAACGCCCCTGGCTACTGCACCGCTTCCGCAGACATAGCAGCAAATCGCTTTTGAGTATGTTTTGTGTCGTTTCTTCATAGCTTTGAGATACTTGGCAGCGATTTCAATGCTGATATCTGCCTTGTATAAATCCGACGGCTTATAGCCGTATCGCTTCGCAAAGGAATCTCCGCATTGCATCATTCCTTTGTATCCGTAGCGGCTCTTTGCCTTTGCACGGAAGTTGCTCTCGCGGAGCGCAAGCCCCATGAGAACTTTCGGATCTATATCGTGTTTTTTGCCGGACTTAATGAAATAGCCGGCGAGTGTAATTGACCATTGTTTGCTTAGCTTTCGGTTCTTGCTGCGAATATATCCGGCAAGTCCTTTCTGATATTTTGATATCTTCTTTTTAGTCGGTTTCTTTACCTTGTCTTTGTCCTTATCCTGATCCTTCGTGTCGGCCGGTTCTACGTTCTCACCTGTTTGGTCGTTTCCGCTGTTCTGACCGCTTTCAGAATCATTCGTGTTCGGTGCTTGTTCTTGTTCCCCGGTACTGCCTATTTCTCCGGTGCCTGCCGGCTCGGCCGTCTGCTGCTCCGTCTGAACTCCGGTGGTTACCTGATCCAAATCAGCGTAAACCGGAACTGCCGAACATGCAGCCACTGCCAATGCCATAAGCACTGCAATGAGTTTTTTAAACATAATATTTCCTCTTTTCAAAATAGTATCTGCGGACGGGTTTCTCCCGCAGACTTTTCCATTATACCCGAAAATGCTGAAATTGTCCAGTTTTTCACTATTTCTTCACAAAAGAGTATGTCCGGCTGCACCAAATTTTATTCAATTATTTAACAATTTTGTATAATTCGTCTGGTCCCGGAGGGTCAATTTGGGTTTGTTTTCCGCCTTCACAAATGGATAAACCTTCCTCTTTCGGAACGATTTTTCCTATCTGCGCTGCGGGTATTCCCTGTGCCGCAAGTTCCCTGATGATTTCCTCTTTTTTGTCTTCTTCTGTCATTATAAGCATTGAGCCGCTGGAAATCAGTCTAAGCATGTTGATGTCGTAATGTTCGCAGATTCTGCGTGTCACATCGTCTGCAGGTATTGCTTCGGCATCAAGGCGTGCTCCGGTTCCTGCGATGCTGCACATTTCCCATACAGCTCCGAGAATACCGCCTTCCGTCACATCGTGCATGCCGTGCGTGCCGATACGCCCTGCTATGATTCCGTCTTTGACAACGCTGACCTTCGAGAGAAGCGATTTTGCGTGTTCGAGTTCCTCGCCGCTCAAAACTTCTCTGAGTTCCTCTTCATAGTCACAGGCAATTATGCCTGTTCCCTCAATTCCTGCCGTCTTAGTCATAAGGATGGCATCTCCCGGTTTTATCTCGGAAGCCGATGCCGATTGACCTTTGAAGCCTCTGCCGACTGCGGTCGATACGATCACCGGACGGTTTACGGCTTTGGTGATTTCCGTGTGTCCGCCTATGATTTCGATGTTGCATTCCGCCGCTGTCTCAGCAGCTTGTCCCATAATGTGGGTGATATCCTCTTCGGTCGTTCCTTCCGGCAGCATCACCGCCAACAGAATCCCAATTGGTTCTATCCCATTTGAGGCGATATCGTTCGCGGATATATGTATGCAAAGCCTGCCGATGTCATTCACTGACGCCGTAATCGGGTCGGTTGACATCACGCACTCATACTCGCCGAAATCAATTGCCGCGCAGTCCTCTCCGACTCCGGCATGCACAAGCACCTCCGGTCTTTTGCATTTTATTCTGTTGATAACCGCCTTTGAAAGCAGCGCGTTGTCTAATTTTCCGACTTTCAGCATGTTATTATTCTCCTATCTTTCAAAAGGCCCGGAATACTTTTCGTATCCCGGGCCGGGTTGTGGTGGAGATGGCGAGAGTCGAACTCGCGTCCGAAAGCATTTCCACAGGACTTTCTCCGAGCGCAGTCAATGTTTTAAAATTTCGCCTCCGTGGCCGCCCATTAACATGCTGCCATGTCGGCTATCTCGTTGTTCCCTGCGAGGTACCGAGAACTCCCTGCAGGTTTTCCCGTATAGTCGACGCCGGTATCACAGCCTACGGGTGAGCTGTGGCCGACGCGCGTCGCGCCTTAGGCGCTGCAGAACTATGCTGCTAATGCGAAATTGTTGTTATTTTTAGCGTTTATATTTAACGGGCCCTTTTTAAGGTAGTCTGAGCCAACTACCGCTCGCTTATCCGGCTTCTACACCCCCGTCGAAACCTTTACATCCCCTTGTTCCTATAATGTCAAAATCTGTGCTCTTTCGAGCGCCTCTCTCATTAATAACTCCGTTTTGAAGGCAAAAAGGTTACATCACCCGCGCGTTTTCATGCGGCGATCCATGTCGCGCTTTGCATCACGCTTTGCGATGTCCTCACGCTTGTCGTAATTTTTCTTGCCTCGTGCAAGCCCGATTTCAACCTTGGCGCGGCCCTCTTCATTAATATATACTTTAAGCGGAACAATCGTCAGCCCCTTCAGCGTCGTCTGTCCGATGAGCTTCCTTATTTCCTGCTTATGTAACAAAAGCTTTCTCTCTCTGAGCGGGTCCACATTGAAGCGGTTGCCCTGCTCATACGGGCTGATGTTCATGCCGTAAAGCATCATTTCGCCGTCCCTGATTCTCGCGTAGCTTTCCTTAATGCTGACTTTTCCCTGGCGCACCGACTTGATTTCGGTGCCGGTCAGCACAATGCCCGCCTCATATGTTTCTTCTATAAAAAAATCGTGATAAGCCTTTTTGTTGTTTGCCACTAGCTTTCGTTCTTTTTTTGCCATAAAATCACCTTTCCCCTAACGCTCTCTTCGTCCACCGCCAAAACATCTTTCGCCACCGCCGGTGCATCGCATTCCAGCCGTAGCGTGCCGTCCTTTATCCCGGACACCCTGCGTACCGCCAGCATTCCCTCCTGCGTGTCAAAATCATAAAACGGCGCTTCGAAAAGTACCAAATCTCCGATACTGATTTGCTCTGCCGAGGTCTTGTGAATCAGCACATGCTGCCCCGGCTTGAGTGCCGGATACATGAAAACGGTTTTGATTTCAAAAATCCCGAAGTTCATATACAGCACGATTGCCAAAACAATTCCGACGATTGCCGAACCTGTTCTCAGAAAAAATTTCGCCAAGACCTCAGCCTCCCGTTTTGTTTAGAATTTCTCGATTTTGCTGAACGGGTACAGCCTGAGCACCACTTTGCCTACCAGCGAATCCTCGGAAACGGTTCCGACTCTCGCCGAACGGCTGTCTTCGCTGACGCCGCGGTTGTCGCCCATAACGAAGAATTGTCCTTCCGGAATCGTAATCGCATCCATTTCGCCCGAAATGCCCTGCTCGGCAACGTACGGTTCGTCGATTTTTTCGCCGTTTACATATGTGTAGCCCGCTTTGATTTCGATTGTATCACCCGGCAGCGCGATAATTCTCTTGATGAGATTTTTTTCGTTTCCTTCTTCATCCAAAAGTTGGGACTTGAAAACGATAATGTCCCCTCTTTCAGGTTCGCCGAAAAGCGTATATGCCTGACGGCTTGTTATCACATAATCACCCGGCTGGAAGTTCGGTTCCATGGAGTGCTGCTGTATGATAATCGGCTTGAGAAACAAAAGAATCACACCTGCAATCACAACCGCAATCAATATATCTTTCACCCATTCGAGTATATTTTTCATCATCTTGTCACCTCGTATTATTTCCAAAAATAGTCTGTTTTATTCGTTCAAAATCCGGAGGAAGCGTTGATTCGACAGTCTCCGGAAATCCATCTTCAACTGCGTCGGGCTCGAAAACCAGTTTATAGGCATGAAGAAGCTGCGTCGTAAGCCCAAACTCCTTTTCCATAACCGCATTGACTTTCCTGTCACCGTATTTGACATCTCCGATTACCGGATAACCCGCTTTCGCAAGGTGTGCACGAATCTGGTGCGTTCTGCCTGTCAAAATCTCCACTTCCGTCAGCGTGTATTCTCTGCCCTTCCAATTTGCGTACATAAGCGGCCTTGCCACGGTTTCCATGAACTTGCCTTCTCCCTCTTCAGAAAGCACACTCACCACGTTCTTCGTCTCGTCTTTGGTCATCTTCGCCCTCAGGCGCACCGGTCTCTCAAGATCTCCTGCCACTATGGTAAGGTAGAGTTTATGGATTTGATCTTTTTCGCGTATGATACGGTTCAGCTTCTGGAGTGCCGCCGCGTTCTTGCCGAAAATCACAAGCCCGGTCGTGTTGCGGTCGAGCCGGTTTGCAGGCGCCGGCACAAATGTGGTTTCCGTCCGCGGATTATAGTCGCCTTTTTCAATCAGATAATCGATTACCTGGTTTGCAAGGTGGTTTTTCTTCTCCGTGCGATCGCCGTGCGTGAGCAGCCCGAAAGGTTTTTCGACAATCAAAAGATCGTCGTCTTCGTAAGCAATCTTAAACTGCTTCTTCACTTTGACGCGCCTCTTTTCCTTCCGAAGCCCCGCCGCGGTTTCGTCGCTGATGTAGAGCGTGAGTTCGTCGCCGTTTGCAAGCAGGGTGCTTTCATTTGCCCTTTTGCCGTTCACCTTGACGTCTTTGCGTATCAGTTTATAGATTGTCCCAAGGGAGGCGTTGTTAAAATATTTTTTTAAAAATCTGTCAAGCCTTTGGTTCGCTTGATTCTCTGTTATCTCAATTTTAAACATAGAACCATTATACAACAAAACACCTTGAGAAAAAAGTCTAAATGTGTTAAAATATATGAGTAGTTTTTAGTACTGCTTACGGAGGGGAAAATGAAAAAGCTGAAAGATTTTATTTACGATAAAAATGATATTATTATAGCGGCCCTGATTCTTGCAGCGGCGGCTTTGATTATAGCTTGGAGAATGGATGTGATTCTCCAGTATCCGAAGGAATTGATAAATGCGGATGACCCGGCCGTTGAAGAGCCGATCGACGGCGGCACGCAGCCGGATGATACGAACACCGGCGATAAGCCTGCAGACAATACCGGAGCCGACAATAACGATAATTCCGGCACGACGGGCGGCGATAATACGAATCCCGCTCAGCCTGCCCAGCTTTGGGTTGACGGCAAGCTTTCAAAAGATGTGGAAGTGGATGTCACGGGAACAACGGCTTCGGCTGCCGTTCAGTGCCTGATTGACGCAGGGCTGTTCAGCGACTATGCTGAGTACCAGAGTGCCTGTGACGGTCTGGGGCTTGACCACGAAAAGGTCAGCGCGGGAACCTTCACTTTCGCGAAGGGTTCCACCAAAGCTCAGGTTGCACGCAAGATTAACTGGAGCTGATCTCTTATGGGAGCAGGGGGGCTGTCGCATTAACGGAAAATAACCGTTAGGGCACAGTCCCCCTTTGTTTTATAGCCAATCTAACTTTGCACATTTCAGAAACGCAGGATTCTTTTTAGAAAATTCTTATCTGTGTCGTACCTTGCCTTTCGAAGTTTTCGACATTTACGAAAATTTGATATCACAAATAGGAAATCCCTCGAAAGGACGTCTGAACCGATTATGCTCAGTCAAATGGAAAAAACGATGGATCTTCGCGCCCTAATGCAGTATGCCAAGAATAAGGGGGTTAAGGTCTCACAGCTTACCGAAAGCGAACGACTTCAGCATAGCCATGTGAAAAGCCGAATCTCATTATAATGAATGTCCTTCAGGGGCTATCGCGCAGCTAACTTTCTTATGTCAGCGGTCCGATAGCCTTGTTTCATATGATATTGTGTTTTCTAAAAAACGAAAGTTTTCTGCGGTTTTCAAGATCATGGCTTGGTTCGAGTCCCATGTCCTCCGCCATACAAGATCGTAGGCAAAAACGGAAGCGGGAAATCCACCCTATGCAGCAGCCTCTGCGGTCTTTTACCGACTGCCAGCGGCAGCGGCTTGCCATCTGTCAGTCTGTCCACCTTTGGGTGCTCCGACATGGAGAGAATAAACGCACCGATCATTGCGCAGTTGGCGAGGTTCATCTTGAAGCGGTCCGCTTTTTCAAACTCCGGCAGGTCTGCAATGATTGCTTTGTACTTCGGCTTTGCTTTTTTCGTGATCGCTTGTGCCGCATCGGCATCATAGCCGAACACCGCCGTCAACTGCTTTTGGAATGAGCCTGCAAACAACGCCCACATTCCCATTGGCATACCCATGTATTTCATTGCACTGCCTCCTTACATTCTCCGCATTTTGCCTTCTCCCGCAGCAACACCAGCCCCAATACCAAAACCAGCAGGTGTCCGGCGGATTCCGTGCCGTGATCGATCTGATCCAGCGGCCACGGCAGAAGCGTGAAGAGATTTCCCACAATCCCCGTAAAAACGATGGGGTTGCAGAAGGATGCCAATATCCGCTGTGCTGTGTTTTTCAGCGGGAGCATCCTTTTCCAGATCATAACGAGCATCACGACGGAAAGAAGTACATCACACAGGATATATGCTGCCAGCAGCGGCGCGGCGTTGCAGTAAAACACCTTGTTGGCAATTTCAGCTGCCGCCTGCATATCGCCGTATTTCTCAAAGGTAAACTTGAAGATCAGCGCCACATTCATGAACATAGCATGAACATAGCCCCAGCAGACCGTGCCGGTGAGATAGGCGATTTGAAACAGCTTGACCCATTTCTGCTGCTTCGGTTGGGTGAGGCGTTGCTTCAAAAGCTTCCACATCTGGTGAAAACCGATGTAATAGAGTGCCGTTCCGAGAACACCGCAGATGATGCTGACCACCATGCGCCATGTTGCCATATCAAGATAGGCGACCTTGACCATCAGCCCAATGGATTCTGTGCTTTGGCTTTTCCCGGTCGCCGCAAATAAAAAGTCGCCGATCACATATAAAAGGCATCCAATCATACCTGCGATGAGTGCTCGTTTTTCTTTGCTCATTTTCATTGCTTGCCTCCAAATCCGATCTTCACGATCTGCATTTTCATCATGCCGTCACCGACCATTGCATGAAAAAACAAAACAGCGGGAGCATTCCGATTTCCCAATGTCTTAAACTTCATTGTCTCTCCTTTCCTCAGTGAATAAAAGCCGTCATAAGGACCGCCAACACCGCTGCTATACCTGCCATACCCACCGTGCCGAAAAGCCACTTTTTCTGCTTGTCTTTTGCAGTAATGTAGGGCTTCAGATCTTCTGTTCCGGGAATCGTCCATGCGTTCGTGTGCCCCACCCAGTAGCCATCGATCA
>OIWT01003098.1_pt1 | contig 15813 bp, 8 predicted proteins | sample 1587701 | NCBI WGS metagenome assembly OIWT01 (sample SAMEA3888904, study PRJEB22519) | human gut metagenome | biome: human gut; feature: human-associated habitat; material: faeces | place: Denmark | collected 2009
CTTTAGATTTTTTTTGTATAACCATTCTGCAACAATACATTTTTTGTTATATTCAAATCCATATTTATATTCATTATCTTCAAGAATTTCAATAATTTGAAATTCTGAATTTTCTTTACCTTCCTCAAATTGAAATGGTTGATAATAGCGTTCCAGAGCAGTCATAGAATCATCCTCAACATTATTAAAAGACTCCATAATAATTCTCTGAAAAAAATACATTGCCTTACCGCTTGCATTTGCACCGTAAATAGCCGCAACTCTTAAAAATTTTTCTTTCGATCCATTATCAATTAAATTACTCTCATGCTCTTTATAGGCGTTAATCGCCGTCATATCCAAAATATTTTCTTCTCTAAATGACAAAACGTTTTTTACCATAAACTGCACTAACATTCAGAAACACCTCCTCCATATCATATAATATATCCATTTTTTGATTGTTATGTCAAGTTTTTTGTGATTTTTTCGTATATTTTTTGACATAATCAAATATTTCTTGACATTAGGCTGAATTGGAATCAAGAAAAAAAGGAAAAAGAAAAATACACTGAATTTTAGCATTCCATACAAAAAATAAAGGCAGTGCGAACTCAGTGTTTTACACTGCCTCCATTCTTTCTAAACCGCTTTTCCGGTATACAACTGATAATATTTGCCCTTACGCTCCAGTAACTCGTCATGCGTACCGCGCTCAATGATACGTCCCTGCTCTAACACCATAATGCAGTCACTGTTGCGTACCGTTGACAAGCGATGAGCGATCACAAATGTTGTGCGTCCTTTCATCAGGCGATCCATACCTTCCTGTACCAATTTCTCAGTACGTGTATCGATTGAACTCGTTGCTTCGTCCAAAATAAGTGCCGGTGGATTAGCAACAGCTGCCCTCGCAATGGCTAACAACTGTCTCTGCCCCTGGCTCAAATTCGCACCATCACCGGTGATCATCGTCCGGTAACCATCCGGCAGACGTTTAATAAAGCTGTGTGCATTTGCCAATTTAGCTGCTGCGATCACTTCGTCATCTGTGGCATCCAGTTTACCATAACGAATATTATCCATTACTGTTCCGGTGAACAAATGCGTATCCTGTAACACAATGCCAAGCGAACGGCGCAGATCCTTTTTGTGGATCTTATTAATGTTAATACCATCAAAACGGATCTTACCATCCTGAATATCATAAAAACGATTGATCAAGTTGGTGATCGTCGTTTTGCCGGCACCGGTTGCACCAACAAAGGCTATCTTCTGTCCCGGTTTTGCATAGATCTTGATATTATGCAAAATGATCTTCTCATCATTATATCCAAAATCGACATCATCAAATACAACATCACCTTCCAACTTGCGATAAGTTGTTGTTCCGTCTTCCTGATGGTAATGTTTCCATGCCCACAATCCGGTCTGTTTCTCGCTCTCCTTGATCTGACCATCCTGCTCGGTCACATTTACGAGCTGCACATAACCTTCGTCCACCTCCGGCTCTTGGTCAAGCAGCTTAAAGATACGATCTGCCCCCGCCAATGCCATAACGATCGCATTGATCTGCTGACTGATCTGATTGATCGGCTGACTAAAAGATTTATTAAACGTTAGGAAACTGACCAATTTACCAAGCGTAAATCCTGCGAAGCCCTGCAATGCAAGGACACCGCCTGCCATCGCACAGAATACATAGCTGATATTACCAAGCTGCGCATTGATCGGCATCAGGATATTGGCAAACGTATTTGCATTATTGGCGCTCTCAAACAACTCCTCATTCATTTTATTGAACTCTTCTAACGATGCCTGCTCATGACAGAATACTTTAACTACTTTCTGTCCATTCATCATTTCTTCGATCTGCCCATTCACTTTAGCCAGATCACGCTGCTGTGAAAGGAAATAACTACCGCTCAGTCCGGCGATCTTCTTCGTCACTACCAGAGTAATGCCAATCATGATCATTGTCAATATCGTTAATGGAATACTTAAGACAACCATGCACACAAATACACTCACAATCGTTATACCACAGTTGATCGCCTGCGGTATACTTTGGCTGATCATCTGCCGCAGTGTATCTATATCATTCGTATACGTTGACATGATATCACCATGTGCATTCGTATCAAAATATTTTATTGGCAGTGTTTCCATCTTCTCAAACATCTCTACGCGAAGATTTCGAAGCGTTCCCTGTGTCACATTAACCATAATACGGTTATACGCATAGGTCGTAATAACACCAATTCCATAAAAACCGGCCACCTGCAGGATCTTCGCAGCTAACGGTCCGAAATTCGGATGCGCTGTCTTCGTCAATGGTACAATATAATCATCGATCAACGATTGTGTAAACATAGTTCCCTGTACATTGGCAAGTACACTGATAATAATACACACGAGAACAAAAACACAATGCGGTCCATAATTCTTAAAAATATAACAAAACAGCCGCTTAAGCTTTCCCATCGGATCTTCAATCTTTGGCTTCGGCCTTCCCATAGCATTTGGTCTTGGCATCGTCTATCACTCCTTTCCCGGTTCATCAAAATCTGCATTACCCGCTGCCTGTGACTCATAAATCTCCTGATAGATCTGATTTCGCGCTAACAATTCCTCATGTGTACCAAAGTCATTGACACGTCCATCCTCCATCACAATAATGCGGTCACAATTTTGTATACTGGATATACGCTGTGCAATAATAAGCTTCGTCGTTCCCGGAATTTCCTCGGCAAAAGCGCGGCGAATCGATGCATCCGTCGCTGTGTCAACTGCACTGGTAGAATCATCCAAGATCAATACCTTTGGCTTTTTGAGCAAAGCTCTGGCAATACATAAACGCTGTTTCTGACCACCGGAAACATTCGTACCGCCCTGCTCGATATATGTATGATAGCCTTTCGGCATCTTCTGAATAAACTCATCCGCACAGGCAAGCTCACAAGCATGTTTACACGCTTCTTCCGTTGCCTCCGGATCACCCCAGCGCAAATTATCTAAAATCGTTCCACTAAAGAGTACATTATTCTGCAATACTACTGCCACTTGATTACGAAGTGCCTCAACGCCATAGTTACGAACATCTACACCGCCTACACGTACGCTTCCCTCCGTCACATCGTACAAACGGCTGACCAGATTCACTAAGCTGGACTTAGCACTACCGGTACCACCAAGAATACCAATCGTCTCTCCGGAAGCAATCTGTAGATTAATATCCTTAAGGACCGGCTCTCCGGATTGTTTCTTATAACTAAAGTCAACATGATCAAATTCAATGCTGCCATCCGAAACGGTAAGCACCGGATTCTCCGGATCCATAATGTCCGGTCTGTCATTGATCACTTCCGCAACACGCTCTCCACTGGCAATACTCATCGTGATCATAACAAATACCATAGAAAGCATCATGAGGCTCATCAAAATATTCATGCAGTAACCAAGCAGTGCTGACAGATCACCCACCTGCATAGTGCCTCCGACGATCATTTTAGCTCCGATCCAACTGATCAGCAAAATGCAGCCATATACCGTAAGCATCATAACCGGAGCGTTGAGTACGATCAAGCTCTCTGCTTTGACAAACATTTTATATACATTCTCACTCGCCTTGCGGAACTTACTCTGCTCGTATTCCTCACGAGAATATGCCTTTACAACACGAATCGCCGACACATTCTCCTGTACACTCTCATTCAGATCATCATATTTCCGGAAAACCGCGTCGAAATATCCCATCGTCTTACGTACCAGCACAAACAAGAAAATGCCTAAGACAATAACTGCGATCAGATAAATACAGGCAACTTTGGCATTTACATAAAAAGCCATTGCCATCGCACAGATCAAAGACATCGGAGAACGCATGCACATTCTAAGAATCATCTGATACGCATTCTGTAAATTCGTCACATCCGTCGTTAAGCGGGTCACCAGACCTGATATACTATACTTATCAATATTTGAGAAACTGAACGTCTGAATATTCTCATACATCGCCTTACGCAGATTTTTCGCAAATCCGGTTGATGCTCTGGCTCCATACTTGCCGCCCATCGCTCCGGACCAAAGTCCGCCTACAGCAAGCACGAACATCGCCGCACCAACGATATAAATATGTTTCAGATCACCTTTCATCACACCATCATTAATGATCGATGCCATCAATAATGGAATCAATGTCTCGAAGATAACTTCTAAGATCATAAACACCGGTGTCAGAATCGAATCCCGCTTGTATTCTTTCACCTGCGCTAATAATGTTTTTACCATAGAAACCTCCATTACTAATAAAGATTAGCATATCATAGGACGAATGTTCCCTGACAGCTAATCTATAATTAAGAACTAATATACCAAAGTAATCTGTAAAAATCAAATGAACTTTCTGTGAACAGCAATTTCCAATTCCACGAGAAAAGCCCCTATCAAGCTTTCGCCTGATAAGGACTTTCCCCGCAAGAATATATATGCATCAACTTTAGTCAAGGTTGAACATGTATACATTTTCTTCGTTCTTCTTCTCTTTCTCGATACCAATGATCTCTAAGATGGTCTTACCCACTTTACGATCATTCTGAATATTAAATTCCAGCTTATTGAACAACATTGTGTTCGCCTTATTCGCATTCTCCTTATCGTAGGTTACGAAGTACTGTCTGCCGTCCACGAGTGTATCATTAAACTGACCCGGACTACCCTGTGGTGCAGTGATCCTCTCATACTCACCATCACCAAGACTTCGATAGATCTTTGTTACCGGAAGGCTTATCGCCTCATTCTTATCATTATCTACACCTGTAAATTGCACATGCAATTGCTTGATCGTGACGCCCTTGGTATTACCTTCATGCGGTGTAAAGAATATGATATGCGTGTCACTGTCACCAAACACATCTTTTTTCCTTACCTTATCTACCTTCGGCTTCTTTGGATCATTGTTGCCACTATCATAATCGCCATCGTAATCCGCCGCATACAGCTTCACGGACAGCAATTTCACTTCCGGTCGATTATTGTTGTATGGACACAGTTTAAAGACATCAATATCATCCTGGGACCTTACACCAAGCATCTCTTTCATATCCTTTACTGTCATCTGTAAGATCTGAATCTCTGTTGCGTTCTCAGAATCACCAACACATGCAGTCCAATGAGTATCACACTTCGTCCACTCATTCTTGCTATATCCACCATAAACATCCCATACCGGTGTTGTTGGATCTAATTCCATTGTACACGTATAAGTAAACTGTACAATAGCATTATTATCCAAACCTTTCAGCCAACTGTTTTGATCATTCACGTTAGAGGAGAACGTATTACCGGATCCACCCGTTGTATTCTCCCACACAGTTACCGGTGCCGGCGTTGTCGTAGGCTTTGGCTCCTCTGTCGGCTCTGCGGAAGGTTCTGCGGAAACTGCCGGTTTTGCAGAATGAACAACATTGTTCTTCTCCTGTTTCAAATACTCTTTGAACATGAGCGTCTTAACTTCTTTCTCGCCTGCCGTCACTTCAAAGGAGTAATTTCTCTCTGCAACTTCTACCTTGTCTTCAACTAACTTCTCTGCATCTCCATTGATCTTAGTAACTTTATCCACCGTTACATACGGTGTACCATAGGAGAACTCATATGCCCCGATCAAGGTGTTGATAAACAACTGCATCTCCTGATCTTTGGTCGTATTCTCCAGATCAATTGCATCGTAAAATACATTTGCAACATTATACAAGTAATAGTTATTCGCTGCATCGTTTGGTGACATTGCATAGTACGTATTTAACTTACCTGCTGCAGCACCTCTGCCCTGATTATCACCAAGACAATACCATACATCAGCATCCGGTATCTCAAGATTCAACTGATAATCCTGCGCTCTGGCACCGGTCAGGGACAAGCTCTCACCGATCGTATACGGATAATTACATACCGTACCATTGTTTGCTCTAGAGCCCTTCGTGGTCTTCTGCTGATGATCGTCGGCGTATGTCAATTTCTGACCCTTCACATCCGTCCACTTACCATTCTTGTATGCCAGATAACTGTTCGCTGTCGTACCTTTCAACGTTGCCTGATCATACGTGTATTCTAACTCCGTATAATCTTTCGACGTAAGCTTCTCGCCATCTGCGCCTGTAGCAGTATCATTATAGCTTGAAGTCGTCTCATCTTTGGATGTATATCGGCTAAGTCCGCTGGTATCCTTAAGCATCTTGCGGTTCTCACCGTTCGATGTTCCGGCATTGATCAAGTTATCTGTATAAATCACACTCTTGTCATTCTTAGATACCCAGGCTGCAAATGCCACGGCTCCATCCTTGTTGCTTGCTTTCTGCAGATCGGTGCCACAACTAAACAAGAAAATATGATAATCCATATAATCCATCGGATAATAGAAATTATCTCCCGACTGCGAGAATAATGTTCTCGTTGTCTTATCCCCCTTATAGTCGCTTGCATTAACCTCTGCAAAATGCTTGAGATATTCGGATAACGTAATGGTTGTTACGTTGATCTTGTAATCATCCAGTTTTGCATACTTCTTAAAAAGCTCTGCATTACCGCTTTCCAGATCGACAGCGGTATCTTTCTTATCATCGGAAACGATCTGTAATACCTTAACCTCAGGTATTACTGCCTCCCCATCTTTCTCATCACCTTTGTATAAGGAAATTCCGGATACCTGATAGTAAATGTTTTCATTTGCGGTATTGTATACCGTAAATCTCCAAGCGATCGGACCATTTGTCTGCTCTTCCGGAATGGAAAAGGCTACGTTATACTCAGCCGGTTCTTCATTACCTTCATCATCCATTGTACCGGACGAGAATGTCTGTCCGGCAGATACGGTGCTGTTCCAACTGTCCATAACATCTGCGCCGGTCTCATTATCCGAAATAACACCATCGCCATTCTTATCTACCAGCAATCGCACTGCATATTCCTGTTTCTTGGAAGCATAACCGATCTTAAACGTGAATTTCAGTTTATACTTGCCATCGCTGTCCTTTTCGATCGCTGTCTTATTTACGGTACTCTCTGCACCGGTGCTCTCATCCTTTACCTCTGTGGTATCGGAAGGGTTATTATAAACTGGCGGTGTGTCCGTAATCTTCACCGTTGCACTCTTTGGTGCAAAGCTGATCAAATTGCTTGATGTGATCGCGGAAGTGGAGAATACGTTCTTACTGTCTCCAACTGCCTGTAAAAACTTGCGTGTGTTAGATTTCTTGCTTACAATTTTTGCATAAGCACTGTTATTAGAGAAATCTCCCATATGCAATACATCCGGCAATAACATTGCCTTACCGGACTTCACATATTTCTGTAGTGCCTTGGATGAAATGCTAGTCAAGTCATTACCGGACAAGCGATATTTATCGCCATCCTCACCCTTAACCAGATCACCTGTATGCAGGAATATCTCCCCATTATTGGAGCTATCATTATACGCAGGTGCATCATAACTATAATTATACTCGTTATAACCGCCCCACTGATTTTTATCACCGGTATACTTGATCGATGATGCTGTAGAATTCAGCTTACCGGTCGAATCGCCGAAGTAGATCAAGTCATACTTCGAAAGGTCTTCCTTACTGCCGTTTAACTCAGCGGTCGTCATATGCGTAATGTTAAACGAATCATCGTCAAACGAATATTGATCACTCTCCGGGAACAGTAAGTACAAGTAATCCAATGTCATCTTTGAAAAATCACTACATGGCTCTATATCTAAGATCTCAATAGCACCATCTTTACCGTTATTTCCCGAATCAGACTTATCATAGTTCAACAGATAATGAATGATATCCAATGAAGTAACCTTATCTTTATGCTCCTTCTTCTTGTTATAATAATCAAATACCTGTCCCATATACGGATTGTTCGTATCACTGTTAATCGTATTGGCAAGAGAGTTAAGCATCATGTTGGAGTTGTAGAACATCGTATTGTTCAAAACACCAAGGTTGCCCTCAAAGTTCATTGGAGCGGTACCACCCTGCCCCATATTCAAGCCATACTTCTTAATGTAAGCCGGCCACAAATCCTGTATTGGCAGGAATGTATGTGGATGCCAGTAACTTCTCGCATCTCCTGTAAATGGTGTAACCTCACCGGTTGTCTTATCAACTACAGAGGTACCCGTCGCAACACGATTACGAAGGAACATATTATAAAAGTTCTTCTGGTCCATTAATAGATCCATAACACAGAACTTATATATATTATTGTTGTATCCCGTAGCCGTATATCCTGAATTTTTCTTCGGCTTCATTGTCTCCCAATCAAGACGAGACATGTTAACTGATTTTGCGTCATATCCATCCGCAGCGCTCACCTGATAAAATGTTGTCGGCATAATAACCGGCGCATAATTCATTTTCAGATTACTATCTGTAGAACACTTTTGTGTTCCTTTGTACTGTTCCAATTTGTTCGCCTTATAGAACATTTTCAAAGCAATTTCAAAGGTAATATCATTCTGCTTATCTTTGTACTCGCCATTTCCGTACTTACCAAATGTAGCTCCCTCTGCATTTTTAGATTTCGACGTATCATAATGTAATATACCCTTACTGCCGTCCGGATCCTGCTGCAACGCAGCTTGATAATGTCTGATAGCAGCACCATCCTCATCGCTCTTATGCATATAAATCATATCTGCATAATCCAGCCATTCCGGATGCTCATTTAACTCCCATGGTTCAATCGTCTTAAAGACGATATTATAATTCTCCACCTCATAACGGGAACGTAATCTCAAACTGTAACGAAGAAAATCGTCATAGAAATACATCTTCGTTGTTCCAATATCAATACTATTTTCCCACTGTGTCTGATACTGATAAACCTGACCGGTACGTGACGTATACTCACGATCACCAACTTTGTATTTGGAATTCATCACTGCTGCTGTCGTACCACTGGCAAACTTCACATTTTCGGTCGCTTTATGATTTTTATATCCTGCATCCTGTGAATCTGACATAGAAACCCAAATATACTGTGCTTTCTCATCCACATGAGCCTGACGGAATACCGGATGTTCCCCTCCATTGGCAGCCGTCTTAGCCTCGTCAATGACAAAGGTAGGCTTCAGATTACCTTTCAGATGCTGTCCCGGATTTACCTTCTCATAGTAACCATAAACTGTTTTTTCATCTGACGTCAGCTTCCAAGGGACTCTTACCTGAGAGCCATTGTATTCAGCCGCACCGTCTTTACCCGGATAATTCTCCTCCGGGAATGCATAATCGCAAATGATTCCATATCCTTTATTCACATAAAGGCTACCACCAATGTTATTGTGCTGAGATACTTTCTCAATATCGACAGCCTGACAGCCGGTTACGCAATAACTGATATTACCAACACCCTGCCAAGGCACGATCTCAAGATAAACAAAAGGATTCTCTGCAGAACCAAGTTCCCCGGCTCCTATACCCATGGTACGCTTTGCACCGCTCTTCTTCCCTTTGATCTCACTAATGTCGTTGATCACACCACGCATCTGACCAATTTGGGTATCTTCTGCATGCGAATTATACATATGTACGCCAACATATGCACCCATGGCAACAACCACACATACTGCCGCTGCTATAGCTGTTTTCTTATTACGCAACAAATTGACCAGACTTGTCTTTGGTCTCCTCTTGCTCATAGTAAGCCCTCCATTCTACCTATCTGCCTTTATACTACATATCCTCCATCTGTCCATTGTCTTTCCATGCGAAAAAACAATATTCTAAGTCTCTGCTACGCTGTCATATTATGATCACGGATAAGTGATCCATCCATTACGAATTGTAATTCCTTCATTCAACTCGTACTTGCTCTTACCATTTTTCATCTTCATCGTAAGCTGCACATCATTCTTCTTAATAGTTGCCTTAAAGTCCTGCATATATCTGCTAAAAAGGAAATCATCCATAGCAACACAGGTTGTTGTAAGTGACGCAGCATCCACCGCTGTAGGATCTAGATCCTTGCGTAAATACAGCTTATCATCAACCAAATATACTATCGTCACCTTTGCCGTCTTCGTCGGTGCCGGTGCTGCTGTTGCCACCGGTGCTGCAGTTGCTCCTGCAGATGGTGTCGGTGCCGGGACCTTATCCACATCATATAAGATCAACGCCTTATGTGTGCTGTCATATTTGGCATAATTGGATGAATACGTGATATCACGTATCTGATTGAGTAACATCTGCGATTCCATCTGCAGATTCAACTCACTTTTGGAATGTCCGTAACTTTTTGTTCCTGCTGTCAGAAAAAACATAATCGCAAGCATTACAATAGAAAACATTCCCATTGATATTACAAGTTCTACTAATGTAAAACCATTTTCATCTTTGCGTCGCATCATTCATCCCCCTTCCTATCCCTGCATATGTTTGCCGGTATCTTTTACAAGCTTTACTCCATAGGAAGTAGTACCGCGTCCCTTAAATGAAATTTCCTTATAAAAAGTGCTTCCTGCAGCATCATCTGCCTTTTTACAGCATTTGAATGCTCCGCTCGCCTTATCAAAAGAAATCTTAATTACCAAATCCGATGTATCTTTACTATTCACAGAATTGCTGCCTGATGTCGCTGTAAAATCCACACCGGAACCGGCAATATCTGTTACAACTCCATCCGCCTTATGAGCGATCACATCACTCTGAGAGTTAAGTCCTGTGTCTGTACCATCATTGTACATCAATGTCTGTACCCCATCGCTGTCCTTAAATAAATACAAATAGGTTGTTCCCTTCTTGGTCATGTTTTCTACCTGCGTGGTATCCAACCTTCCCAAAAATCTGGATGTCGATTTTGATGCATTTCCAGACTTGATGATCGAATATGCACCTCCGATAATCCCAGCCAGAATCGCCATAATTGCAATCGTGATGATCATTTCCACCATCGTGAAACCTCTCTCATCTCTGCTACCTCTTTGCATCTCCATCACCTCCTATTTTAATTCTTCTTCCAGTTCTCATAGCAAATACCGTTATCTCCGCTGCTATCATCTTTGGCAATAGATGATGCGATCGTCTTGCGGAAATACTTACTAAACATATTGTAAATAATTGTGTCGTTATCAAAAATCTTTTCAAGACGGTCGGAATCCGCTACAACCTTAGTAGCACCGCTAAATTCAATGTCTCCACCAGCAATGATCAGTCCCTTGAAGTTTTTCTCCAACTTAACATTACCGGTTGCAACAATGATTCCACCTTCCTCAGAGCCGTTCCAAGTATAATCGCCCTTCTTCACAACGATAATACTATTCGACGGAAGCTTTGGATTTGATGAACTCTTGCTCTCATAATCAGCAATCTTACCTTCGTCGAGAAGTACTGCAAATAAATTTGTCTTATCCGATGAAGTATTTGTGATACCCTTCTTCGTATATACATCGCTGTAATTATCTGACAAACGATACTGTGGAGACTTTAAGGATAAATCATAATCGGATGTCAGCGACATCTGCAATGACATATATTCTTTACTTTTCTCTGCTGCATAGCTGCGAACTACTGCACCCTCAGCGCCCGGTGACTCATCACCGATCTCGATCTTCTCCTGACCGGATGCGCCATCACGATACAAGATATTACCGGTCGCACAGAATACTCCGGCGCCACCGTTAAACTTGATTCCTGTCGATGACATATACTTTGCATTGACATCCTTAAGGATCGCATAATCCGGACTGCACTTTGCATATGTCTGATAGAAGGACGTCAGTTTCTCTTCTTTCACATTCAAGTAAAAATAAGTCAAGGCGTCATCCTTCACATCCGTATCATGACGATAGTAGTATACAAGCGGCATAACCGTATCTATATAATCTCTCACATCAAATTTATTGCCACCGACGAACTCATTGTATCCCTCCACATCAAATTCATATTCGTCTGTAGATCCCTCTATCGGTGTAAATACAATACCATTTGGGAATGTCGGACCGGAAGATCCAACCTTTTTCCAATAGTCGCTCGGTACATAATAGGCAACCTGACTACTCTTTACAGTCAATGCCTCTCCTGTACGTATATCCTTGCTTCCTGCATAAGATGGACCTGCACCGTCAAGACTCTCATTTTTATTGCCCTTCTTAGAAATAAATGTCTTACCGGATAAGATCAGCTTTGATAAACTTTGTATATCTAATGTAACATTTTTTCCATTGATCACCATCGCAGAACTAAACTGTGCATTATCGGATGTTTTACCAATATTCGCTGCACTATAATCCTTGTTGTAGTTGTAACCACAATAAGAATTCTTAAAAGTGACATTGTCATTATTTCCCCAAATCTCCAAATCATCCGAAACATTTGTTTCTGCATTGATCCTTAATACATTACCGGCTGTTCCTGTGGAAGAGGCCTTTGTCTGAATATTTTCAACCCAGACATGGGCATCCAAGCCGTTCAAACCGTTAATCCGCATATAAGATCTGCCTCGAACCAAAATATCTCCGCGAGATATAATGTTCTCAGCATTTATATTCAATGTTGCGCCATTATCTACGACAAATCCTGCCTCCGGATCCGCTTCTACATTTGGTTCCGGACTGGCTCCCGGAAGATCTCTGCGAACCGTTCCGGAATAAACGTCACCATCAATCGTTGCCGCACTGGAGCCACCATTGATCTTTACTTTGTTGTCTGCGATCAACGCATAATTCAAATACTCAGAATGTGTACCGGCCTTCATCTCCGGCAGGTTCACACGAATATCTGTCGTGATCGTTGTCTGATAGTCTCCCTCTGTCTTTATAACCGTCAAATCCTTCAGTAATAAGCTATTGTCACCACTGTCATACTCCATATCGCCTTTACCATTGACATGACTCTTATATCCATCTACAAAGTTACCGCCGCTGTATTTGGACTGTGCCTCTGTCAAAAAGCCTCTGATGACGGAATCATGATACTTCATATTTGTCGTGCCTGTGGTAATATCACAGTCTCCCTCGGACAAAGCGCTAATTACTGCATTAAAATATTTTGAGGAATACTTTCCGGTCAATGAATCCGTTGAACCGGAACGCACAGCACCATACGCTGCATATACGCTTTCATATGCATCTCTGGCTGCCGTATCTGATACATTCTCCACACCCGCTTTGATCGCATCTACGATGGAGTCTGCATTATAAAAATTGGTCTGAGATTTCTTCTGTGCCTGTTTCAGCTTAATATTGGTTACTGTCATCGAAATAACCGCTACTGCCAACAGGGAAATGAACGTCGCTGCTATGATGGTCATAACTAACGATGATCCTCTCTCATCCTTTCTGAACTTATTCATACGCTCTCCATCCTTTCCCTTCTATTTACTGAACCTTATTGCCATCTACTGAGGCCAATTTATCTGACTCATCAAATGGATAAGACCCTCCCTTATCCTTGTAAACCGATACTGTAATGTCGACCAGTCGGTTACTATCCTCTGTCGTGATCAACGTATAATTACCCGAACCATCTTTTTGCATCACCGTAGACACATTACCACTCGAGGCAATCTCATCATGACCACTTGCACATAAGTTTGTGTAAGCTTTTGTGACTGTACCTGTCAGATTCGTATCTGTTGATACTTTCATTGAATATGTCATATCGCGGACGATAATGTCCGGGTCGCTGCGGTCTTCCGGCGTTGCCAATGAGTTGGCTACACTATTCTCTGCCACCAGATATAACTTCATATTAGCCACACCCAATGTCGATGCAAGCGTTGATCCCTTAATCTCTACCTCATCGTTTTTCGTATCCGGCTTGTAGAATATAAAAATATTCTCAAACTTATCCGCATCGATCGATTGCTTTGCGATATCTACTTTGTAAGGATTCGGATGTGCCGTAAGAATTGCATCCGGATATTCATCCGAAGCATCCTTCACATAGCTATACTCATATGTAACTGTCGCAATGATCTTACCGGTCGATGCACCCGGCTTAATACCTACAACGATCTTACGCTTCAAATGATTTCCGATCGTCGTTGTATTGACTTTCGTTGTATCCTTCACAATCGTATTCTTATGATCCTTACAATATGTAGAGTACAAACCACCGTAATATAACTTAGCATCGGACAGATACTGTGCTGTCTCTGTTGAGATCAAGTCTTTGTTGGAATCCATCGATGGAATGATCGCCTTACTATACGATAGGTTGCGATCATACAGACCATTTGAACCATTATAAACATTATTTACTGACTTCTTTGGGGTGACATGTGCAACCACATTATAACTACTGCCATTAACAGTATAGTTCTTGTACATATCATATGCCGCCGGCGCCGATGGCAATGGAGATGCTACTGTCCAGCTTGCCTTTGGTGCCGCAGATGGGTCTGCCACCTTATCGTTATCGAGACTAAATGAAGCGTTCTTTAACTCCTCGACAGCATCCTGTGCTGCAACAACAGCGTTCTGCTGCTGCTTGGTCCTTGCACTGTGCCGCATAGACTCTGAGAAATACGCCAATAACGGGATCGAAATAGTAGCAAGTACGACCGTCGTTATTACAATCTCGATCAACGTAAAACCCTTATTCTCTTTCCATAATTTTTTGATCATACTAATTTCTCCCCTACCGTCTCACTATTACTCCAATACGCCCGGATTCGTCATCCAAACCCGAGCGTAACCTATTTACTGAAAAATATTGTCTTTGCGAAGTGGTACACCGGATAATGTCAGATCCTTATACTCTTTCGCCTGTCCTCCAACTGAGAACATCTGCACGGTCATTGTACACTGTAATGCCTTAGATCCTTCATCGGATGAAATATTAACATTCGAAACATTCATTCGCTCTGAATAGTTGTTGATAAAGTTCAACACGCTCTTCAACGATTTATAATCCGTAGCAAATGTAATGCCTACATCCGAACGGTAACCGGTATAATTACCGGTGTCGGTTGACTGCGCATTCTGTGCATTGTCTGCAGCAGCAGCCTCATTCGTTGCTGCGTTAGCCGTATTATTCGTACGATTCTGTGCATTATTACCACTAGCTGTCGAATTACCACTAGCTGTCGAATTGCCACCATTCGCATCTTTCGACTGAGCATCGCTGTCTGCATTCTGTGCAACAACTTGCTCTAATGCTGCGCCATCCTGGAAGAAGATCTGATTCATCGTAAAGTTTTCCGTTGTGATCGTAAGACCCTTCACTTTCTTCTCTAACTGGTCAAATCGATTGATCGCATCCTGCGTACGAAGCTCTGATGGATATGCAAGAAGCACCTGCTCGGTACGGGCATTCTTCTTCTCCGTATCAGCCTCTACCTGTGCTTTCTTGGATACTTTTGCACGAAGCTGTGACACTTCCATCGCCAACTGATCATTCTCTGTCGCTACTGTCTCGCGCTGCTCATTAAACTTCTGATAACCTAAGAACCATGCCAACGCTAAAATCACCAGTGCACCAAGGATCATCAATACTTTCTTATCTTTATCTGCTAATGTCGTCTTCGTCTTTGTGTTCTGTGTAGCCATTCTGTGTCACCTCCTATTACTGTGCCGTCTGTGTTGTATCTGTTGTCGTTGTATCTGCTTCATCCAGTGAGACATCCTTCTCTTCTTTCGTTGGTAACTGTGTATAATCTGCTGTTACCGAGAAAGTATATTCATCTATCTTATCATTCTCAGACTCTGCTCCCGCGATAGAAGCAACATTCACATTGGTCAAAAGATCAATTCCTTCGAACTCTACCAGCATCTTAGCTACTGATATTTTTGTTTTTGTTGTGATCGTCAATGTCACTTTATCTTCTGTCGTCTGCAACGTAGAC
>OIWT01003100.1_pt1 | contig 15808 bp, 14 predicted proteins | sample 1587701 | NCBI WGS metagenome assembly OIWT01 (sample SAMEA3888904, study PRJEB22519) | human gut metagenome | biome: human gut; feature: human-associated habitat; material: faeces | place: Denmark | collected 2009
TAAATAGTTATTTAAACAAAGAACAAATAAAAAAACATATTTTACATATGTTTATTTCATTTTTAAAATTAAATTAATTATAATTGCAGCATAAACAAGAATAATTACTGTTAATATGAATATATCTGCAAATCCTGCTGTTGTAATTTTTTTAACAGGTGTATAAGAAAGCTTTGGTGCATTTTCCTTTTCAGAAACTATTTCTTCTTTCTTTTCTTCAGGTATTACTGGAGATATTGTTCTAATTCTATCATCAACTTTTACCTTAAATTGATTTTCAATATCTTTAATATCATATTTAGATATACCTTTTAATTGTGAAGATGCAAGTACTACTTTTACTGGCATAAATGCTTTCTTTTCTATATCTTCTTTATTATTATTTTGCTTTGGATCTTCCTTAATTATTATGTTACCCTTTATATCAAAGTTTTCTAACTTTTCAGGATAATCAATTTCATTTTTTATATAAGTTGCGGCTGCTTTAACTGAATTATTTGTAATTGTATCTATTGCTTTATCCATATCGATAGTACCATTTACAGGATTTCTATATTCAGTTATAAGTATATCATCTATTTTATCTATATCTTTAACTACAACAGCATTATATAAATCCTTTAATGTATATCTTTCAAGTTTTGGTTCAACTATTTCTTTAGCAGGTTCAAAATCATCCATAACTTCGATTTCTTCTTCAGGTTCTTCTTTTTTCAAACTAAGTGGTTCTTCTACTATTCTTTGTTTTTGACCATTAGGAAGTGTTTTATAGTTATAAACAGCATCTTCTTTATTAAATTCAGCTAAATCTAATCTACCACTTTCAAGATCTTCTAATGATACAGTTGCAAGTTTACCTTTTTCGTTCTTTACATATATTACATTTGAATCTGTTCCTACTCCTGCTAGATATTTATTATATTCAGGATTAGATTTCATAAATGCTTTTAATTTTTCTATTGCGGATACATCCATTCTTATCCCTCCTAGTTTACTTTATAATAATTATAGCATATTTATAAATATTTTAAATACTTTTTTTAATTTAATTTAAAAAAAATGGACTACATGTAAATGATATAGTCCATTTTTAATCTATTAATATAGTTTATTTAACTATTTGTTTTGCATATTGTAGTTACCACTAATTTGTGATTGACCCATTTGTACTAATCTACGAGTTATTTCACCACCTACAGAACCATTAGCTCTTGCAGTAGCATCAGCACCTAATTGAACACCAAATTCGTTAGCTATTTCGTATTTCATTCTTTCGATAGCTTCTTTTGATCCAGGTGTAACTAATTTTTTATTTGAACTTGTCATTGTTTTCACCTCCTATACATTAATAGAATGTGAAAATTTTGTCATTTCATGCAAATAATTACATGGTAATTAGTGGAAAAAAAGAATTAGATTTTTTCTTCTTCTAATTCTTCTGGTTTTGAATTTGTGTTATTTCCTTGAATAACATTTAATATACCATTCATTTTTGCTTGAACGCCATTTAATTGTGTTTCAAGTTCTGTTTTATTTAATGATAATTCTTCTTTTTCTTTCTTTAAAGATAAAGCTTCTTTTTGTTTTTCAAATAAATCAAATTTAGTTTTTGATAATTCTTCCTCTAAAGCTTCTATTTGTTGTTGTTGTTTTGCATAAACATCAAGTAAAAGTGGTTCTACTTCTTGTTTAAATTTTTCTTTATAATCTGTGGATGGGGCAGGTTTTACATGAGCTTCAGGTGTAACTTCTGGAACTATTGCTGTTGGCATTTCAAATTTTACTTCTTCTTTTGGTTCTACCTTAGGTTCACTTTTTACATTATTTATAACTGATTCTACTCTTTTATTTCTTGCTTGAAGTTCTTCAAAAGTAGGAATTTCTATTGTTTTATTTAATATATCTTCTTTATCTTCTACTTGTTCATTTAATATGAAGTCTGCTGGAGTATTAACAGCTGTTTCAATATTAACATCTTCTAATGCATTAATTTTTGATGTTTCTTCAGAATACTTACTAGCAAGTACATCTGCAAATTTCTTTGAAACTAAAAGCTTTTTAGGTTTTCTTACAGAAACTTCTTCACCAGATAGTTTTAGATCACATTTAATATTTTCTGGTACTGGTTCATCTATACTTCTAGCAAGTTCTTTCATAATATCTTTTACTTCTGTCCATTCTTCATTTGTTTCTATTTCTCTGTATGAATAATTATGATTTTCTTCTGTTATACCAGTACAATAAATTTTAATCATATTATTATCATTTATTTCTCCAAAAGTATAAGTTATATAATCTTTACCATTTGATAATTTATATTTTGCTAATACTTGAGCATCTTCTCTTATACCTTCTTCATTTATTATGTAAAACATTACTTTCTTTTTGTCCATTTTAACACCTCTTCTACTATTCGAATTATATCATAGTTTTATTCTTTTAGCAACAAAATATTTGCATCCATAAGCACATTTTTCCTTTAAATACTTATTTAAAGTGCTAATTTTATTAATATCTGTACTTTTTTTATTATCATCTTCATAAAAACCTTTAAGTCTAAGTTTATCGTATGCTATATCACCAACTACATAGTCAAAGTCATAAAAATAGTCTGTACATTTATTTATAAACTCTTCTTCGTCAAAACAATCTCTATAATTTTCTATTATTTCATACTCTATATTATCTACTTTTACCTTTTTCATTTTATACACCCTATATAAAGTATATCATATATTATGTATTTTTTTCAATTGGTATTGATAATATATTAGAACTATTATTAAGTTTACCATCACTATAATATTCTGGTACTTTTCCTTGAATTACTTTAATTGCAATTGGTACTTTATTCACTATTTTAATATCTTTAGTAGTAAAAGGTATTATTATCTGCTCTGTTACCTCTACGTTTGCATAAACTTTAATTAATGCACTATTTAAGCCGTAATTACTAACACTTGTTTCTACACTACTTACTACATTACCAATTAAATTTATTTTAACTGGTACTTTTGGTCCTAAATTTGATAATAATACGTTATTAGTTATTATTCCCAAAGGAATTTCAGATATTACACCATTTTTTAATTTTTTTATATCATAATCTTCATTATTTATAAAACTTATACCATCAATATTACCAGTTTCTACATTTTTTAAATTTTCACTTACTACTTTTGTTGTTTTATTTAAAAATTTATTTATTATAACAGGATTAAAATCAATACTTTGTATTTCACCATTATTGCTTTGTATAACATTAAACATATCATCTTCTTCAAGAATACTTAATACATCATCATTTACTGAATTCTTTATAATTATTATAGCCATTTTTTTACTATCTATTTGTGCTTGCTTCATTATTACTGGAAGTATTTTTTTATTTGCATAGTTTAAAAATAATATAACTGATATTATGAGTAACGTAATTATTGTTGATATTTTTGTACTTGTTTTTAATTTTTTATGTGATTTTAATCTTATTTTTTTCATTGTTTCACCTATTTAAACATATGAAAAAAAGAGATAATTATTATCTCTTACTTTAATACATATTTATATACTATAAATGCAAGTGCTAATACAAATACTGTACTTAATATAAATATTAAAACTTTAATAAATGCACTTGTTTTTTTAACATCGTTTCTAATATGTTTTACCCCTTCAAAATCTTTTGTATCAAACATAAATGTATCTGTACTATATTCTTTAGAATCATCATCATTTGTAATTTGTCTTACATTAACAGTATTTTCGTTACTATTAACTGGTTTTGTTACTATAGTATCATCTGTTGGTTTAAGATCTGAAAACATATCTAATGCTAAATCTTTATCACTAACATTTGTAAGTGTATTCATTATATTTAACAATTCTTTTTCTTCTTTTACTAGATTTTCATATACTTGTCTTGTTTTTGCAAGTTCTGCTTCTAAATCCTCATTTGTTTTAAAATTATAATTTTGTATCTTTCTTTTTTCACCCGCATCTTCTATTATATCGCGTTTACTTTTTGCTTCTCTTAATACTTCATTTATATCATAAGTTTTTTTAGGTTTTTCTTCTTCTAAAACTGGTACACCATCATATATATCTGTTATTTTTCTTTCTTCTTTATAGGTTCTTTCCTTTTTCTTTTCATTATCTATTATTTCTTTTATTTTAGATATATCAATTTCATTAGAATCATCTATAACTACCATATTACTGTAATTTGTATCTGCATATACTTCATCATATAAATCTTTATTTTTCATAGAACGACTTAAATTTTGATTATTCTTATTATATTTATCAACACGAGAAATCATACAAATCACCTACTTTAATAAAATAATACCATATTTTTTGTTTTTTTTAAATATATTAGTTAAAATTATAATTTTTTATAGTATAATTGTATTGATATGGAGGAAAGAAAAATGGATTTTGAAGTAAATGTTGATAAATTAAAAATTGACAAAGATAAATGTTTAGGATGCGGAATGTGTGTTGGAATTAATAGTGATATATTTGATTTTGACGATGATGGTCTTGCTAAAGTAAATAATGATTGTATAAATGATGAAAATAAAGATGAAGCACTTAACGCAGTAAATTCTTGTCCTGTTAGTGCTATTGTTAAAGAAGAAAAATAAAATTCTAAGAATTAACTTAGAATTTTTATTTTCTTTTAGAATAAGCATATAATTGTTTTACTTCTTTTATAGTTAGTTTTCTTGATTCTCCAACTGTTAAACCTTCAAGTGTAATAATACCAAATGTTTCTCTTTTTAACTTTTCCACAAGATAACCATTTGATTCAAATATCTTTTTAATTTCATGATTTCTGCCATCATGAACTGTTATTTCAACAATACAAGTATTTGTTTTTTTATCGAATTTTTTTAATTTAACTCTATCTGGTATGCACTTATGACCATCTACCATAACACCTTGTTTTATTTTTTTTATTGCATATCCATCTATTATTCCTTTTAACTTAACAATATAAGTTTTTTCTATATTATTCTTAGGATGCATCATTAAATTGGCAAATTCTCCATCATTAGTAAGTAATATAATACCAGTTGTATCATAATCTAGTCTTCCTATAGGATATATTCTTGAATTAGTATTTATTAAATCTACTACTGTTTTTCTTCCTTTATCATCCTTAGCGCTACTTATTACTCCTCTTGGTTTATATAATACATAATATTCTTTATCTTGTTTTGAAATGGAATTTCCATCTACTAGTATTTCTTCATTACCATTTACCTTTGTTCCAAGCTCTGTTACTAAATTACCATTAACAAATACTTTTCCTTTTGAAATATATTCTTCTGCTTTTCTTCTTGAGCAAAAACCTGAATCTGCTATATATTTTTGAAGTCTAATCATGATAATACCTCCAATTTCACAAGTAAAAGTATATCATGATTTTATAAATTTAGCAAAATTTTTATTTTCTTATATAAATAGGTTCTTTGTGTACACTATTATTTTTATAAAAAACTTCTATATAACCTGCCTCATCTGCTATATTAATAATATTTTTATATAGTACTACATTCATATTTATATTATCTCTTTCATCATTTTTCATAGGATAATAATAATTATTTTTTACATATAATTTATTATTATATTTCTTTGACTTAATTTTTATTTTATTTTTATTTATTATTAGATAATTTTTATAATTAGAAAATCCATATTCATATAGTTTTTTATGTGTATTAAAATCATCTTTATCTACAAATGTTACTACAACTAAATTCATATCTTTTTTACTTGCACTTGTTACTAAAGTTCTTTTTGCTTTTACAGTATATCCTGTTTTACCACCAGTTGCGTATTTATAAGAAAATAATAATTTATTTTTATTAGTCCATGAATATGTTTTTAAATCTGTTTGAACCATTATTTTTTTAGTACTATCAATTTGTCTAAATTCATATAAATTTGATGCATATTTCATTAAAAGTGCCATGTCATAACAAGTAGAATAGTTACCAGTTTCATCATCATCTAATCCATGTGCATTATTAAATACAGTATTTTTCATACCTATTTCTTTTGCTTTATTATTCATTTTTACTATAAATTTTTCATGACCACCTAAGTAATCTTCTATTGCTATTGCGGCATCATTACCACTTCTTAATAAAAGCCCATAAACTAAGTTTCTTAATGATATTTTTTCACCTACTGATACATATATACCAGATCCATGAGATTTAAGTACACTTTCATTAATTGTTACTACATCATCTAATTTACCAGATTCTATTGCAAGTACTGCGGTCATTATCTTAGTAGTGCTTGCAATTAAATGTTTTTCATCTATATTTTTAGAATATAATACTCTTCCGGTATCAGAATCCATAAGAATAGCATTATTACTTGGTATACTAAGTGCACATATACTAGTTTTAAAACAAAAGAACATTATTAATGTAAAAAGAATTTTTTTCATATCTATACCTCTAGATTAATATATGAAAAAAAGACTATAAATAGTCTTATGAAATATATATTCCATGTAATTTTTCTATATCTGAATTACTTAATGCATCTAGTTGCCATTCTCCATTTGTTTTAGTTAAAGTAAACTCAATAGTATATTTTACTTTGTCTGTTACTTTTTCCATTTCAGATAATTTATAATCCATATATTTTGATTCATCATAATCTGTAGTTGTTGTAAGATTATCTTTTGCTTCATTTACTTTATCTTTAACAGTATCTGCGGCATTTTTAGCTCCTTCAGCTGCATCTTTTATTCCTTCTTTTACACCTTCGGCAGTATTTTCTACGCCTTCTTTTACATTTTCTGCGGCATTTTCTACCTCATTTATTGTTTGTTTAGAATCTTTCTTAAATTCATCTAAATGTTCATTTAAATATGTATTTGAATTTTTAAGAGCAGAAGCATAATCATATACTGTTATTTCTACTTCTACAACAGCATTATCATCTTCTATTATTTCATCTTTTATTTCATATTCCATATTTTTATACTGATTTAACATTAATGTTTTATATCTATCTCTTTGTTTTTGATCTGTTATATCAGTTTTGATTGTTTCATCTAATTGAGATACTACATCAGTATTTTGATTTTTATATTTATCCAAAAATTCAGATACTTTCTGTCTAGGTGTTACTGCTTTTCCTAAAGTACATGCAGATAAAAATATTACCATTAATGCAACAATAATTTTTTTCATATTATTCCTCCTTCTTTAAATAATTTGGAATAATAATGATATTTTATACAAAAATAAAAAAGAAAATTAAAATTTATTTTTTTAATTTTCCTTTTATTACAAATAATGCAATAATTACTGTAAGTATACCACCAATTATTAAAGCATATCTTATTCTATCTTGACCTGTTGATATATTAATTATAAGCTCAGCCTGTGCACTTGCTTCTTCCTCAACAGTTATTTTTCTGTTGATTAATATAGGATTACCTGATACATAACCATTTTCACTTACTACAAGATCTACATATGTTTCACTTTCCTTCGGAAGTACAAATCCTTCTGGAGCTTCTATTTCAACTATACGATACTTAGTTTTTGCATCTATTTCTTTAAATGTTGCAATACCATTTACAGGAGTAAAGATGTATATGTCACTCTTTCCTGTTTTGTCTATTGTATAATAATTTTCTTTTTCATGATATACAAGCGCTACATCCTCGTATATAGATTTTTTTTCGTTGTAAACTTGAAGTTTAAACTTACCATCACTCAAATAATTACCATCTTCATCTATCTTATAAAAACTAAATTCACCTTTAGCATTACTAATTCTTTTAATAACAACAGGTGCAGAATCTCTACCTACAACAACATCTATTTTAGTCCATTCATTCTCTTTTGTTATTTCATAGCCATCTAAAGTTTTCGTCTCTTTTAAATAATATGTTCCGGGTTCTAAATAATTGATTACTGCTTTACCAGCAGAATTTGTAACAATTTGAATTGGAGTACCACCAATTTCTGGAACTTCATATTCCCCAGTTTTACTATTTAAAATAAGTGGAATTTGTTTTGTTTTAGTACTATTATATAATTCGAAAGTTACACCAGGTAATAGTGCACCTGAAATTCCCTCTTTTATTATTTCTACTCTTGTTTTAAAGTTTTTTACTTTTATAGTTGCTGTTGAAGATTTTTCATATTTTTTAGTTTTTGTATTGTATATAAATAAATCTGAATTTTTATCAATTTTAATTTTAGTCTGTCTATCTTCAACTTTTCCTGCAAGTACATATGGATATGGAACATTAGTTTCAACAACTGTGTACTCACCAGATGGTAATAAAGCTAATCTATATAAACTTTTATCAGATTCTACTATATCAGTAACTTTTCCATCCTTATCATATCGATAAATTCCCGTACTATCTTTTGTAAATTTTACAATATTACCATTTTTATCTTTTAATCGGAAAGTAGCTCCATCTACTGCAGTTTCATTTTTATTATTAAGAGTTATTTTTTTAATATTAATTACTTTAGGTTTATCTTCAACAACTATATTATGTTTTACTATATCACCATCTGAATTTTCCCTTATATATATCGAAGCATTTAGACTTCTTCCAACTAAATTAGCCTTGCCATCTTCACCAATACTAATATCAAACGTAAATTCATCTAAAGAAGTATAACCATAAGGCGCAACTACTTCTTTTAAAATATATCTTCCAGATTTATTGACTTTTACTTCAACATCTTTTGCTTTTTTAGTTAAATCAATATCTGCAATTTTTGTTCTTCCACTACAATTACTTTCATTACACTTATAAAGTTCAAATTTAGCACCTTTTAATATTTTTTTTGTTTCTGCATCTATTTTAGATATTCTAAAGCTACCAGATTCAGTTTTAACTTTAAAATTATTTTTTAATGTTATTGAATAATCACCCATCAATACATCTTGTGCATCACTATGTTCAAGGAATCTATACCATCTAAAAGTCTCACTCGTAGTTGTTGTACTTCCTTTTTTCAAGAATACATTTATATTAGATTCATTACCAATAATCTTATTTGAAGAAACTATTACTGTATTTTTTTCACTTTTATTTGTAACACTTACATTTTTTGGTAATGATGATGTATCAACATTATAATCACCTAAACTAACTTCTTTAGATACATACTTATTTTCTGAATCACTCCAGTGTAATATAACTGTTTTATTTGCAGATGGAAAGTTATCAGTTCTTGTTAATTCACTTGCTGCATTTAATATATTTGTATATGCATTCTTTAAATTTATATTATCATTTACAAAACTATTATATTCCGCATTTCCTTTTGGATTTATATCATAATCACTTCTCGCACCAGCTTGAACTTCCCAAACAAGCAATTGTGTAGCTAAAACCTTAGTACATATTTCTGTATTTACGCAAGTTCCAACAGTATTGTTATGGTGAACGTAATCGCCTGAAACAAAATTATCAATAGTTCTATTACCATTTTGATAACCACTTGCTAAAATATTTTTTAATACTTTTTGTCTAGTTTCATCAATAGGATTACCATCTGATCCTACTAAATCACCAAATCCCTCGTGTAATCCAACAGCGGAATCACTATATATTTCTTTACCAACATGAAGACAATAACCATGATATATATTACTACCATCTTCAATAACATGTGCTTCTATAGTCCTGTATCCACCATGTGAACCTATAACCATAGGATAACCGTTTATTTTCATATTACTTGGATATGCACTTATAAAATTATTTAGAGGCATTCTCTTCCATCTATATGTTGCAGCATCTGCATTTGTAAGAGGTAATATTAAAGCTGCTGCAAATACCAATAATGCAATTAATTTATTTTTCATAATCATTACCTCCTATTCTCCATCATCGAAATCTTCATCTGAATCATCAAAATCATCATCAGAGTCATCTTCATCAAAAACGCTATCAGAATTATCGAAATCTTCATCTGAATCATTAAAATCGATTGTATTACCTTTATCATCTTTTATTTGAACTGATTCAAGTAAATTTGTAGTTAAATCCATTACTTTTAAGTCTTGGGCAGATACAAGATTTATATAATTTCCACCGTTATCAGTTTTTAAATCTAAAACAATTGTCATATAATATTTTTCACCTGGTAAAATTAACGCCCCAGCTAATTTTGAATAATATAAATTTTCACCATTATAATACCATCCATCATTTGCAGCTAAAGTACTGTCAAATGTCATTCCCTCAGGTATTGTTTCAATTATTGTTCCAATAGTACCTGGGAAATATTTAGAATTTTCTATTTCAAATTTATAAGTAACTCTAAATGATGTATTTTTTAAGTTTTTAACATCAATTTTTACTTTTGTTTGTTTATCATAATCATAAGACTGCGTTCCTCTATTTGAATTTACTGTAACATTAGTTATATATTTTTTGATATTTACTCCAAAACTTTGTCTTATTCTAAGACCAATATCTATATGCGATTGTTTTACTGTTTTATTATTTAATGTAACTACTTTTGACACAGCATCACATGTTCCTGAAATCATGCTAGCATCAGAATCTATATCTTTAGTATCACCAATATTAGGATCTTCCTTATTTTGCTCTGTCACAGTATATTTATCGCAATCATAAGTATATTTAATATAATAATTTCCTTGTTGTAGGCCTTTAAATTTATAGAAACCATTTTTATCAGTTATTGACTCAGAAATTAATTCATCTTTTTCTAAATCTATTTTGCCATCTGTTGATTTTACTTTATACACATTTACAGCAATATCGCTTAATCTTTTTTCTGTTATATTATATAAACCATTATAATCATAATCTTCAAAAGCATAACCTGAAATTTCTCTGTTATATACTGAAGCATAACTTATATTTGATGCTACAGGAGTTGTTATATTTTTATTTGGATCACAATCTTCTATTCCAGTACAATCATTTGTACCAACATTTAATATATAGAAGTTATTATAATATTCATTACCTTCTTTATTATTTAAGGTTTTCATTATTAAATTTATTCCATATTGATTAGCGAAATATCCATTATTAGGAATTTTGTTAGTAGCTACAATTTTAATCGCAGTTATACCTTTAGTATCTTTTGTATAATTTGTCCACTTTAACCAATTATTTGATTTTGTTGAGCTTATTTCATTACTTAAAATTGTTTTTGAATTTTCTTTTGTGTAATAAATATCATATCCAGCTGGTAACTCTCCTGCCAATCTTATTGATATACTTCCGTCAAATTCTGAGCCTTCTCCTAAAGCATCTCCTGAATATGGAATTATTTTTACTAGAGATAAATTTGTTGCATTCCCAGATATATTAGCAGCTCTCATATTATATGTTATTTCACCATTTTTTTCGAAGTATGTTGTCCCTATTTGACCTATAGTATTTATAATATTGTTATTTTTAAGCATTATATTCTTTACTGCACTTCTATCATCACTTGATGTATAAGGTCCAAATATTGTTGTTGCATTTGTATTTGGTTTAAGCCTTGCATCAATAGAGGCTTTTACATCAACATTCGTATCATTTGATACATTTATATTAATATATGCATGAAGTACTAAACTATCAACTACACTTGCTTCACCATATTTTATATCATCTTCTGAGTATTCATAAGAATATTTATTATAACTTTTTCCATCTAACGTTACTGGTCCTAAATATCCTAATTCTGGATCACCTTGTTCATACGATATTTCAAGCTCACTTGGTAATAAAATTGTTAATGTTGCACTTGTAAATGTCGCATTAGAATCAGATTTATTTAATATTGGATTTATTTTTATAGTTAATGGATCTGTTATTCCAGCATATATAGTGTCCTTTTTAGAACTATTCTTATCTCTTACTTCTATTTCTGCTAGATTAACCTTAAATGGCGTAATTAAAACTGTATTACCATACTCTCCACTTGGTAGATTTGTATCATTTAGTTTTATATGCATATTATCATATTCGGTTTTTACATATTTCAAATCTGAGTTCTGATTTTTTACTGATATTCTAGGAGTATTTGATAAATAATATATATCATCATCATCTATTGTTGTACCTCTTGATACAATCTGAGTTGTTTTTCCAACATTTGATATATTGTTTACTGCTTTTGCTTTCAATCTTATAATTGTTTTAGTTGCTGGATAGTATTCTTGATTAAATTGATATTTAAATAATATAATTTTATTTCTATTATTTTCATCTTTTTCTGCTAAAGTGGCAATTGAATCATACCATTTTATTTGTCCAGATATTTCCTCGATACATGGGCCACCATAATAATTCATTAATTCATCTTTAGTAAGCTTTGATACACTCTTTGGGCAATAACTTGGAGCATTATCTTTTATTTTAAAATTATTAGGGCTCCATTCACCAACACCATAAGCAACACTATATAATCCATCTGTTGTTATATCAGTATTTTGCTTTTCGTTTGACGCTGTTATATCAATATAATAATCTAATGTTTTGTCAGACAAATTACCAACATCTAATAACTTGATCATAGAATTATCTATTTTTATATAGTTTGTTAATCCTTTTTTTAGTACATCACCTGATTTTTCAGCATAAGATATTGTATTTTGAATATAGAATTCTTCATTATAATTATATTTTGCTTCGCCTGATGCTTCAAATGCTATATCTTTTCCAGCACCTACTGTTATATTTGAAGAATTTATAAAATCTATTTTTGTAGAATAATCACCAACAAATTCTACATAGTTATCTAATATATTTATTTTATCCTCACCAATTTTAAATTCAAGCATTACGTCTTTTGCAACATTTTTTGTAGAATTTATAACAAATACATTTGAACTTACATATGTTACATTGTTCTCTTCTGCATCATTTTCATCGACATTTAAATTTACTATTCCATTATTATAACTAATATTTTCAAAAGTTAATTTATATGTTTTTTTATAACCTTCTGCTGTAGATATTTCACTATAACCTATATTTGCATTTTTACCAGATGTATACGCACTAGGAAGGTTCTTAACATTATATTTACTTTCATCGTAATCGCCCTTATCAAGAAAAGAAATATCCCCGTCTCCATCTGAATATTTTATATCCAGATTATATTCTGCTGTTTTTGGAACTTGTATACCTTTTATTCCTTTATTTGCATCATTTTGAATATAAAGTAATATTCCTGTTGGAACTGTAGTAGTTCCTGTTGTTTTATCGCTTTTTATAGTACCTGGATATAATTTTATATCTAACTTTTCTACTGCACTTACTTTTACTTTGTCAGAATCAGTAAGAATATTATTTATTGATTCTAATGAATCATCATTCTTTATAGTACTAAAATTACTATCTGTTTTTTCTCTTACTCTTATTATTGGTAAAATCTCAGTACCATTTGTAGAATTGATATTTGATAAAACAATGTTAGCAATATTAGGATTAATCATTGATGCGTCATGATATTCTAATTCATAATGATTATATGTATTTCCATCTAATGTTACCTTTGTTGATTCAGTACCTTCTGGTGTTGATGATAACTCAGAAGCTACTTTAGCATCCAAACTTTCTGGTAACAACAAGTCTATAATTACATTTCTAGTTGTATCAGTACTCTCCTCATCATTACCTTCTTTAAATCCTAATGTATATTCTATGTTATAAATGATTGAATCGAAATTACGAACAATATGGTTACTATCTGAGCTATCATTTCCTGGTTCATCATTAGCATCAAAATTACCATCAACATTAGCAGTACCATCCTCTATAGTTACATTACTTGTCTTTACCTCAATCTTATTTTCATATGGGTCTTCATTTGCGCTTACAAAAAAATAAATAGTAAATGATATTCCTAGTAACAATACTATTGTTAATGTTACTTTATATCTTAATATAAAATTTTTTACCTTATCCATGACTATACCCTCCGTACTATGATATATACTAATATTAAACCATTTTTTTCAAAGAAAATCAATCAATACTAAAAAAAATTATGAATTATTCGTCACAATTTTTTTATTTTCCATCAAACTTATAATTTCTAATAATCTTTTTACCTTACTTTCATTATTTTTAACAGCATTTATAAGCTTGCTATAAACTTTTTCTAGGTTATCTAATTTTTCATTATATAATTCATAAAATATGTACTTTAATTTTTCTGTTTCATTATTTTTGTACATAGAATTCACCCTATTTAGCAAATACTCTTCTTCTTCTTTTTCTTTTCTTGTTAATAACTTTATTTGTAAATTATTAATATTTTTAACTTTATAATCTAACAAAGTATACTTTATATCTTTTATTATTTCTAAAACCTCAGATTCATCATCAATGCTTAGATTACTTTTCATATAACTATTACCTGATGAATCAAATTCTATTCCAATTACATTATTGCCATCTGAAAATAATGCTGCATATCTTATTAAACTTATCGCATCTTCAGTATAAACCTCTGTTTTATCAAATATAGTTATCAAAAAATCTTTATCAACTATTATATTATTATTTTTTATATCAAAAAAGGCATTTTTATCTATTTTATAAATTGGAATTTTAAGTATAAATTCAGGTACATCATCCTCTCTCCATTCATAAAATTCATAAAGATTATTTTTATTCAAATTTAAAGTTATATCATAAATGTAATTCATCTTTTCCTCCTTTTGTAAAAATGGTTATAGACATAATTACTATTCCTATAAGAACATTTAAACATTCTATACGTCTACTTATAAATTTTACATATTCTAAAAAATTATACCCAAGCGACATTAAATTTAAATAAATTATTATATATGAGAAGCCAATAACCGTAATGCCGAATCCAAATAAAAATAATAAAAATCTAAAAGACAATATAATCACCTACATAATTCTATTTATTATTTTAAAAAAATATTATATAATTATAATAAGAGGTGAAAGAAAATGTTATTATTAAAATATTTATTGTTAGGAATTATCCAAGGTTTTACAGAACCACTTCCAGTATCTTCTAGTGGTCATTTAAGAATATTTAAGTCTTTTTTTAATAGTGAGGTATTGAGTGATATGAATTTTGAAATTATAGTAAATTTTGGTTCACTTGTTGCTATACTAATATTATATAGAAAAGAAATAGTTAATATTATTAAAGATTTCTTTATGTATATTAAAACAAAAGAAGACAAGTATAAAGTAAATTATAAATATGCTTGGCTAATAGTAGTTGGAACTATTCCTGCGGCTATATTTGGATTATTTGTAAAAGACTTAATAGAACAATACTTTACTACTAAATTAGTAGGTCTTATGCTTATAATAACTTCTATACTTTTATTTATGATAAAAGATATAAAAGGGACTAAAGATAAGAAAGATATGACAGTTAAAGATGCTATTAAAATTGGGTTATTTCAAGTAGTAGCGCTTCTTCCTGGTATTAGTAGAAGTGGTGCGACTGTTGTTGGTGGTATGAAAAGTGATCTAAAAAGAGATACTGCATTAAATTATTCATTTATGCTTTATATACCAATAAGTGTTGCAAGTATGGTACTTGGTGTTAGTGATCTTATTAAGGCAAATAATCTTAGTACTCTTGCAATACCATATACAGTAAGTATGATTGCAGCTGGAATAGTAACTTATTTTGCTGCTAAACTATTTATCGATATTATGAAAAAAGGTAAATTAATATATTTTTCAATATATTGTTTTATAGTTGGATTATTAACTTTTATAATATTTTAAAAAGGAAGCGATTTGCTTCCTTTTATTCTA
>OIWT01003102.1_pt1 | contig 15801 bp, 39 predicted proteins | sample 1587701 | NCBI WGS metagenome assembly OIWT01 (sample SAMEA3888904, study PRJEB22519) | human gut metagenome | biome: human gut; feature: human-associated habitat; material: faeces | place: Denmark | collected 2009
CGGAGGTGAGCGACCTGCGTGGGGCGCAGCAGGGCCTGCAGACGAAGTACGGCGATTTGGAGCAGAAGTACGCGAGCTGCCTGAGCGAGGGAACGAAGCTGAAGCAAGAGTGAGCCAGGCGGAGGCGAATCAGACGCAGGTTTGAGAGCCGGCTGGAGACGCTGCGCGCGCAGCAGGCGCAGGCCGCGTCCACGGAGCAGGCGGCGCTGAAGGAGTCGGTGAAGAACCTGAAGGGGTTGTTGGCGTCGGCGGAGCAGAAATACGCCCGATTATCGTCAATCAATGGCGAGCTACAGAAGAAGCTGGACGTGCTGGAGCAGCAGAACCACATCCGCAACGACCAGATGTGGGGGCGTGGCGAGGACGTGAGGTGTAGCTCGATCAACATGCGCGGCAAGAGCGGATTGCGATCGGATGATGGAGAGGAGAAGGAGGAGGAGATGCCTCTGCTTGGCAATGTGGGGGAGGTGGAAGCGAGTGAGGCATAGCGAGACGTTCCCTTCGCCGTGAAGGCGAGAAGCGTGTACAATGTGGTCAGGAGAGCGTTCATCCGTCTGCCGGTGGACGTGCAGCGGCTGCTCGCCGTGTACGTGGTGGCCGTCCACGTTCTTCTGTTCTTTGCTGTTTTGAAATGAGCACTGTTCTGTTTGTTGTGGAATCCCATGTCCGAAGTGTACTGGGTGAAGGTGAACGAGTTGCCGTGGTGGCCCGCTCTCGTAGGTGGTTGTGGATCGGAGTGAACGGCGTAGGTGGTTCCCTGCAACCACGTAGCACTGGCCACTGCTTCTGGGGAGAAGCAGACGTCCTTTGATCCTACTGACAAGACTGTGAAAGCGACGCTTCTCGCGATCGACAAGGAGTAAAATTGGGGTTGTGGGATCATGCGGAAGGTGTCTCTTTCCCAGTAAGGGATCCTTTCTTCGTTTCTCCGACCACTCGTTTTCTGCGGAGGATGTGGATGAGTCACTCCGAGACCAGCTCGTGTTGGCATTATTACAGACTCTCATCGCATAGCGAAGCCGTAAAGGCGGGCGAGGAAATTGTGCGAAATACGCAAATGCAAGCGCCTTCTCCCACGAAGCTCACCCGAGCGAACTCGGTTGTTGTGCTTCCATTTTGTGATGGAATAGAAGAGGAATGACTACATCAGCTGGGATGAGTACTTTATGGGCCTGGCGTGTCTCAGCGCCATGCGCAGCAAGGATCCGAACACGCAGGTTGGCGCATGGTAGAAAAGGGGAAGTGGCGTGATGAGCAGCATCGTGAATTCCTTCAATCAGATCGTTGGAATCGGATACAACGGCTTTCCTCGGGGCTGCAGTGATGACGTGCTGCCGTGGGGCCGCGAGGGAAGCAGTGAGTTGGACACGAAGTACATGTACGTGTGCCACGCGGAGATGAATGCGATTCTGAACATCAACACGGCAAATGCGCGTGGTTGCAAGGCGGTTGTGCGTATCGAGGGTAATGCGTAGTTGTACGTGTCGCTCTTTCCGTGCAACAACTGCTGCAAGATGATCATCCAGTCCGGCATCACGGAGGTGGTGTATCTGGATGACAAGTATCACGATTCCAACATGTCGATAGCTGCAAGAAGGATGTTTGATATGGCGGGTGTAAAATACACGAGATACCAGGGAAAGAGGGAGTCCATTGTGATTCGGATGAGCCCCTGAGGGTGTGTTTCTCCCGTGTTTGTTTGACGAATGGAGCGTTTTTAGCACCCGTTTGCGCGTTTTCAGCAAGCTTCTAGAAACGTAGAAACCGGGAAACAGTCCCCATTCAATAGCCTCTTGAACGCGTTTGTGGTATTGGAATGGTAAATTCCGTGGGGCGATGAGGTGACGGGTAGAATAGACAGCAAAATCAAAATGGCGTCTATTCTTCATCGTATCCGACCGATGAGCCGGTTGATGAAGCAGAAGATGCCAGTTTGGTGAAGACATGTCATCTGTGCGGAAAGGCGCAGTGCGGGCAGCGGAAGGGTCGTGTCCGATGTGCCTATTGCAAGCGCATCTTCTGCTTGCAGCAGCTGTACAAGAAGTTCAAAATAAAGGCGAGCGTCGAGGATACGGACTTCAAGTGTCCTCGCTGTCTGGGAATCTGCTGCTGCGTCTGCAATTGCCAGCGTCCGCCTCCCCACGTGCACTGCAAAGTGTACAAAGTGCGTCAGAACAAGAAGAAACTCCCTGATCAGCCGACCCTCCCAATCTACAGAAACCCAGATATCCGTGTGCAACCGCCTCCCGTGAAGCAGGAAAACGCGATTTCCTACCCGTCGGCACCAGCCTTTCCGAATGCGCTTTCCCTGCCCTCCCAGCCACCGGAGCCCATTCTGGCCAACGTAAACGATCCGTCGTCGAGCGCGTTTTCCTACTACTCGACGGACATTCCGGGAAGTGGGATTGGAAGCGTCGCTTCACTCGTAGTTCAGCATAGTGACTGGCTGACGCAACTGAACCTCCAGATCCTGGACAACGGCGATATGCTGAATAGTGTTCCGTCCTTCTTCAATGCTTCGGTGGACAATTCCTCATCCGACTACCGTTGCTCCCTGCGTTTCTGCTCACGCGTAGACATCAGTGCCAACGACAAGTTCATCGATGCACTTCGGGACTACATTAATCGTCGCCAGGACCTGTCCTCCGTCAATCGTCATCAAATGATATCCTGTGCGCTTTCCCGTGCGTTCTTAACGAGCACGAAAAGCAACTGCTCGAATCGGCGCGCAAGCTGCAGATGAAGGCGGCGAAGAGCGACCTCGTATTCCGGATGGTGGACTCGTTCAACCGCAACACGGTGCAGGCCACGGTGACGTGGAAGCTGACGAACGTGTTCAAAGGCAATCGATCTTCGGAATGGTGATTCATAGAAAAGAAGGCATCACTGAACGTGCTCCCGTACTTCCACACAATCAACCGCTTCTACCCGACCGTGCTGTTCTCGCTGGAAACGAGCGACACGAAGTATGAAGATCAAAACGACCATCGCACACTCAGTTCGTGTTTCCAGAAAGAGTCACGATTTAGGCATCACCTACTTCAACACGCGGGCCGTGAAGGACATCCCCTCGCTCTGCACCTGCATTGCTCTCCTCGACACCATATTCCAACGTGCGGCCGACGTGGAATCGGAGGAAAAGTGGACGGAGCCGAACCTGAGCTGGAAGCGTCCGGAGAACGTGGACGTGAAGACGCTGGGCCGCATGGTGGAGATGTTCGACGAGTCGAAGAAGAAGTTGGAGGCGGTGGCAGAGCCGTGTCGCGTGTGCGTGTCGTATTCGCGATCGTCGTTCGGAATGAGTTTTGAGAACCTGCCGCTGATGTGCCTCATCATGAAGCGCGTGAGCACGGACTACCCGTCGGTGATCTACTCGCTGGAGCGCATGACGAGCGATGATCAGCGCGTCGTGTTCATGCTGCTGTTCAGCGAGAACCAGAACTGGGTGAAGATCCTGAACGGGTACGAGTCCAACATTGAGGTGTGCAGGGAGGAGAATTCCCTTCTGAGTCGCACGACGTCTCAGATGCTGCTTGACATGTGACCAGTCCTTTTGTGTACTCTATTTTCAGTACTGTTTCTGGTTTGTTGCAAATGGGCCACACTTGTTTTCCCCGATGTCCCTTAACGATTTAGAGAATCCCAACGTACTGGAGGAGGATAGCGAAGAAGACGAGGAGGTGTACATCCCCGTTCCCTTCCGCTTCCACGATCTCGCGCAGCGCAACGAGTCCAAGCTGCTCGCCGAAGAGATCGACAAAAACAACAAATTGGACTACAACCCGCATGTACGGGCGCGAAGATCCGGTGATGGCGTAGGCAGTGCAGCTGAGTCTCGACCAACTGGACAACTGCGGGTTCACTCCTCTCCACATTGCGATTATGAACGGGAGCGTCGATACGATTCGCGTGTGCGTGGAAAAGGGGGTCAATCGCTGCCTCAAGACGGAGGGCATTCCCTACTCCATCTTCCTTCTTCAGGTGGCCGCATCCACGACGCTCTACCAGGAGAATTGCCTCGAGGTGCTGCGAATGCTCGTGATTCCCGAAAAGGAGGAAACGATGAAGGACCGGCTCGGACGAACCGTCGCGCACGTCGCCGCCACCTACAACATGGTGGACGTGCTCGACGGGATTCTGAAGGACGTTCCCTCCTTCGTGGAGGCAGTGGACAATGAGGGCGACTCCATCCTTCATAGTGCGTGCAAATCGTGAGTTTGGGGATGCATGTTGATCTGCTAGATGCAGCACCGACGCGATCACATTCATCATGGACACGTACCCCAACGTGGCCAGCATTCGAAACAAGAAGGGTCAGAGCGCGTTGCACGTGTGCTTGGAGAATAGCGCGATCGAGGCCTACCAGCTGCTGATTCAGTGCCGTTCGCCCGATCTGGATGTGAAGGAGAAGGACATATTCGGCAACGACCCCATATCGAAGTGGAAGCGGATCATGGAGGAGAAGCGAGAGAAGGGTGTTTACTTTCTTGCCTTCTCACTTTCTAGGCTGCTCCGACTTCCCGCACGAGGAATCCAAGACCCTCATCCTCATCCCCGATCCATTCGATTCGCATCAGACCTGTCCCAACCCGCCCCCACGCACCGTTTCCTCCTCCTCTCGTCCTCACGCCTAGTTGAAGTGTCTGCCTCCGGAGCAGGTGCAGCGTCTCAACGTCCTGTTGTCGCCGCAGCAAGCAGGCAGCCTGTTGGAGGCGCCGCTGCAGCCGCGTGTGGAGATGGTGAAGGAGAGCGGGCTGCTGGCGTTCCCGCATATCCTGCGCGTGCACGACGCCAACTACGTGATGAAGCTGGCGCACGCCTGCGCGCGGGCCGTGGGTGCGGCGAGCGCTGCTGAGGCGTAGAAGGCGGCGGAGCGCGTGAACCTGGACATTGACACGGTGGTGTGCGAGCGGTCGTTGGCGCAGGCGCGCTGTGCCGCCAAGGCCGTGTGCGCGGCGGTGGACGCGCTGGCGAAGACGGAGGCGTCGGGCGAAGTGAGAGTGAGAGTAAAATGTAACGCCCAGGGGTACCGAAACGCCTTCTGCTGCGTGCGCCCGCCGGGTCACCACATCGGGACGAACGGCGCGGTGAACAACCCGAACAACGCGAACGTGAGTCAGGGCTTCTGCCTCTTCAACAACGTGGCGATCGGCGCGGCGTACGCGCGCGCCACCTACCCCGCCTTCGCCCGCGTGGCGATCGTGGACTTGGACGTGCATCACGGCAACGGGACGGAGGATTGCGTGCAGCACATGTGCCCATGCGAGAAGGCGACGACCACGGCCGTGGACTGCATGGAGCTGTCCGTGAAGAACTACCAGTTCAAGCCGTGGCGTGACGAGACGGACGGCGAGAACGTGTTCTTTGCGAGCATTCACGGGTATGGCCGGCTTGCCAATAGTTCGGACTATTTCTACCCCGGGTCGGGACAGGAGCGGAACAAGGTGAATTTCGTGTCGGACGCGGTGCTGGGCGATTCGTTCAAGGTGAGCGTGAGTAGAGCGAGTGAGCAAAAGAAGCCGGAGATTGTGGACGCGTTTTTGACAAAGCAACAGGGCGAGAACGCATTCTATTGGCGCGAGAGCCTGCGCGTGAACGTGCTGCCAAAGCTGTTGGCGTTCAAGCCCGATCTGATCTTCATTTCGGCGGGTGGGCGAAGCGGAGGCGTGTAAGGCGCAGGCTTCGACGCGCACAAGAACGACGGGCTGAACAACGGCTTCGGCGGGCTGACGGAGGCGGACTTCGCCTACGCGACGGCGGAGATCGTGAAGGTGGCCAACGCGGTGTGCGGCGGGCGCGTGATCAGCGTGCTGGAGGGCGGGTACAACGTGCAGGGCGGCTGCGCGTCGCCGCTGGCTCTGTCGGTACAGGCGCACGTGGAGACGCTGTGTCGGTGCTACTACGAGACGTGCGAGCCGGAGGAGTGGGAAGTGGCGGTGGGTGTGGTGTGTGGGTGTGAGACATAGAGCGAGAAGGAGAAGGCGAGTCTGGCTGCCTGCACGGGCGCTGCCGTGAGCGCTGTGGCCGTGGCGAAGGAGGAGGAGGAAGAGGAGGAGGAGTTTGACTTTGACTGCATGAGCGAAGAAGAGGACAAGCCTGCTAGCAATACTGTGAACACTGTGAAGGCTGAGGTGAACAACACACCTGCGAGCACCACACCTGTGAACGCTGATGTGAACACGCCTGCAACCACCGATAGAAACACGGAGAAGACGGAGGAGAGCGTGAACGAGGAGGACGACGACGGGAGCGAGGACCTGGTGGACTACGAGATGCCGGAGATCGAGGCGGGGGAGATGGAGAAGATCGAGGACCCGTTGGCGAACGAGGGCAGAAGGAAGAGAGCGCACCCGAAGGTGGACTACGTGGCGCTGGAGGCGCAGCTGAAGAAGGAGGAGGAGGAGATGCGCAAGAAGATGAAGAAGGAGTGATGTCCTGTTTGTTCCAACAAACACCCAAGTCCTCTGCGTACTCGATCGCTTCTTCGGGCTCCTCTTCCTCCGGTCCGTCGTACTCGGGCTCCTCCTCCTTCTTCCTTCTCCCACGCGTGGCGGGCTTCGTCTTCTTCGGCGTCTTTTCCTTCTTCGGCGTCGCGGCCTCGCCCTCGATCGGGTCCAGCTTCCCAAGCATGTCGTCCAGCCACTTCTTCGGCATGTCCTCCGTGAACTCGATGTCCATCACCTAATCGTCACAACCCACGACTGTGGAAACGGTCGCGACGAACTTGGTGATGTTCTTATAGCCAATCTCGACGAAGGCGCGGAGGCCGATCTCGTACTTCGTGATCTCCTTGTCATTCTTGCGCACCTTGAACGCGTTCAAATAGCGCTGCTTCGTCCACTTCTGAAGAAGGGCATCCACCGCTTCGCTTCTCTAGAGGTTACGACACGCATGGGAAAAGTACATCTCCAGTGATCAATTTGAGCTGCTCTTTGGCCCTCTCCTCCTCGCTTCCGTTGCTCAAGAACAAGAAGCACACCATAAGGAAGAGCTTGGCTCTCTCGGCTTTATCAATCTGGGAAGCATTCTAGACGTAATACACACACGGAACACGCACAGCATCCTTCACCTCATTCACGGAAACTGTGTTAATGAGGGTAATCTCCTTGATGGTGCCGCCTACGGCGTTAGGGGCGATTGATGGGTCCACCCGAAGCATCGAGACCCACTCTTCGGGAGCCGTAGTTAATGGGGGCAATGCAATAACCGAAGGTGTCCATCAGCTGCTCATTCACATCTCCGAGGAACGGTCTGCGGGTAACCATCAGCACTGCATGTACATGAGACTGCCGGCGGGGAGAGTCTGGTTCAGGTTCTCCTCCAGGCTTTTCTTGAAGGGATCGACTTTGAAGACGTGACCCTCGTTGATGCAGCACGTCAAAATAGCTCGAATGGTTTCGTGGAGAAACTTTTGCTTCAGCTACGCATCACGCGAAAACACGAGGGAGAGACATTGTCGTCCATTTGTTCGTATTTTGCCATGTTGCGATCGGACGTCACCAGTTTCCTCCGGTATTCATCCAGATCGATGGGGACGGGTTCAAATCGAGCGTGTTCCATTCTCTCCTGCACGATCACTATCCTGCACAAGAACAAGTCACAATAAGAAGGGAGAATCCAACAAGAGAATCCGTACCAAGCCGGTTTTGTCAGTACATTTTCCGTTCGCATGTCCTTTCAGCGCGTCGTTCGTTCAAATTCCGAGATTCGTAGTGGAGCGGAGCTGGGCGTCATCTACAGGCCGAACAGAGGTGCCTACGCCATCTGAACTGATTGGCAAGAAAACGGTCATTGCGATGATCGGACTCCCTGTCCCTTTCTGGTCACTGGATTACACGTAGGCGCGTGGCAAAAGCTACATTGTGAAGATGCTTCACCGATACTTGAATTGGGTCGGTTACAACACGAGAGTGTTCAATGCTGGAGACTACCGACGAAAGGTGGATGTGGATAGACGCCTTCATGGGTAGTTGGGGTATACGGGAGAAGATGCGAACTTTTTTGACCCACATAATGTGACTGCTGCACAACTGCGGAGCAAGTTTGCTGTGTTTGCGCTAGATGGTGATGTTGTGAATCGGGAGGTAACGCACAGACCTAATGGCATTTCTGAACGAAGGCGGCGATGTGGGCATTTTTGATGCAACCAACACGACAAGGGAACGGAGGTGAAGCGAGTGGGGCGGGAGGGACGCGTAGACAGAAGATTTTGGAGCGTTGCTACCACGCTAACGTGGATGTGCTCTTCATTGAGAGTATCTGCAACGATCCCGTTCTCCTCAACAAGAATTACGAGATGAAGCTGTCCAACTCGGGTACGCTCCTTTATCCGGATTGAGAGCGTAGATTACGCGAATATGAAGCGAGAAGATGCGATGAAGGATTTCCTGTTGCGCTTGAAACAGTACGAATCCATCTACCAGACGATGGACGAGGACTATGATAAGGACACTCCTTACATCAAACTGTACAATGTGGGAATTGGATTATGCGGTGATGGCTAGGTTGGACAGTATTTGAAGGCGAATCGCTGCAATGGCGTGCTGGAGTCGGATGTGGTGTTTTACTTATTGAACGCGCACATCCAGACAAGGAAGATCTGGCTGTGTGTGCATGGCGAAACCGATTTCGATGCGAAGGGAATTCTCGGAGGAGATCCCGATTTGAATGAGCACGGCATTCACTTTAGCAAAGCATTGCACGATTTCATCAACGAGCGAGAGGATGTGAGGGCATCTCCTCAGGGTCATTCCTAGAGGGAGTCGATTACGATTCTATGTGATACCTGTCATCGTGTGTACCAAACCGTGCGGCCGATGCAGTACGAATACAGCGTAATGGCGGTTTGCGTGCATTCCGAGTAGATTGACTACTGCAACCTGCTGCGGGACCTGGATCGTGGCGAGTTTGACTATATGACGTATAAGGAGATTGAGGAGAAGTACCCCGAGGAATACAAGCGGAGAGGAGAGAATGCCCTCATGTACCGTTATCCAGGTAGGAGTGTGAGGCGAACTTGAGGGTAGGGGGCGAGTCGTACTTGGATGTGAAGGAGCGTTGTCATCGCGTGCTGATGAAGCTGGTGGGAAGCCGCGATAGCATCCTCGTCGTTGCGCATGCTGCCGTTATTCGTGTGATCATGTCCTACTTCTTGGACGTTCCTGGGCCGGAGATTCCGCAGATCGAAGTGAAGCGGAACACTGTGTACGAGCTAGAACCCACTGCCTACTGCACCCGAACCAAGGAGTATACGTTTGAAGTGTAGCCGGTTGTTTGTTACCAAGAATCTTCCGGGAAAAGTCTTGCTTCTCTTGCCGTCCCACACATTATTTCCTTGTGCTTGCGGAATGAGCGAGGTTCACTTTGAACAAGTGGCGAAGAAGGTATTCCCTGAACTGGACGATGATCTCGTTCCCTACATCGCCTCCATTTTGGAGGAAAACCAGACGGCGTCGGCTGAGGAGTTGGAGGAGACCCTGTCGCCCATATTGACTGGATATGAAGTCGTCTCGGAAGAGGAGATCGCGAAGCGCTGCAAGTTGCTTCCCTCCAAATTGCACCGCAGGAAAGCGAAGCAGGAGTAGGCTGGTCATTGGGTCAGAATGAGGAATAGAGAGGAGAAACAGAAAACCCACAAACTCGACCGCCCGCTGACGATGAATAACATGGAGGAGATTGAGAAGAAAACGACGGCCGCGTCCCTGCTCTGGAACCCGCAGAAGGTGAGCCGTCCTCGCGATCGTTCATCCTAGCTGCTTATCAACACAAATGACGACATTGACGAGAAGAAGAACATGGAGATGCTGCAGGCGAGAAAGGAGCGTGTGGAACGTCGTGCCGAGCGTCGCAAGATGGTGTTTCTTGCCTGTTCGCCTAACTCCTAGGCCGCCACTCCCACCGAGGAGGTGTACGAGGCGGAGGCGCCCAAGCTCTCCGTGAACATGGAGGCGCAGGGCAAGACGATGGACATTTCCGTGGAGGACGTCACCGTCGGCGTCCCGGGCAAGCAGCTGGTCATCGGCGCGTGGCTGAAACTGGTGTACGGCCACAAGTACGGTCTGATCGGTCGCAACGGAATCGGCAAATCGACGCTTCTTCGGTACGGCTGATGTGCGGATTTGACAGAGAGACACATCGCCCGTCGCCAGGTGAGCGGGTTCCCGGCGCACATCAGCGTGATGTATGTCGAGCAAGAAGTGGGCACGCGTGCCGACACTCACGCCTAGATCCCCGAGAGCGACGACAGCGTGCTGGCGCAGGTGCTGAAGAGCAACACCATCCTGCAGACGCTGACGGAGGAGAAGGACGCGATCGAGGCGAAGACGAAGACGGACAGTGCGAGCGAGGCGGAAATCCTGCGTCTGCAGCACGTGTACCAAGAACTGGCCAACCGCAACCTGACGGCGCCGGAGGTGAGCGCGCGCGAGATCCTGAAGGGCCTGGGCTTCACAAGAGAGATGATGGAGCAGCCGACACGCGTGCTGAGCGGTGGTTGGCGCATGCGGTGAGGGCGTGGGTGTGGTGTGAGAGGTAGCGTGTCACTGGCGGCTGCGCTGTTCTCGTCGCCGGACCTGCTGCTGCTGGACGAGCCGACGAACCACCTGGACATTGGCACGGTGATCTGGCTGGAGAACTTTCTGGAGGCGTACGACAAGACGCTGGTGGTGGTGTCGCACGACCGGCACTTCCTGAACTACATCTGCTCGGACATCATGCTGATCAAGGACCAAGTGGTGATGAAGGGATGCGGTGAAGGATAGCAGTTGTTGTACTTCAAGGGCAATTACGACACGTACGAGAAGGTGTTCAAGGAGGAGCGGCTGAACTACGAGCGCGAGCGGATGTCTATCAAGGCACAGATCGACCATCTCATGATCTTCATCAACCGCTTCCGCGTGAACGCCAACCGCGCACCGTTTTGTACGGAAGGTGCGAGTGAGTGCTAGGCAAGTGCAGAGCAAGCTGAAGGTGGTGAAGAAACTCCAGGAGGAAATGGACGCCATTCCGGTCATCGAGGACGACCCGATGCTCCGCTTCCAGTTCGTGGACGTTGTCGCTTCACAGTAGTGTGATTTGTAGCCGCCACAGCTCACGTTCCCCATTCTGCAGTCCAACGACGTCACCTTCGGGTTCGATTCCCGGCGCGGTGTGATTTTTCAGGTACACTCCCGACCGCATTCTCTTCCGCGACATCAACTTCGGAATCGACTTCCAATCGCGCATTGGTATTCTCGGTCCCAACGGTATTGGTAAATCCACATTGGTCAAGGTTTCCCCGTTTCCCCTTTTTGAGAAGTAGTTGCTGTTGGGCGACTTGGTGCCGCTGGAGGGCCAGGTGATCCGCAACCACAAGCTACGCTGTGCGGTGTTCACCCAGCATCATCTCGATCAGCTCGATTTCACAAAGACGCCGCTGCAGATCATGAAGGACCACTACCCCACGGAGGAGATTCCGCAGCTGCGCAGCCAGCTCGCTCGCTTCGGCGTGACGGAGGGTAGAGACGATTCGCTGGATTGACGCGCAGACATGGCGGAGCGGCCCGTGAAGACGCTGAGCGGAGGCCAGAAGACGCGCGTGTCATTTGCCATGATCACGAACACGAGGCCGCACATTCTGGTGCTGGATGAGCCCACCAACCATCTCGATATTGGTGAGTGCGGGAAAAGAATATAATGCGCAGAGACGATCGAGGCGCTGGCGAACGCGCTGAACAAGTTCCAGGGCGGCGTGATTGTGGTCTCCCACGACCAGTTCTTCATCAGTCGTGTGTGCAAGGAGCTGTGGACCATCCGCAACCAGTCCATCATTCGCTTTAATGGAGAGTTCGAGGAGTACAAGAATCTTGTTAGCAAGGGAAAGATTTGGCCTGTTTGTTGCGGATGCCTTGTCGTTGCTTTCTGTCTATTTTGCAACCACATAACGAAGGGCGTGCGACTGCCCAAAAGAGGCCCGGTTTTTGGAACAAACACAAACCGACAAAACACAGCGATAGCGAATGGATTTCCTTCCGGGAAACGATCCTTCTGAATGGAAGTACCTAGGCGAATCCGAGAACGCGGTTCCGTACCAAAAGATGACTGTATGTGAGCACATGCAGTGGAAGGACTTCCCACTTGAGAGCTTTGTTGCCGCGTGTGCGAAATTCAGCGGTCTGAAGCGGAAATCGGGATTGAGTTGTAGGACCCGTAGCCCTCATTTGGAATACGGACGAGCCGCTTCCGCTGAACGTCGACGTCTCGATGTCCACGGACGTCTTCATTTTTGACGCGACGGGCAGAGAGGTGGGGATGGAAGCGCCGTTTGACCGTAGCTCTCCCGCATTTCCGGCCAGGAGTGGCAGCACTCGCGAATGATCGTCATGGGGTGGACGCTGTCGGAGCGCTTCTTCATCCTCTTCGAAGACGGACGTCTGTACGTGTATTCGGTGCGAGGCGCGAAGATGGGCGAGCTGAAGCTGTTCGACCAGGCGTTCACGGACCTTGTCTGCTGCGGCGCGGCAACCGAGAACGGCTGCGTTGCCTACACAAAGACCGGCCGTCTGTAACTTTAATCTTCCTGTTTCAGCGATAGCGTGTACATCCGCTGCGATGAGGAGGAGCCGTCCACCGTGGAGTACCACTCCCTCCCTCTGCCGACGGGCAACATTGTGACGTGTCTGGCGTGTTTAGAGGAGCGCTTCACCGAATCGGGGGAAATGGCGATCATCGCAACGTGCTGGGACCAATCCACGTACTACGTGACGCAGAGCAGTGTCCTCGACCTAGATATCCGCGTTTCCTCCACTCCTCCCATCTGATGCATAGGATCGCTTCTTCGGCCGCATCACGCGCATGGCCCTGTCCCCATCGCAGGACTACTTGGCGCTGTTCACCAGCGAGGGCTGGATCTCCGTGGTGACCACCAACTTCCAAACCAAAGTACGACTTTTCCCGCCATCTCATCTAGATTCTCGACTTCAACGTGCACAACAAAACCACCCCGCAGGACTTCGGCTGGTGCGGCGGCGACAGCATCGTGGGCTATTGGCGGCACCACGGGCTTCTGATGCTGAGTCCGTTTTGCGACTTTTTGCGGTTCGAGTACGAGGACGAAGAAGAGCCGCTTTTTCTGGCGCACGAAACGGACTGTCTCCGCATTCTCTCGCGCTTCGCTCACGAGATCCTGCGCTGCGTACACCTCTCATGGGCGTTTCATTCTAGGTTCCTCCCGCGGTTTTCAACGTGTACATGATCGGCTCACAGTCGCCCGGCGCGCGCCTTCGCCACGCGTTCGCCCAGTTCACGCAGCAGCAGTGCGAGCAGACGACCGACGAGGGTGTGGGTGATTTGACCGACGAGGACCTTGCCGCGGGAATCCGGGAGTGCGCGGAGGCGGCGTCGGAGGAGTTGTCGTCGCTTCTGCAGGAGGAGCTGCTGCGAAGCGTGCGTTTCGGCGAGGGTTTTTTGCAGTTGGCGGGAGAAGGGCAGCAGTCGATCATCGCGGGAATCGTGCAGAAGCTGCGGGTACTGAACGCGGTGCGGAGCGCGGAAATCGGGCTGTTTTTGACGACGGCGGAGTACGAGTGTCTCAAGGAGAAGGCGGTGTTGGCGCGTCTGCTGTCTCGTCGTCTGTACTACCTGGCTGTGAAGGTGCGCGTCGCCCACCGCCTCAACGGTAGATTTGCGAGTACCTGAAGGTGCCGTACGACTTCGTGCTGGTGGACTGGGCGTGCGAGAAGGTGCGCTGCGACGGCGACTTCTCGGCGGCGCAGCTGTGCTGTCTGGTGCGCGAGAAGCTGGCGAACCACGCGGTGAGCTACGCGCAGATCGCGTGGTCGGCGTTCCAGGCGGGTCGCAGCGAGCTGGCGTGTCTGCTGCTGCAGTACGAGCCGTGCGTGAGCGACCGTCTGCCGCTGTACCTGCTGATGGGCGAGTACGGGCGGGCGGTGAAGGAGGCGGCGGAGAGCGGGGATGAGGACATGATGACGTTCGTGGCGGTGCAGCTGTATTTGAAGTGGGCGTGGGTGGAGGAGGTGAGAGATAGGATGGTGAGCGGCGAGGTGGGTCAGGAGCAGTTCGCCGAGGCGATGCGGGCTGCGCCGACTGTGTTCGCGAGTCTGTGCCAGTACGTGAAGATGAAGGATTTGGAAGAACTGGACGCGATTTGGGTGAAGCAGGGGCGTGTGGAAGAACATGTGAATGCGATTGTGATGAAGGCGTTTCATCGATGCGAATTGGAGCAGAGAATTGTATTTATGAAGGAAATCAACGAGCAGGTGCAGAAGGCGGTTTCCGTTCGGAAGGAATTGGAGTTTGTGAGCAGAGTGGCGGAAATCGGGGGGATTTATGGAGTAGATGATTGGCGAAGAATTGAAGGTGTTGGGCTTCCAGAAGGAGATCTCGAACACACTGAATGAGCGCGAGTGCGTGAACATGAGTGTGACGGAGATGATTCGCTATTGCGTCATGAAGTCGCAACTGAAGCAGGCGGATCGCATCCGCAGTGTGTTCAAGATCCCCGACAAGAAGTAGGGGAGAGGGGACGGTAATAGCGTAGGTACTGGAACATCAAGATTCGGGCGTTGGCAGACGGCGAGTTCTGGGACGTGCTGTTTGCCTTTGCGAACGAGAAAAAGAGTCCGGTTGGATACGGCCCGTTCGTGGAAGCGTGTCTTGCTCACAACAACGCGGAGAGCGCGAAGATGTATCTGCCGAAGGTCGTGGTGGTGCGTGTGTGTAAGGAGTAGATTGGAGACACCAAGGAGAGGCTGCAGATGAGTTTGAAGTGCAAGGAGTATAGTCTCGCACTGGAAGATGCGACGAAGCTGAGGGATGTGAATGCACTGGCGGAGATTGCGCGCGACTGTGACAATTCCGCCATTCGGAAAGGTGCGGAGAGTGCCCTAGCGTCGTATCAGAAATGACATGTATAGTGATTTGTTTGTTGGTAATCAAGGCATTACGGAACGGTTGTTTGACTGAGGGCTAAGGCAGTTTATTGTTGTGGAAGCGGATATGTATAGAGTTGTTGATAAGGGTAAGCAATATGGGTATCGTGCTTGTAGGATTGAAGGGGGTTATGTGAATTGTAGATGAGGTGGATACGGCGATGTTTCCTTATTATGTGAATCATGGGATGGAGTTCTTGCGTGTTCAGGATCAGCGTAACATGATTGTGTCATTTTGGCAAAAGGAAGATGGAGAGGAGTGTTTTACACAGAAATCGTTTGTGAATAATGGCGTGAGGATTATGGTGAAAGGGGATGGAGTTAAATATCAAGGAGATGTTGTGGATAAGGAAAAGAGTGATGGGAGTATAGAATCGATTATTCAATGGGATGGAGATCACCCAGATGAGCAGGTACATAATGCTGACGCTAGTTTTGTCAGGAAGACATACAGGGTGTATGTGAACGTTGATTCGATCAAAACAGTCTGCTACGATGGAAAGTATGATTTCAATAAGAAATACGTCTATACAGAATGGGATGAGAAAGGAAAGCTGAAATCACGCGGTTTGGTCTTTGGTGACTTACGGGAGGTGTATCCTTTCAAAGAATTCAAGGATGGTATAATGACGGAGTATGAATATGACTATGGTGTGAAAAGTGGTGCGATTGATAAAGAGACGAAGAAAGAGATTCATCATGGGGCATATGTGAATTCAATTGACCACCCTAGCTGTCCAATTTTGTACAAAATTCTGGTGTCCGTCCTTAAGAGGCCTTTTTTGCACAAACAGAATTCCAAAAGTTGTCACTATTTTATGCTCGTTTGTGATTCAAAAAGTGAAAACCTTTCCGGTCACTTCTTTGTTTCATC
>OIWT01003108.1_pt1 | contig 15769 bp, 27 predicted proteins | sample 1587701 | NCBI WGS metagenome assembly OIWT01 (sample SAMEA3888904, study PRJEB22519) | human gut metagenome | biome: human gut; feature: human-associated habitat; material: faeces | place: Denmark | collected 2009
TGAAGCTGTTCGCGGTGCTGATCTTCTTCATCATCTTCTTCCTTATCTTCTTAGCCTAGTCTCTGTAGTCTATCGCTCCTGTTTGCCACAAACACCCCATTGCACAACAGACTGGTAGAAGAAGGGCGACAGGTGCTCGTTCCTCGCGCAGAACCGCTCCTTCTGCCTCCTCCCCCGCAGCCACTTCCGGTCGTACAAGAACTCCATGTACAGCTGCCGCGTGTCGTTGCTGCGGCTCCTGTAGCGCGCCTTGAACCGCGACTCTCTGTGCGGCATGTCCACCGCGTAGCAGTTCGACAGGATGAAGAACCGGTAGCCCTCGTACAGCAGGTGCCGCATGTGCTGCATCTTGTTGTACCCGTAGTCCATGAACCGCTCGTCGAACCGCGGCGTGGCGTTCGTCTTCCGCAGCACATAGTAAGGCTCCTGCTCGTAGTTGGGGATGCAGGTCACCTTCATCACGGACTCGTTTTGCGGCAGCCGGAACCAGCTCGGGTTCACGAACATCTGCCATTCATAAAGAAGGAAGGGGCGTACGTGGGTATACAGAGAGGGCTTCTGGAGGCAGCAGGTCTTCGTCTCCACGCAGCGCTCCAGGGCCGCTTTGGATTCCGGGTACATGCGGTAGCCTCTCGGGATGAGCGGTGCATCGATGCATTACCGGAGGATGGACGCCTCGAAGGAATCCGTGTGGTTGAGGACGGAGGAGGCGTAGAAGAACACGGGGAGGATGATGGCGGCGCGATCGTCCTTCAGGACGAACGGCGGAATGGACTGCAGCTCGGAGTACACATTGCCTGTGGTTCATCAGGAACGACGAGATGTACGGGACGGCCACAGGTCCATGTCCGTGACGATGAAGTGCGACGTCTGGACGTTGGCGATCCCCAGATTGCGCATCTTGTTCACGGGAAAGTGGCTGTAGGCGTTCGGCGGCGTTGAGTCCGAGTAAAACACCACAAGCATGCGATGAGGAAACAGCCTGTGGGAGAAAAAGCGGCGGATGGTCTCCTCCTCGTAGCCGTAGTAGAACAGGACGAAGACAAAGCGCCCAGGCCACAGCCGGAGAAGGTAGTCAAAGAAGAACAAACGATTCTGTCTACTCGTTATTACTCTGGCAATAGACTACGTCAATACGGCAACAATCGTAAAGTCGCTCCCATCCGTGGCATTGAGGGGTCGGGTCGGAAGGGCATCGAACAAACGCTCCTCCGAATCGAGCGAGGACACGAAGGACACCATCCTCAGCGTATGCAACTGCGGAAATCCACGCTGGTGAATCACCGTTCTGCGAGGTGAACGAAAACGCTCAGCAGTACGCAGCGAGAAACAACAAAACGAGGATGAATTCAACCGCTCTTTGGATGGACGACAGATGCATTTCTATCGCGAAAGGAAACGCTTCTTCGCTTTTCCCATTTCAAGCACCTCTCACGCGAACAAACACGGACACGCTACACCGAAAAGGAAATGCACCCTCCCTCGAAAACATTCGTGATTCCCTCGCTCTTCAACTGATTAAGGACAAACTGGCGGATCGGCGACACAAAGTTCCTCCTACACGGAACGCACAGCCAGAGACGCATACGAGTGATTCCCGGACCCCGTGACGATGGTAATGCGGACTTTGTTCGGGAGGGAGCGCGCGTACGAAATGATCCTCTCCAAGTACTGCGCCACCTCCGCCACTTGCAGCCCATGGAAGTCAATGGGCAAGCCTCTGCTCATCACCATCGCCCATCACCCCCACTTCTTCACGAGAGCCTCCACCGTGTTCTCCCCGTTGTGCGCCTCGAAGATCTGCGCGCCCGACTCGCGGTTGATGGCCCGGTACTTCTCGTACTCGTTGCTCAGCTATCCTTCACGCTCGCCTCACACGCCCACCGCCTTCTTCGTGGAGGTGAGGAACTTGCCGTAGCCCCGCGCCTCCTCCGACCGCTTCATGTTCAGGATGCGCGCGTTGGTCAGACAGTCCGACGCCTGCCTACGCTCGCTCAGCACCTTCAGGTAGTCCACTAGACGTGAATCGCCGGACATGGTCGCACCCGATGTGTTGTGCACCGGGTTGTACTTCGCCTCCTCGTTCACGGGAGAGGAGACGCACCGGCCCGTCTTCTCCCGGAATTGGCGATTCACCCAGCTGTGCTTGTAGCCGCCATACTGCTGCTTGAAGCGCATGTACTCGTTCCAGTGCGCTTTGATTTCGTTCCTGTACTCCTCCTCGAGATAGGACACGCACTGCAGGTAATCGGACTTGGCAAGGATAAACGCCTGTTCCTCACACAGACATGCATAACCCACGGCAGTGACCTTCTCTGAGGGCAAAAAGGAATAGGCGTGCTTCAGATACTCCACTTCCACGGCATTGCTCTCCTGATCGTACTCTACTATTCAGGGTGCATTCAGTTCGCACTTCCGTCCCTTCCAACAATGCGGTTCACCGTCTTCTCCAGGCTCTTTTCCGTATCCCAGTACACAGACGCCAAACACTCCTTGCTGTACTGGGGGAAGAACTCACAGAGATATTTGATGTTCGGACTAGCGGTCAGGTCCAATCACCGTCGTAACTCGTCGTAGGGAGAACTGGATGTTGCATGCTGTATTTCTTCCCCCTTTTTCTTTTTCCGTGTTGAACCCTGTGTCCGGGAAGCAATACCGAACTCCTTGCACATTTCACACGCGTAGCAGTAATCGAGATTGCAGTTGATGAGTATCTACCCGTGAGCAAAGAGTATGGATGTCTACATCACGAAGTCCCTCCTTGGGGTAGTCAAACGCGTCGGAAAGCGCATTCAGCTTTTCCTCAAACGATGCAGAATCGGCTTGCATGATCGGGAGCAAACGAAACAATATAGATGGCGCACAATCCCATTGTCTTTTAGAAACCGGTTCCATCGATGTACCGTTTCAAATTCACCATCCCAGACAGTACTATGAGAGTGCGCTACGGCGCACTGCAGGCGGAGGCTCTGACTTCCGGCTGGATCGACCGGACTGTCTATCTGGTATCTGAAAACAGTCTCTACTTTGCTGAAGTAGTCGTAGGCGTTTTCCATCAGCGATAGATGCCGGCCTTCAGGGAAAGCCTTCTCTCTCAACCGGAGAGGGAGTCTGCCATTTCGTCCATTCAGGTGCGCAAAGTCGCTTCCTTCGAGCACGCTGTGCAGTCCGTCTGCTCCGGCTGGAACGAAGATACGAAGAAATGTATCTCCGTGTTTCCAACTTGACGGATAGATTACGTGTGCGGCATCGATGAACGCGGCGTCGTCAAGGTGTTCACAGTGGAGGGAAGCGGGGATCTCTGCGAGTGCGCGAGCTACCAGATCACTGCAGACGAAGTTCCGTGCACGGAGGAGAGCTGGTGCCGCGTGTGCATGTCCCCTTCTGGAAAGCGAGTTTGGATCGGAGAGGCGCGTAACGGGTAGTTAGCCGCGCTGCACGGACTGTCGAACGTCGTGCGTGTCTACTGCCTGGACGGAACGGAGAGTCCTCGCACGATCCACGTGTATGGCCATCCGCAGGCGCTGTGCTGGCGCGACAACGACACCGTCGTGGTGGGCGAAAACAAGCAGCTCTCGCAGTTCTATTGCCCCGTGAAGGGAGAGGTGACCCAGATTAACCACGTGAACGTGTCGTTGAATGACGTGAGCTGCATTTGCTCCTTTACCAGTACGGGAGACGTCGCGGTGTGCACGGAGTCGGACCGCGGCGTGTTCCTTCTGTCCTCGCGCGATTTGCGCATCGTGAAGAGATGGCGCACGGCGATCCGCAGCAGCGTGCTGAAGTGCGTGAGCGACGCGGGCAGCGTGCTGTACATGTGCGGCGACGACAACGAGGTGCTCACGCTCAACACGGGCGGAAAGGAGGAGAAGGACTCCGCGCTGAAGGAGCGGCACTCGCTGAACGTGCGCAGTCGCAGCCGCGTGATCGGCCTGTGCTTGGGGCGCGAGGAGGAGAGGGAGGTGCTGTACGTGCTGGGCGAAAACGGCGATCTGGACGCGATTGTGCAGCCCGTGGAGTACTTCTGCGAGAGACGGAAACGGAAGAGCGGAAATAGCGAACAGGAAGAGAAGCGAGCAATGCTGGATGATTGCGGTGTTTGTTGCAACGCCTTTGTGCCATACGATTCTTCCCACAGCTCCCATTGTTCCGATGCAGCGTATCCACACTGGAGTTGCGCGAAGCAAACTCTATTTGCAGAAACAGAGTGCCCGCGCGTGTTTCGGCTGATGTGTAGTTTTGAAGCGCGGATTCATGTGGTCTGGAAAGCCGCTCGAGAACACGTTCCGTTCGATGAATGCGATCACGAGATAGGATCGATCTCACGTTTTCCTTCTCGACGGGGGAAACGAAGACGGTGAAAGCGCGGGTGGGCGACACCATCAAGGAAACAGCAGACACATACGGCCTTCCCGTTCCCGGTGAGAATGTCCTCCTTTCTGCTCATTTCTAGGAAACTGCAACGGGACGGAGATCCCAAAGAAGGTGTTTAACAAGGAAATCTTCACAAAGGACGTGTTCCATGAGAGGGGTCGTTGCGCCTTTTGCCACATCGTACTGGATGACGACGTGATGCAGAGCATCAAGGAGCCGGAAAGCGGGGAAAAAATGTGGCTGGAGACGATGTGCGTGAATCGGAGCCGAACGTGCATCTATTGAGATGTAATCACACATAGTTCAAGGCTCGCCTGCCAGGTTCCCGTTACGAAGGAGATGCAGGGCACTACCGTTTTTGTTGTTTCGTTGCTTTTCTGTTATGCTTAGGTTCCCGAGGCACTGCACTAATCCATGCTTTGTTTGTTGGACATATGAGAAAGAAATCGGGACGATTTTTGCCACGAGATGAGTTGATTCAAAAAAGAGCGCATCGTCGAAATCAACATGTCTGAGGATGAGTTTGAGATGACTTCCTTCAAGAGAAGGAAAATCACGGGAGATGAGAAGAGTGATGACGATGAGGAGAATCAGAGCGCAAATCCGGTGACGACGAAAAGAAGACTGCGCAAGAAGCAAATTGATCTCGACGATATTGACGTGCTGAATGAAAACGAAGGCCAGGAGGAGAAGGTACGGATTCCTGCGATTTCTTCTCACCCATAGGACATGGAAGAGGGAAGTAAGTGCGTCGAGTGTGTCGAATATCGTATTAACCCATTCTTGTAGGCGACTACGATAATCAACATTCCGAGATGGTAGGAGGGATTTTATGGGTCTGCTAACGGGTAGAGCGAGGAGGAGCAAATTGAGAGGCCGCCCGAAGTCTACCACGAGTATCGTGGAGCCGAAGGCGTTCCGAGTTGCGGAAGTTGCGTGAGAAGTAGGTGAACTTCGACAACGAGAACGACGACTTCATCGTGGACGACGAGGGCAACCAGTTCTTCTACAACAATGTGGGCGAGAGCCGCAAGCAGTACTACGACCTGGCCGTAGCCTACTTCGGCGAGGGCATCCGCTACTTCATCAACAGTCCTGGCGCCGGTGCGAGTGATGCGCGATGATCATGGATAGCGGAGGAGATGGCGGAGGAGGAGAGCGAGAAGGAGGAGCCAGAGGAGACGGAGATGCCGGCGACGAAGGAGATGGAGACGATGAAGACGGCGGAGGAGGCGATCTGGAAGGAGGAGAACCTGCTGACGGAGCGCGACGTGCAGATCGCGGCGCTGGACATTCCCGAGCGCATTCAGCTGGTGAAGGGTGATTGCGATGCGATGATGTGATGCGCAGGTCTGCGCGTGCTGGAGGACTACCAGGACAAGATGAACTGCAGCGACTGGATCTTCAACGAGCTGCAGGTGCGGCACCACTCCGACTTCGGCAGCGTCGACGACTCGCTGGTGAAGGAGGAGATCAGCCAGGTGCTGGCATTCTACGTGGTGAGGATTGGCGAGCCGTGTGACGCGCAGGAGCAGCACCTCGAACCGCACTACGTCATCAAGATCGCCAGCCGCCACCTCCAGGACCTCACGGATTCCGACGTGTGGCACGTGTGCGAGCTCTACGCCGAGTACTTGGAGTTGCTGGTGGTTATGGCGGCGAGAGCTGAGGCGTAGGACACCACGGAGGCGATCAAGGCGACGCTGGGGCAGGTGAAGGCGCACCTGGCGACGCTGGAGCTGTCCGACGGTGGTGAGTGCCTCAGCCGCCTGCTGGGCAACTACATGGCGGAGCTGGGCACGCCGCGCGAGCAGCAGGTGCAGGCGCTGCGCAGCTTCGCCGGGCTCCTGCAGTCGCTCTTCCAGCTGGGCGCGGAGGGCCAGGAGGCGCCCGCCAAGCGCCGCGGCTCGCGCCGTGACGCGCGGCTGCGACGGCTGTTCTCGCTGGAACTGCTGGACCTGGCAGCACGCTTCTCCGTGGACCTGGACCGCGTGGAGGTGAACCTGCTGTCGCACTCGCGCACCGCGGCGCCGCAGGACCCGGGCATGGTGGGCGCGGCGGCGAGCGGTGAGGCGTAGGCGCCCGAGGACCTGGTGGTGGACGAGTACGCGCGGTACCCGGCCCTGGCGGGGCAGCGGAGCCCGTCGGACGTGCTGAGCAGCGCGGCGACGCTGTACGGCCTGCTGCTGAGCTACGACCCGCACGTGCTGGCGCAGGCGCGCATGGCGCTCTACGACGCGGCGACGGTGCGCAGCGACCCGACGGAGGAGGGCGTGAAGGAGATCGACGGCAGCCACGCGCTGTACGGGCTGCACGTGGGTGTCTGAGGGCGGAGTGACGCGCAGCGCCTGCGCCACAAGCCGCTGGGCGAGCTGGGCGACGAGGAGTTTTTGCTGCTGGAGGAGGGCGTGAACGACGGCCTGCTTCACTACGACATCGACGTGAAGGAGGGCGTGAGCACCTTCCGCCGGCAGCTGGAGGAGCTGCTGACGGCGCCCGACTCGCCGTACGCCGTGTTCCAGAAGCAGGCGGTGCAGACCTGCTGCACGCAGCTGGAGCAGGCCACCGTGGAGTACCTGAAGGAGGTGGCGGCGCGCGCGGGGCGTGAGGCGTAGCGCATCCGGCTGCAGTCCTATCGCGCCATCGCGGCGAAGTGCGGCGCGGCGCTGCACGACATCATCTGCTTCCGCGGGTACCAGAACAAGCACGTGGGTGTGGGGCGAGGGTGTGACACGCAGAACCGCCTCGGCACGGTGCTGGCGCTGGCGCTGTCCAGCGAGCGCAGCGCGTCCTCCACGGCGGCGGTGCTGAACGAGAACGGCGTGGTGATCGACCACGCGATCCTGGGCCAGGGCGGGCCGGTGAGCAAGGCGGACATGGAGGGCTTCCTGGACAACGTGAGCAAGCTCTTCGAGAACAACCAGGTGGACGTGGTGGTGATGAACGGCGCGCTGTTGGGCCAGACGCGCCAGCTGCAGAAGAACATCAGCGAGCGCCTGGCGAGTGTGGCGGTGGGCGCGGCGAGGCGGTGTGACGCGCAGAACGAGAAGCAGCTGGAGGTGCCGGAGGTGGTGATCATCGACGACGCCGTGGCGCAGCTGCGCTTCGCGCGCGACAACGACGTGTACTACCCGCACGCGCTGCAGAAGTTCAAGCTGGCTGTCTACTGCGCGCGCTTCTTCCAAAACCCGCTGAGCGAGGTGGCGGCGCTGTACAACAACCCGCTGGACCCCGACGACTGCGACCTGCTGCGCCTAGAGCTGAACCCCTACCAGAGCGCCGTGCCGCCCTCCATTCTCCGCCGCGCGCTGGTCATGGAGATCTGCAACGAGCTCGTCTGCGCAGGGCTGGTCCTGCAAGACGCCATGGCGTACCTGGACGGCTACGGTGGCGGCGCGGGCGCGGCGTGAGGCGTAGCGCTGGTGCAGTTCCTTCCCGGCTTCGGCTACCGCAAGGCGCGCGAGTTCGTCGACAAGCTGCGCGAGGAGGGCGCGCGCGTGCGCAACCGCGAGGAGCTGAAGGCGGTGACGGGCCTGGGCGACGTGGTGTTCAAGAACTGCAACGGGTTCATCAGTGGGTGTTAACACTTGATGTGAAGGGTAGAGTTCGCGGTCAAGCGGCTGGTGAACCTGGAGGAGGTGAAGAACGACAGCGCGTACCACGTGCTGGACATGCTGCGAATCCCCTGCCACCTGCACGGCGTGGTGACGCGCATCTGCGAGGAGCTGACGCGGGCGACGGTGGGCAAGACGGGCCAGGAGGCCGTGGCGGAGATCGTGCTGCACCATGAGAGCTACGAGAAGCGCAGCGACGAGGGCCGCTACGAGCTGCTGCTGTACGAGGACGAGCGCCAGCTGGAGAGCGCCGTGAGAGCGAGCGGCGCGCGTGAGGGCTAGATCCCCGAGCTGACGGACATCCCGCTGCGCCTGGTGTGCAACGAGCTGACGAGCGACGGGCGTGACGGGCGTGAGAGCGTGGGCGCGCTGCCGCCGGAGAGACTGTTCTTCCTGCTGTCGGGCGAGACGGAGCAGTCGTTCCGCGTGGGCTCGCTGGTGCTGGCGCGCGTGATCCGCATCTTCGAGGGGCAGAAGGTGCTGACGAAGCTGGACAACGGGCTGCTGGGCGTGATCAACGGCCCCGACTTCAGCGACAACGCGCAGGACATCGAGGTGGTGCGCAACATCATCGAGGAGGTGGGTGCGGCGCGCGTGGGTGAGGCCTAGGGCGACTCGCTCACCTGCCGCGTGCTGGCCATCGACATCGCGAACTTCAGCGTCACGCTGTCGAGCCGCCCGTCGGTGGTGAACGACCGCTTCCACGCGGCGGGCCGCCTGGACGCGTACTTCCAGCCGGAGCCGGAGGAGTGGGAGAAGGGCATTCTGGAGGACATCGAGCGCCGGCTGACGGAGGAGCAGCGCGCGCGGCAGCTGGTGAAGCGCAACATCCTGGACAGCCACTACTTCTGCGTGAACCTGGAGGGTGCCATTGACATTTTGAAGGAGCAGCCTGTGGGCAGCTGCCTGTTCCGGCCGAGCCTGCAGGGTCTGGACCAGATCGTTCTCACGTACCGCATGCTGAGCGACTACTACGTGTCCTACGACGTGCTGGAGTCGAACAAGGACCCCGAGGACCGCACCAAGCTGGGAAAGGAGCTGTCGCTGTGCGGCGAGGTGTACACGGAGCTGGACGAGATCGTGGACCGCTTCGTGAACCCCATCACGGTGCTGGTGAGCGCCATCCAGCAGTACGAGAAGTTCGTGCTGCTCGGCGACGTGGGCGCGCGGGCGCGGCGTGAGGCGTAGAAGGAGGTGGACGACCGCGTGTTCGAGCAGTTCCAGAAGAACCCTGCGCACCTGCCGTACCTGCTGTCCTTCAGCCGCGGGCGCATCGGGCTGCTACGCATCACCTACTGCAAGCGCGGGCAGGTGCACCACGAGTACGCGGAGCTGCGCCCGCTGGGCATCCTGTACGACCGGCGCATCTTCCAGCACGTGCAGAGCTATGTAAACTATTTCAAATCACACATTAAAGAGATCGTGGGGCTGTGGAGAAGGAGTCATCCATAGCTCGCACGTCGTCTCGAGACGCAGCGCACCGCTCATGCGGCCTACAACCCCGCGCCGATGCAGGGCCCTCCGCCCAGAGGGTATCCGCCGATGCCGGGTCCTCCCCGCGATTACCCGCCCCGCGATTATTCGTCCAGGGACTATCCGTCTAGGGACTATCCGTCTAGGGACTATCCGCCTAGGGATTATCCGCCTAGGGATTATTCCTCCAGAGACTATCCTCCTATGCACGATATGCCTCGGTATTAGCATTGTTTGTTTCTTCTCACTCGAATCTTCGCAATTTTGCTCCTCCTCATTCCACTTTCAAACCTACGATGGAGCTGAAGTCGGCAGCATGGAAGGGGCGTCAGGTGTAGGCATTGGACAATCAAGGACTTTGAGATTGGAGCGCGCTTGGGAACGGGGCGGTTCGGTACGTGCAATGGAAATGGGGGTAAGAAACAGGAAAAGTCTACCTGGCGCGCGAAATCGCGAGCAAGATGATCGTTGCGATCAAAGCCATCACCAAGAAGGACATCCTGCGCTCCAGTCTTGTGGATCTGCTCGACAATGAGATCACTGTTCAGTCCCATCTAAAGTCGTCGTTCTGTGAACCATCAACCGTAGTCACAAGAATATAATTGGTCTGTATGGCTACTTCTGGGATGACAGCAATGTGTACATCATCATGGAATACGGACCCTACGGCGATCTCAAAAAGATACTGGACAGAGACGGCCCCTTTTCGGAGAAGAAGGCGGCGTGGATGATCAAGCGCATCGCCACGGCCTTGCAGTACATGCACAGACAGCACATCCTTCACAGAGACATCAAGGCTGAAAACATCCTCATCGGCGAGGGAGTAGGGGCGTCCATGGTGGAGTGAAGGGTAGGAGGAGCCGAAGCTGACGGACTTTGGCTGGGCCGTCCACACGCAGGGCGCCAGAACCACAGTGTGCGGCACTCCGGCATACATTCCTCCCGAGATTGCGGAGGGATTGGAGTACACCGGAAATGTGGATGCTGTTCGCTGCCATGATGCATAGGCTGACATCTGGTCTCTCGGAATTCTGACCTACGAGCTGTGCACGGGAAAGCCTCCCTATGCGGGTGAATCGGTGGTGGAGGTGGAGCGCAGAATCGCCACAGCCCCGATCGAGTACCCCGACACACTGTCCAGTGTTTGTCAGGACTTCATCGGGAGGATTCTCAAGAAGGAGCCATCTCAACGACCTTCCATCGACGCCATTCTCGCTCATCCGTGGCTGACGGGGAGTCTATGCCGTGTTGCTTAAAACAAACAAACACTATGATACAAGAGAACCAGTTACTTCAGCTTCTTCTTGGGGCGGAGGTGGTTGCTGTGACCGCATCTCTTCTTACGGCAGTTGTGGGCACGAGGGGGCAGACGCGAGTAGCACTTACGGCAGATCATCTTCTCGCAGTTGTACTTCTTGGCGAGGGCGGCGAGCGTGGGCTCGATCACACCACCAGCCATCTTGAAGAGCATCTCCACGGTGGCCTCTCCAGCGATGTTGTAGGAACCGATGGTCTCCGTGTCCTCGAGCTCCTTGCCAGCGAACACGAGGCGCTGGTGATCCGCGTCGACGTTCTCCTTCTCCTGGAGCATCATCTTCACGTCCTCCACCGTCTCCGAGGGCTGGACCTCGAGAGCAAGAGTTCTTCCAGAAACAGTCTTAACCAGAAGCTGCATTCCTCAGAAACTAATTATGACTTGGATGGGCGTGGTCGAAAAATGAAGCCAAAACGCCGGCTTGGTAGTAAATGTCACTCGGTTGTATCTCGATTGAATCTCCCTGTGAGTAGTGTCTATTGATGTTGTTATAGTGGCAAATGAAGTGTGTGATTGTGGTATAGCAGTTGACGGGGAATGGAGCCTTCTGCTTTTGCAGATGAGGGGATGGCTGCTTCTTCAATTTAGATCGGTTTTTGGAAAGAAGAATGTGAGTGAGTATCGAAGGAATTGGGATAAGGTTGATCTGCTCATCTGAAATGCCATTGTGTGTGTTTTGAATGTGCTTCCTGTATTGGGTTTACAGAAGATAGAAAAGCATAATCCTGTGTTATTAAGCCTCAATCTCATGGTGATCATGATTCACTGTAATTCTGCGTTAACCAATTCCAAAAGTGCAGCCCATCCATTACAGAACAATTCACACTCGTACGAGCAACAGGTGCAGAGTATTGGCTTTAGGAACTGAGGCGTTTCCCCAACAGAAATAAGCGGAATTCCTTGCAAGACTAACTGAGTCCTCAAAGAACGATTGTTCAGATGGCCTATCATCTTCCGGAAGGTAGCGTTGTGATCGGTATCGATCTGGGAACGACGAACTCTGCCTGCTATGTCTACGACGGCAGGGATTATCGCGTGGTCAAGTTTGGCGATCTGACCATCCTCCCGTCGTATGCGCAATTCAAAAGGGATGGCAGTGTGGTGTGTGGCACTGCTGCGAAGAACAAGTATGGAGGCAATGGACAGTGGGTTGTGAGCAATTCGAAGCGCCTCATCGGTCGTCCCTACGATAGGACTCAAATTCACGACCTTTCCCAGAACTGTGGCGTTCCCATTGTGAATGATCACGGAATCCCCAAGTTCAGCATCGAGAACCTGAAGAAGTTCGTGTCGGCGACGGAAGTTGCCACCTACATAATCAAATCCGTGATCCAGGAGGTGAAGAAGCAGTATCCCGGAAAGAACATCGATAAAGTGGTTATCACCACCCCCGCGTACTTTGACAACAACCAGAAAATGGCCACCATCCAGGCGGCCATGGCGGCGGGCTTCGCGAGAAACCAGATTGACACGCTGAACGAGCCCACGGCTGCTGCAATTTGCTACGGTCTGGACAATGCGGTGTCCAGCAAGAAGATCCTCGTGTACGATCTCGGTGGTGGCACTTTCGATGTGTCGATTCTGGATGTGTCGAATTATTGCATCACGGTCCTAACCACTGGCGGAGATAACGCTCTGGGAGGCGTGGATGTGGACAAGAAGATGATGGAGCTCATCATGGAGGGATTCGAGGCCAAGTTCCATCGTTCGTTCCTGGACCCCAATATGGACGAGGGAAAGAAGGCGCGTTACATCCGCCAGCTGCAGCGTCTCGCGGAAGAGAGCAAGATCAATCTGTCCAACAGTCTCTATGCGGACGTGGACGCCACGTCCTTCGACCGTGTGATGGCCGACGATCCTCCAGATGACGTGTACATTCGCATCACGCGCGAACAGCTGAATCAGCGCATCAAGCCGCTGATCGACCGGTCGATCAACCTGGTGAAGGAGCTGCTGCAGAGCAAGAATATGAGCTGCAATGACATTGACCACGTGATCCTGGTGGGCGGATCGAGCAGTCTCTGCATCGTGTACGATACGCTGAAGCAGATGTTCGGGGAGGAGAAGCTGAAGCAGTCCGTGAACCCCAGCGAGTGCGTGGCGAAGGGCGGCTGCATGTCCATCGTGAATCCCATCAAGCGGGAGGAGATCACCTCCTACAGTCTGGGGTCCACCATCGTGGGCAACAAGGTGGTGTGGGTGCTGCCCAAGCACTCCAAGATACCGGCCGAGTACTCCGTGAAGTTCTTCAACTTCCGCGACAACCAGACGACGTTCAGCGGATCGCTGGTGCAGGGCGAGAGTACGGAGACCAACAAGACGGAGCAGCTCACGGACAGTATGACGGTGCTGAAGCAGTATGTGTACTCGGGTGTGACGCCCATGCCTGCGGGTCAATCGCCGGTGCGAGAGACGTATTACATGAAGGAGCCGGACATCGTGCTCATCGACGCAGTGGACGAGCTCTCTGGAAAGAAGCTGCTGGATCATGCAGAGTTTGTGTGTAACGAAATGGCTTAGTGTTCTGTTTCTTTTCAAATGAAAGTCCGCACTTCCGTGAAGAAACTCTGCGAGTGTTGTCAGGTAGGAATGCCGAGCGCCTTCTCCTGTTCCTCACCCATCTCCGTAGATCGTCAGAAGAAAGGGTCGCGTGTATGTAATCTGCAAAAAGAACCCGAGACACAAGCAGAGACAGGGCTATCACACCGTCGCACAGTCCCACGAGCATATTCTGCCCCCCGTTTTCTCCCAGCCTCGTACCCTTCGGCGCTCCAATCGTCTCATGTGTAGCTGTCGCGGACGTGCATCCGACAACCACGAGATGCCTTGAATTCCTCCGTCAGTTTAAGTTGCCTTTCTACCCCTGTTTGTGCAAGAAACAGCCTATAGAGACTCACGCAGGCATGGAACTACAAAAAGTGGAGGGCATCTTGTGGACGATGAGGAAATCCTTCAGGAACAGCACGGAAATGCCGCTGTCGAACCACCGGCGTCCGTCCAGCTCGACCATCCGGTTGCACTCCGTGATGTTGCTTCCCTCGATCAGCAGCGTGTTCCGCTCCGACTGGCGAAGCGAGTTGCACACGAACGGCACCGCCACGTATCCCCGAATGCACCTGTTGCCGTTCCCCACGCTGTGCGTGCAGATGCCACATGTCTCCGTATTGCCGAAGATGATGCTCACCGGCACTCCAATCATGCGCATGCTACCTCTCACGCCCCCACCTCACCCCCACAGCAGCGTGTGGCCCGCCTTGCTCAGCGGCCGGAAGGAGTAGAAGGACAGGCACAGTCGCAGATTGTCGCCCAGCAGCTCCGACACGCGGCGCTGGCGCACGTAGCGGAAGGACGGCGTGTTGCGCAGCAGGTGGCGGATGGGTCGCAGCAGGAAGGTCGTGACGGGGTACGCCCGGTACAGGCCCAGCAGTTCCTTGTAGATGGCGTAGTAGCTGGCGTTACTGGCGGATATGATGGTGGGCTGCACCTCGCCGCAGATTTCTGCGCATAACCGCGGCACGCCGCCTCCTACCGACGATGCGATTGGTGAAGGAGAAGCGCGCGCCGCACAGCATCGCGCACATGAACAGGGAGAGCGTGGAGGCGACGGAGATGGGCTCCGCAAGAATCACGTCGGAATCCCTGCGGTTGAGTCGGGGGGAGACACGCACTTGACGGCGTATTCCAGGGCCAGCGCGGAGGCCGCGGCGACGATGTTGCGATGGGTGATGGTGATGGGCTCGTTGTTGCTGTTGTAGATGATCACCGCGGGAGCGTCGCGCAGCGGGAGCGTTGGCAGCACAGCGTGCGGCTCTATGCGTCACAGCAGCGCTGCGAACCCACCGAAGTCGGCGTACTCGCTCATGATCACATGAGATAGAGAGAGCACCTCCAGATTGTGCGTCTGGGTCAGACTCTCCTCCGCGAGGTAGCCCGAACAGCCCTCGCCCTTGTCGATGTAATCATCATCGGTGAACAGCACCACGCGCAGCGAAGAGCAGTAGCTGCACTGCAGCGCCTCCTCCAGCTGCGACAAACGAGAGTGCTTCAGCAAGATCACCTCGCAATGCTGCTCCTCCAGGATGTGTAGGATGTCCGCCGGCTGCTGTTCCTGCGTGACGAACACCACCGAGCGGCCAATGCTCACCAGTCCCAGGATCGCTAGTCGTCAGCCAGGAACGCCGCCATTACCGCTGCACTTGATGCTGCTGAAATCACCGAGCACACACACGGGGGCCTTCGTGTGCGCATTCCGCTCCACAATATCGGCGAAGATCTCCGAACCGCGAATCAAGGTGGAGTAGGAAAGCCACTGCTTCGCATGGTATAGCGCGGGCTTCTCTCCATATGTGTAGCACAGACTAACTGTCACTCCTCACGAACATGGGCACTTGCGGATATCGGTCACCGTATGTACGCTCGGATCCATGGTCTCGAACTCTCCATTATTCGGATTGCACGTAACGGATTGTGAAATGAGCTTGCCCTTCACGTACAAGGGATGCGGCTGCTTGTCGCTCTCCTTTCTCTTCTGGATGAACCAGTGTGCCGCGTAGATGCAGAAGCCAGAAAAGGTAATGAAGTAGATGGAATAGGGAACGCTGGAAGCCGGAAGGCTCTGCGCAGATGAAAACAGCTTGCAAATCGATTCCCAATTCCACAGTACTCCCTCCCGTAGCAGCGTGAGCCATCCCTTCTAAAGATCATTCGCATCGCTATACTGCCACCGGACTCCTCCAGTCAACATGCGGCTGCAAGAAAAGCCATGTATACGCCACCCAGACCACGGACAGGATCAGGCTGAAAGCAATGAAATCCGCGAACGCTGTGGGCATTCCAAACAGATTCGCGCCAACCTCAATCAAAGGAGAACGGATCTGACAACAAGGCGGACCTGCCAAAAGCAGCCCCCATTTCACATACACAAAACGACCTGCTTTTTGCCCTCCAACAAACACCCCGATAAAAGACTATTTCTTTCCCTTTCCTCTCCGCT
>OIWT01003122.1_pt1 | contig 15735 bp, 18 predicted proteins | sample 1587701 | NCBI WGS metagenome assembly OIWT01 (sample SAMEA3888904, study PRJEB22519) | human gut metagenome | biome: human gut; feature: human-associated habitat; material: faeces | place: Denmark | collected 2009
CGTCACACGCACCGTCAATTTGCACAACTCACGTACTATATTTTTGTGCAATATTACGACTTGAAAAATTTAAAAATGTGATGTATAATAAATATATCAAATAAAGAAAGGGCACCGAAAAGGTGTGAGTGTGATTATTATGAGAGTGAAAGCATTTAGAGTATATGGGAAAGAGGCTCACAGATTTAGAGGAAGTTTCTTTGAAACGCGTAGTCTGTTATTAAGCGGTGTTCCAGCTGTTATAATGGATGTTATAAATTCAGATATAACAGGAACAAATGAATATTCAATAATAAAGTTTACGTGTGTGTTTGGCGAATTGTCAAATGAAGAATTTGAGAATATGGCAGAGGTGCAGGCTTACGATGGCATTTTTGAGTGCTGTGCAATCGGAGACATCGTAGAAGTGCCTTTATACGACATAAAAATCCGATGTGGGAGATACACATCGTCTTTGAACAATTTGACAATCGAGGAAGTTTCAAAAATTCGTAAAACATACAATGAAAAAGGTTTATTCTTCTCGGTGCATAGACATTAAACCATTGTACAACTTGCACAATGAAAAGTTTAAAACGTTGTGCAAGTTGTATATTGTAAAATCAAAAATAGTATGGTACAATGGTATCAGAGTTAAGGAAAGAGAGGAAAAACAATATGAAAGGAAAAGGGTTAAACGCTTCTATTATCCAGGAGTGGAATGAGTGGGTATATTCGATTGTTCAAGGAATAGCAACCGAATTGGGCGAAAGGTTTTTAATAATGCACGTTTTTGACCCCGAAAACGGTACGGAAAAAATTATTGTGAAAGATAAAAAATTTTCTATCGAGTATACAATTTCCATAACAAATTATACAAATGAATTTAGAAAAAATAGAGAAGAAGAAAGAGAAAAAATAATAAATTTTTTCTTGCTGGCTGTGACAGGTAAATAATCGTGGTTCGATTCCGCGGACAGCCTTTCCGACAAAGTTTTGTCGGCGTACCAATAACAGAAACTAAAACAAAAAAAGAAAGGAAGTTGAAAATTATGGCAAGAAAACAGAAAATCACACGAGTCGTGACTAGCACAGAGGTTGAAGTCATGTTGTGTAATACTTCAAATGGTGGTATTCATTTTGATTACTACACCATCGTGGGAAAGACGACAGAAAAGAAAGCAAAGAAGAAAGCAAAAGAACAGTACGAGAAAGAACAGGAAGTTGTTGTAAAAGTAAGACTCACAGAAAAACACGACAAATATTCTATGGATTTAGACACTTTTGTCAAACACGCGAATATTGTAGACGGAGAAGCAGAAGCAGAAGCGGAAGCAGACATGGAAGAAAATGCTTATTAAAAAATTGGAGGTAAATTATTATGAAAGTTGTAAACGAATCAAAAGAATTTGATAAAGTGGACAAGTATTTGATGACAGCAGGCAAAGGCGCAATCTCTATGAAAGACGTTGAAGACGGAACAAGTATTCCTGTAGCAGGTTATCTTGAATTCGTTGACGAAAAGGACGACGGAACAGAATTCGAAATTCTTGCTATTATCACAGAAAGCAGGGGGCAAGTATACAGCACGCAAAGCAAGACTTTCAAGCGCTCATTAATGGAGATTCTTGACGTTATGGGCGAAGAGCCCTTTGCTATTAAAAAAATTAGCGGAATCACAAAGGCAGGACGCCCGTATGTCGATTGCGAACTAGATACCGATTCCGTAAAGGTTGAAAAGCCAAAGAAAAAATAAAATGTTTCACGTGAAACATTTTACATAAGGGCGGACACACTCCGCCCTTATAATATTCTCAAAAAGGGGGAAACCCATGACGAAAAAAGAAGAGTCGAGAATAGAATATTTTATACAAAGAAAAAGAATACAGAGTACAAAAAGAAGATATAAAAAACAAGGGTTTGAAGTAGATTTTGAATTGCCAAAAATTCCGAAAAACATAACGCAAGCGAGTGTAAACCGCTTGAAAAAAATCAAACCGAAGCAGATACAAGAAAAGTCTAAATATGTAGACCCTTTGACAGGTGAGGAACTTTCCTATTTTCGAGGTAAAAAAGTGATAAAAGAAAGAGAATCAGAGCAAACACAAGCATACGTCAAAACAGCTAAATATGAATACGACACCTTGAAATCGCGTGGCAATCTAAAAGATGAATATATAACAGCCAAAAAAGAAGAATACTTACAGACATTTGATTTTAGTGAACACGTAATAGACGCGTTCCGCAACATGATAGCATTATTCCCAAAGATGGCAGAGCCCTATCTGTCCAAATGGTTGGACACGGCTATCGAACAGTTTAGAAAAGAAGTTGTAGCGGACGGTTTGGCGAAAGCAATAAATGACGGTAATATGCTTACTCGGAAAACAGCATATTCAGAGACAGAATTGGCAAACTACACCGAGCGACTTTTTAAATTTTTTAACGTTGGAAATATGGAGCGCGAAGAATTTGAGACAGCATTTGATGAATCGAAAACTTACATTGACTACAACTAAAACAAATGGGTGGGAGAATAAAGGAGGGAAAAATAATGAAAAGATTTCATTTTGAAAAAATATTTGCGGGGGACTTTGAAACAACTGTATACGACGGGCAGAAAGATACAGAAGTGTGGTCTTCCGCGCTTGTAGAATTAAACACCGAGAACGTCATTATACACACGAGTATCGAACAAACATTTTATTTTTTGCAAGCGCAAAAAGGGGATATTCTTCTTTGGTATCACAACCTTAAATTTGATGGTTCTTTTTGGCTTGATTTTTTACTGCGTGAATTGAAAATGGAGCAGGCAGTTATAAATGATACTTGGATTGCCGATGAAGAAATGAAAAATAAAACCTTTAAGTATATGATATCAGACAGGGGTCAATGGTACAGTATAACTATTAAAGTTAACGACCACTATATAGTTATTCGTGATTCCGTCAAGTTGTTTCCGTTTTCGCTGGCAGAACTTGGAAAAGCCTTTAAAACGAAACATCAAAAATTGAATATGGAATATAAAGGAATACGCCATAAAAACGGCATTATAAAAGACGACGAAAAAGAATATATTGAAAATGACGTTTTAGTTTTAAAAGAAGCATTGGAATTTATGTTACAAAATGGGCATGAAAAAAGCACTATTGGGAGCAACTGTTTATCTGAATTTAAAAAAGGATTTGACGCACAAGACTACAAGTTATTTTTTCCACAGTTGGAAGATATTTCCATACCTATTGAATACGGTGCAGAAAATGCAGACAAATATATACGGCATTCCTATCGCGGTGGATGGTGTTATCTTGTCGAAGAAAAAGCCAATAAACTTTTTGAAAACGGACTAACCGCAGACGTTAACAGCCTATATCCGTCTATGATGTCATCAGAAAGTGGTAATCCCTATCCAATTGGACAGCCTTATTTTTGGCGTGGAAATTTTTTACACGAAAAAACCGAGCAAGACAACACTTATTATTTTGTGCGATTTAAATGTAGATTTGAATTGAAAGAGGGTTATTTGCCTTTCATTCAAATAAAAAATAACCCTCTATATGAGCCTACTAAAATGTTACGAACGTCTGATTTTTATGACACAAAAACAGATACATATTACCGATATTTGAATATTGCAGGAAAAAAGACCGAATGTGTTGTTGAATTGACGTTGACTAAAACCGACTTTATTCTTTTTAAAGAACATTACCACGTTTATGATTTACAGATATTAGACGGTGTATGGTTTTACACCGCAGTAGGAATTTTTGACAACTACATAAACAAATATAAAAAGCAAAAAATGGAAAGTAAAGGCGCGCTCCGAACGTTAGCCAAATTATTCTTGAATAATTTATATGGAAAAGAAGCCACTAACGATGATTCTTCATTTAAAATTGGCTACTTAAACGAGAATGAAGAATTGAAGTTTAGAAATGTAGAAGAACACGAAAAGAGATGTGGCTATATCGCTATCGGTTCGGCTATTACTTCTTACGCTCGTGAGTTCACTATTCGAACGGCACAAAAGAACTACCACGGCTTGAATAAAAGAGGTTTTATATACGCAGACACGGACAGCATACATTGTGATCTTAAGCCCGAAGAACTTATAGACGTGCCTGTACATCCCACAGATTTCTGCCATTGGGCACTTGAAAGTACGTGGGATAAAGGGATTTTCGTTAGACAAAAAACCTACCTTGAACATATAACCGAGCAGGACTTGAAGGCATGCGAACCTTATATAAATGTGACGTGCGCTGGTATGCCGAAAAAATGCAAGGATTTATTTATCAAGTCTATAGAGGGTTACGAACCAAAAACCGAAGATAAATACACAAAAGAAGAATTACATTTTTTGGAAACAAAAAGAAATATTTCAGATTTTAAAGTGGGTCTTGAAGTCCCTGGAAAGTTAGTTCCAAAAAGAATAAAAGGGGGTGTAATCTTATGCGACACCACATATCAAATTCGATAAAAATTTATTTTCGTAATTTCTTTAAAATTGTGAAAATAAAATGGATAAAGAAGCAATGTAGACGTACTACTTGTCTGTTGTGTAAATACAAGCACGAGTGCTTGCAGAATTTAATTGAATAAAATGTTTCACGTGAAACATAAAAAGAAAGAGGGGCAAACGCCCCTCTTATTTATATCTTGACTTTCGGAAATTTGAGAGCGGAAAGCAAAACCGAATAACAATATCAGCAGTATCTTTCAACCGTGCTTTTCTGATTTGTTCAAACAAATAAAGCCGAAAGGGATATACAATTTTAAAATGAAAGCAAATTCATTGTTGCATTTTTGCTTTCCAAATTTGAAAAACGAAAACAACCGTTTTCAAAAAAATACCTAAAATTTTGTAGCATAAATTCGTTGTTTTTTAGCATAACAAAATTGATTCGATGGTCTGCCGTCGTCGCGCTGATTCGAAGCGGAAAACTTTTATCAACACGCGTGTCGACGTATATTATACCATCCTCCATATATTCACGAATAGCATATGAATTTTTTTCAAAAACAAAAGTACAAAGGTATTTACCTTTTCCTTTTGGCTTCTCAATAAATGCCGTGTTATCATTCAAATAAGCATTTTCGCTTGCGTATTTAGTGTACTCCGAATTTGCAAAAGCGCGGTTAAAAGCACTTTCATTTTGTGAGCGACTTGCCGAATCAATAAAGCCACTTTCTAATATATAACCATCTCCACGCAGGAATTTTGTATCTGACTTTAAACGTGTAGAAATTCCTAATGCTGTATAATAAGGGTTTAGCAAAGTAACCGCATTTCCTAAAAGTATTACAGGAACATATCGCACCTGTTTTCCTTGCCCCCTTGCTATTGACGTATGAATTGATTGGAATTTTTGCAATTCATTTGGCACATACTTATTTGTTTCACTTTGAAACTCATCCAATAAACACGTTACTACATCACTAAAAAAGTGACTATATTTTTTGATATTTTCCGCGCCGTTTATGGCGACAGCATATCCGCAAGGCTTGTCATTTAAAAACAATTCTTTGAAAGTCCCCTTGCAACGGCTTTTATCGGTCATGTTATAATTTGGAAAAAATAAGCCTTGTATATCTTTAAAGAATTTTTCAGAAACGTCAGAAAGTTCGTAAGAATATCGGTAAAGCAGGCAGAATTTTTCGCCATATTTTAAAAACCGATTGACTAAATATCTTGAAAACCATGTGGTTTTTCCGCCAGTTCGGTTCGTTGTGACAAGGTATAATTCGGGTTTATTTCCGTTTACATCCATTTTGGACAAAATTTTTGTACCGTCATAATACATTTTTATCACCTCTTTCATTAAGAGTGTAACATATTTTTGACTTTTTGTCAATTATTTTTGAAATTTTGTAAATTTTACTTGACAGAATGTCAAAGATATGCTACATTATAAGAAAAAGGAGGCGCAGAAAATGGCTGTACTTGACAGAGACGAATATCTTAAAAGACTTGGTTCTATCATTGCAGGAGATACGGACGAGGATTTAAAGAACATCGAAGATTTTACGGATACTTTTGACGATTTACTCGGAAAAACGGACACCGAAAACTGGAAGCAGAAGTATGAAGATAACGACGCGGAGTGGAGGAAGAAGTATAAAGACAGATTTTTTGAAGCCGTAGACGAAGCAAAAGTAAAAGAAATTGACACGCCCGAAGAGAAGAGGGACGAGTTAGAATCAGAATCCGAAGAGGTCAAAGAATACGACGACCTTTTCGAAGAAAAGGAGGATTAAAAATGGCTACAAAACCGAGAGCGGTAAATCTAACCGCTACATCACAGGACATTTTGAACACTGTGCGGAGCAATTCCAGCGCAGAGTATCAGAATTTAGTACCAAAGGCAGATGGCTCATTGCAGAACTTGCGTTCTATTGGTGCTATCCTTATGGATATGCCTGCATTGAAGAATGAATTTTTAAGCGCGCTTTTTAACAGAATCGGAAAGGTTATTATTACGTCAAAAATGTATGATAATCCTTGGGCGTTCTTTAAAAAAGGCATGCTGGAATACGGCGAGACAATCGAAGAGATTTTCGTTAATATAGCAAACCCACACGTGTTCGACCAGCAGAAATCAGAAAGCGAAGTTTTTAAGCGCGAGATCCCCGACGTGAAGAGTGCTTTTCACGTTCTGAATTATCAGACGTTTTATAAACAGACTACCAGTGATTATCAGTTAAAGCAGGCTTTTCTCACATACGAGGGAATCACGGACTTGATTTATCGAATCATTGACGCAATGACGACATCGTCAAACTACGACGAATTTTTAGTCATGAAATATTTGCTTGCTCGGCGTATTCTTGACGGCGACTTAAAATCTGTACAGATTCCGACGGTGCAGACTTCCAATCTTAAAGAAATCGTTGGAGATATAAAAGGCGTATCGAATGATATGGAATTCTTGAATAAAGACTACAATTCCGCTGGTGTTTATACACACAATGTGAAAGACGAGCAATATCTACTTGTCAATACAAAGTTTGACGCGACAATTGACGTTGAAGTTTTGGCGAGTGCGTTTAATATGGATAAGGCTTCATTTATGGGTCATAAAGTGCTGGTTGATTCATTTGGAAAAATGGACAAGGCGCGTCTTGCAAAGATTTTTGAGAAAGACGAAACTTACACGGAAATCAGCGACGAGGATTTACAGAAACTTGACGCTATCCCATGTGTGCTTGTATCTCGTGAATGGTTTATGATTTTCGATGTATTGCAAGAATTTAACGAACAGTACAATGGCGAGGGACTTTATTGGAATCATTGGTTGCATTGCTGGAAAGTAGTATCATCTTCGCCATTCGCTCAAAATGCACTTTTTGTTGCTGGAGAAATTAAAGTAGATTCCGTTACTGTTTCGCCAGCGACCGCCACACTCAACGGTGTAGGCTCTTCTATTCAGTTAACGGCGACTATCGCTACAGAAAACTTTGCACCGAAAGGTGTACTTTGGAGTTCTGACAATGAGAAAGTTGAAGTTACGAATAGCGGAAAAGTAACGGTGCTTGCAGGTGCAGAAAGCGGAGAGGTGCATATTACAGCGACAAGTGCCTATGATGACACTAAAACAGGTACTTGTTCAATTACTGTTACAGTTTAAAATGTTTCACGTGAAACATTGACAAAATAACGGAGGTGATAACATGAGTTTAATAGAACCAAATTCAAAGATTTTTCTTATTAAAAACGTGCCTTTGAATAACGCATACAAACATACTATTTATTTTAGTGATAAATCAGCACAGGCGGTTTATTTCAAAGGCAAGGTTTTCAAAGAATTTGAAGCGCAGTCCTACCAGCGAGTAAATTCGGGGACGTTAAGACTTGGGGTAAAGGCAGACGATATTTATAATGCTTCTTATTTAATGTTTCAAAATACAGATTTTGGAAATAAATGGTTCTATGCTTTTATCACTTCCGTTAATTATGTTAACAATGCTGTTTCAGAGATAATCTATGAATTAGACGTGATACAATCATACTACTTTGATTTTACGTTAAAAAAATGCTTAGTTGAAAGGGAACACACAGCCACAGATGAACTATTCGAGCATTTAGTACCCGAGCCGTTTAACCCGAGTGAATACAGAATGAGCCAAATTCAAATAACAGGAAGTGGGGAAGATTTATTTGCCTTGGGCGGTTATGTTTTGGCAACTATGTACAATACTGTAAATCCTGCCACAAATAAGCGAGCAAGTGGGGGGAAATTTAATGGAATTTTCTATCCATGTGATATGCTATTTTTTCCAGTTGGCGAAGAAAACGCGCTTTCGCTTATGATTAGTGGAATAAACGACGGGTTTCCAGATTCAATACTGTACCTTACAACAGTACCAAAACTTGTGAGCAATAACATCACAACCGAAGAAGGTCATCGACGGATAAATACACAGGAATACAGCAGTTTTGAGAATATCAATATACAGCCATCTCACACTAATATAGATGGGTACACACCAAAGAATAAAAAGTGTTTTAATTACCCATACCATTATTTGGTGGCGAGCAATTCGGCAGGTGGTGGCTCTGAATACCGCTTTGAAGATTTCCAAAATAACACAAACATAGAATTTTCGTGCTACTCGGATATTTCAGAAAACACAACTATACAGATAACACCGAATAACTACAAAAGCATTATACGTGGTTTGGACTATGGGTTTGTTGGACAGACATATCCAACACAGCCATATAGCACGAATCAAGACGCGTACTTTAACCAGCAGGAAATGAATTTGAGGAATCAAAACACCATAAATATAGTAAACGGTGCTATCGGTACTAGTTTTTCAATCCTTGGCGGTGGCGCGTCAGCATTAGGTGGTGCAGAAAAAGCCGAAAAAGAGGACGCTAATCTTTCATATGGTGGCTTGGTTGGCTCTATCGGCTCAACCGCTAATTTTTTTTCTTCTGTAAAATCAATGGAAGAAGCAGAGGACAACATGAAAAAAATGCACTCACTCGTAGCCCCGCGTGTTAGTGGCGTCGGTGGTGCTAGTAGTATCGCGGTTTTGAACCAACAAATAGCGCCAAAATTCTACACAAAAAATTGCCAGCGCGACGAAATAAAAGCAATAGACGACTTTTTTACAATTTACGGATACAAAGTAAATGAATTAAAGACCCCGAGCGGTCACGGTGTTAACGGTTCAACCTTTAATCGACCTTCTTACAATTATGTCAAAACACAAAACTGTGTTGCGATTGGGGAAATGCCTGCAATTGTTAACGCAAAAATTTGTTCGATTTTTAACAACGGACTAACCTTTTGGAAAGATGGGAATTCCGTCGGAAATTATGGAAAAAATGGAGTGTGATTTTATGTACTACAAAAAAGCTAAGCAAATTTCTTTTTCAAAAAAGAAAAGAAATAAAAAAGACGTGAAATATATTGTCATTCATTTTACAGGAAATAAAAAAGATACGGCAAAAAACAACGTTGACTTTTTCGCTAAAAATAACACACGCGAAGCGGGTGCACATTTTTTTGTTTCCTCAAATGGAGATTATGCAAAATCAATTCCAATGAATCGAAGCGCGTGGGCGGTTGGTGGCGTTTTTGATGGACACGCGAAGTACATTAATAAATGCACAAATTACAACTCGGTTTCAATTGAACTGTGTGACGCGGTGAACGGTTGGACAGTAGGACACGTCACAGGTGCTAAAAAAGTAATTAAGTACATCCGCAAGTTCTGCCCTAACGCAAAAATAATCATATGCCATCACGACGTTAACGGAAAGAACTGCCCGAACTGGTGGAAGAGATTTCACAATTTTAAAAAATTATTGGAGGTAAAGTAAAATGATGAACAATGTTTTGACAGCAATTTCAACAGTGGGTTTCCCCGCTGTTATGTGTGGGGCGTTGTGCTACTATATCTATAAAGTGCAGACGCCACTAATTGAAGCCATAAACAAAAATTCGGAAGCCATTTCAAAGATGGCGAGCGCTCTGGAGGTACGAGAACATGGGAAGACGGAAACCGAATCAGAGGAATAGAAACTTTTTAGAATCAGCAAAATTGAATAACGTGACATTTCAATATTATTTGAATTTGTTGCAACAACTTTCAATTTCAAGATTCGAGTGGAAAAATTTACCTAAAACAGTAGACGAAAGGTATCTTGAATTGACGCTGTTTTTTGACGGATTTGCCGTGTTTTTTAATGACGAAGTGCTGGGGTATCTTGCTTTAAAAGCAATGATAAATGGGCGGTACAATTTGTACGATATTCCTATTAGACGTATTGCCTATGCTAATAATGGTTATAGAAGACGTTTAGACAGCAAAAATTCCGTTGTGATATTTAATAACATGATACATACACCAGCATACGACACCGTACTTTTATTTGCGAATCGACTGGCAAATCTTGATCGTACCATTGATATCAATTGTAACACGCAAAAAACGCCAGTTTTGATTGAGTGCGATGAAGATGAAAGATTGACAATGCAAAACGCTTATCAGCAATTTGACGGAAATGCACCAGTTATATATGGGAAAAAAGGTATAAAAGACGAGTTGACCGTGCTAAAAACGGACGCTCCTTACACCGCGGATAAACTGTACGAGTTGAAGTCGAAAATTTTTAATGAAGCATTGACCTACTTAGGTATTGTCAATGTTAACGAAAACAAACGCGAAAGAATGATAACGGATGAAGTTGTGCGGTCTATGGGTGGGGCAATGATGATGAGAGAAAGCGCGCTTACAGCAAGAAAACAGGCATGTGAACAAATAAATGATGTGTTTGGGCTAAACGTATCCGTAGAATTTAAGGATGGAGGTGTGCAAAATGTCAACTTATACAGTGGAGGTACGCAGGATATGCCAGTCAATCGCGGAACGCCACAAAATTCAAGTGTTTGATGATGTGGAGCGACTTATTAGGGTTGCGTACCCTAATATATTTGAGAATTATATTCCTTTTTTTGACGAAAGTTACAAGGAAGTTTTACTGCCTAAAATCTTACGTCATTATTACACGCGTGAAATAGGGTTGGAAACCGTTGGTCTTTGGAAGTTGAAGTTGAATACAAAAATGGCGGAAATAATGCCGTACTATAACCAGTTATATCAATCTGAATTGTTAAAATTTGACCCGCTAAAAAACACACAATATTTGATCCAAAGCAAGCGAACTTTTGACGGCAAAAACGTTCTTGACGGTTTACAAAAAACTGACACAAGTAGCAACACAGATTTTTCTGGACATAGAAAAACGGACAACACAGACACAGAAACAAATAGACTTGACCGAAACACAACCTCTACAACAGATTACAAACAAGACGAAAAAGAAAAATTCGGAAAAAATACGGAGCATGTTTATGGCTCGCAAAATCGACACGAATTTGTAGAAGAAAATACACAAAAATATGGAAAGACAGAAACGCAGGCACACAATACAACCGATGAAACAACAATAAACACGACCACCAGTTATGAAGGTGAAGAGACCACAAAAAACATTGTACCCGAAGAATTTGAAAGCATAACAAAGTACAGCGATACACCTCAAGGAACTATCGAAAATATAAAAGCAGGAAAATATTTGACAAATGTTACCGCGACAGTTACGCCGAAAAGTGAAAGCGATTCAGTTAAAACTTTCGAAAATCGCGCGGACAAAAACACAGGAAGCACAGCACTAACAAAAACTGGAAATGAAACAATAACGCTTGGCGGTTCTGATATTTTAATTAAAAGTGGAACGAACACAGATTCTAAAACTGGAGAAGATACAGACCGCGAAAGTGGAGAAAATGACAAAAACTTTACTTCAAACAATACAGAAAACACTTTTGAAACGAGCAATGACAACAAAAAGAATATTTTAGACGGAAACGAAAATATAAAAAATGTTACTATATTAACAAGCGACATTTTAGGAAAGACAGACAACACAACAAAGATAGATAATATTGACGACTACATCGAAAGCGTTTTAGGGAAACAAGGAACAGAAACATATAGTGAAATGCTTAATAAATTCAGAAGCACTTTCCTAAACATTGACATGTTAGTTATTGAAAGTTTAGAAAACCTATTTATGGGTCTATGGTAGAATGGAGGTATAGTATGTATGGTTACGGTTGCGGTGGTTGGCTTCCGCCTATAGCACCGCTTACAATCCCTGGGATATATTCCGACACTTTATCGTATGAGGAAAATCTCGCTCAAATAATGGAGAAAATAAACGAATTAGTTGAGCAAGTTAACAATCTTTCTAACAGTGTAAACAATTACACCGATGAACAAATAAAAAAATTAAGGACGGACATTGAAAAAGAAATTTCCGCACTTGAAAAAACATTGCTCGCTTTTGTTTCAGATTTTGAAAAAGAAATTTCAAGACTTGAAAAAGAAACAGACAAAAAAGTACAGGATTTGTATGCCTATATTGACAGCGAAATTTTAAAAACAAATAACAAAATTAAGGAATTAAAAAATTATATTGATACACAGATTTTTAACGCAGAAAAACGACAAATAAAATATACAGATAATAAAGTAGGTGTTGAAAGCATAAAAAGAGAAGCACAGGACGAATTTTTGGACAACAAAATTGAAAACGTTGTGAAAGATTTTCCAAAAGTTTACAATGCTGTGTTAGGGGTCAAAAGTGACGTGCAAGACACTTTCAATTCTTTTTATGAGTATCTGCGTGAGTTGGGTGTACTTTCTATTTATTATGATAAAATGGAACTGACAGCGGAACAGTACGACAAAATGGAGTTAGAAGCGCATGTTTTTGATGTGTACAGCGGTTTCATTTTTTCGGAAAGTTTAAGTAAAATCTTTTCGCCGTTTACTGGAAAAAAGGAAAACATTGCGAAAGTATTATATGAACTTATAGAGCGAGCGCGCTGGAATGCTGTCACGTCAAAATATTTTGACGAAAAAACAACTATAGTGAAAAAGATGGATGATTCTAATTACACAGCTAAAGAATACGAGTTTTTTAATATAAATTCAACAAAACAAAATGACGACTTTAATTTAAAAAATCGTAGGTATATCAATACTACTACAGTATGGAAGAAAGAGAATGAGGACACAACACAAGGACGGCTCAATTCTAACTGGAATAATTTAATCGATATTGGAAATTCCGATATCATTTCTTTCAGTTTGATAATTGGAAGAAAAGGAAAGAAAGAACAGATAAATATTGTTAACGACTTAACAACAGGAGAAGCAGAGGAATTTGATATAACAGACTTTACGAGCAACAACGAAAAGCAAGTTGCTTACAGCAGACGCTTGAAAATCGGTCTTGCTGACGCTGAAAACGGCAAAGATAATACGTTTAATATTGATGATTGTACAGCAAACTCACTTTCTTACATTAATTTGAAGCATGAAAATTATGTAGCAAATGATAATCTTGTGATTTATGAAATGTGTGTAAATTATTACGCCTATTCAATAAATAATTTATAAAATGGAGGTATAAATTTATGGATTTTAACGCAACAAAAAATACGCCTAACTATGGTCTGCCAATTTTTATAGACAGCGACAAACCGTCTTGGCTCGTAGATTGGAACGGCGCAATGACGGAACTTGACACCGTTATCAAAGATATTTCCACAAGCGAAGAAGCAAACGAAAATCTGATTACAACGGCAAACGCAAACATTGCAAAACTCAATAAAATAATTGAAGAAATACAGGCTTACAACACGGCTTTGACTAATCGCGTAGTTACTTTAGAGGGAAAAACAAATAAACTCGAAAGCGAATATAATACGGTTATCAATGACTTGCAGGCACAAAACAGACTGGTATTACAGTTGCAGGAGGCTATAAACACTATAAACACCGAACTGGATAACCTTACAAATAATGTTATTCCACCTATTGCGGGCGGTTTGGATTCACTTACAAAAATTGTAAATGAAAATAAAAAGGCACAGGACGTTGTCAACCAGCAGACGACGCAAAAGTTAACAGAACTTAATTCAAACGTGGAAAATATAACAAATAACACTATCCCACCTATTGAGGGTGGTTTGAGTTCTTTAACAAGTATGGTAAATAAAAACACAGAGGACATTCACCAAAATTCAAGGGGGATTGGATTGACAACGTCAAGGCTTTCAAACTTGGAGCAGGACGTACAGCCGTTAAAAACACGTGCTAACGTGTTACATTGTTTAAATGAAAGTGGGATTCTTCCAAAAAGTGTAAAAGAGTTAACAGCAGATTATTCACTTAAAAATATTTCCGTAGTTGTATATGCTGATTATTACACTAGTAACATGCCAAAAATGGCGTTAGCACCTGTTTTCATTTCCAACGAAACTAGTGCAGAAAGTGTAGGCACTTTCGGAGTTGAAACAAAAACAATTTTAACACCTAATAACACAACAGAATCTTATACGACTGCTGTTAGTTATAGCGGCGCTGGAGATTCTAAAACTTTGTGCGTGTCAATTTCAGGAAATAATAAAGTTACTTTAAAGGGTTACTCTGTAACCGCACAAGCGATTAAATAAAAGGAGGGTAATAACATGAGTGAAACAAAAAACATGAAAAGTGTTGTAGGAGTGCAGATTGGAAAAGTTAACGCTAGTAACGGTACAGATAATTATGGGTTACCACTTTTTGTGGCAACGGACAAACCAGCGTGGCTTTTGGATTGGAATGGCGCAATGGTGGCTATTGATTCGCTTTTGAAGCAGATTGATAATAAGTCGAGTATTTCAGAAACTGAACTTGACGCTCTCAAAGTGCAACTTGAAAGTGCTAACACCGCTATTAGTGGGTTGCAGGAAAGCACAAATTCATTGACTACAAACGTGGCTGGGTTGACTACAGACGTGACGCAGGCTATGAAAGATGTTGACACAATGCAAGAAACTGTGGTACAGTTAACAGAATCTGTAAAAACACTTGAAACAAAAGTGAATGAAAACAAAACAAAACTCACTAAAATGACCGAAGATATCCTTGTAAACGACTGTGCAAGAATGCACATTCCATTGACAGAAACAGGCAGTAGATGGATTTCAATCGATAGACTTGATAGTACAGAGGGTGGTTTCATTTTAGTTAACATGAAAGGCGATGCCGATGAAGCCATCGGCGCAATACTTATTACAACGGACTTTTCGCCAATATTAAACAACGAACAACACGTCATCAACATTCCTTTCGCTGGTGGAACGTATAATATTAGATTTACTAAAACGCGTTCAAGCGAGGGCGGTTATGGTGTGACCGTTGCTACAAAAAAGGATAGCGGAACAGTTTATCACGACACTAACGCTATTATTATTACAAATGCGATAGCAAGTTTAGTGTAATTTAAAGAGGGGCGCGCGCCCCTCTTTTTATAGGTTATTTAATTCTAACATCAAATCAAATAGACCCTCTTTTTCGTTATTTGAAAATGTTTTTCTTCTTCGCAATGACCAAAATATTCGAGACCATAAGCAGTAATATATTTTTCGATTTTTACTAAAATCCGTTGTAGGTAAAAAACGTGTCTCAAATACGCCATCGTTACGAATCCAAATATAATAAACTTTTACTACCATATTTACACCTCCTTTTAATTATGCCAGCATTTCTTTACATTTTCGCCGATATAATAAATACGACTTGCACAAAAATATAGTACGTGAGTTGTGCAAATTGACGGTGCGTGTGACGCGCCTGCCGATGGGGGAATTGTCGCGCACTGAAATTTCGCCGAAAGACCTGGGG
>OIWT01003129.1_pt1 | contig 15711 bp, 14 predicted proteins | sample 1587701 | NCBI WGS metagenome assembly OIWT01 (sample SAMEA3888904, study PRJEB22519) | human gut metagenome | biome: human gut; feature: human-associated habitat; material: faeces | place: Denmark | collected 2009
AACCTCCTGCATCCGCGACTCACGATCATTTGCGCGTCGCTTTGCTCCTTCAAATGATGTTCGCTGCGGAACCAGTTCGATCCTGTTATCGCCCACCATAAGAAAGCATCACGTGATCCGCTCCGTGGTGCTTTTTTCTTGCCTTTTTCCTTTTTTCTCTATAGTCATATAACCTCCTGCATCCGCGACTCACTACATTTTGTGCCTCGCTTCGCTCCTTCAAAATGTGTTCGCTGCGGAGCCAGTTCGATCCTGTCATCGCCCACCATAATGAAAAGTTCCACGTGCTCCGCGCCGTGGAATTTTTTGTTGCCTTTCCCTTTTCCCTCATTTGTCATTCCCCCCTGCCCTTAAAAAATCTATTGCATCTCATCCCCCAAAGGGGTATAATACGTAAACACATGGGGCATTAGCTCAGCTGGGAGAGCGCAAGGTTCGCAATCTTGAGGTCAGGGGTTCGATCCCCCTATGCTCCACCAATAAAAAACGATCCATGGCATGACTCCATGGATCGTTTTTTATTGGTATAAAACCCGCAGCACCTCTCTTTGGTGATGCACCGCGCTTCTATTTCTCATTCACTGAATCATCGGCAGTGTCGATCCACCGACAGGAATGACGTAAACGCTCGCCTTCGCTCCCCTCTTTTCCAGCGCCTGATCGACAGCCTGCTGGAGGTCATGGAAAGGCACCATATTCGCTTTCCTGACAAGGGCATCGTCCATATCGGTCACGAGATAGATGGTACATTTCTGCTGCACAAGGCCGAGCGCCGCCGATTTATGACCACCGAGCTCGAAGTGCTCGTGAATGGCCGCGATGCGTTCTTCCGGTGTCGGATAGCTCTCGATCCAGCGGGCGAAGGGCGCGCTGCCGTAGCCTTCGTGGCAGGATGCGGCAACGATCATGATACCGCCCGCTTTCACAGCGTGCTTCGCGTTATCGATGGATTTCTGTGCCTGATAGAGATTGATATCCTTCGGATAGCCGCCAGTAGAAACGATGACGACGTCAGCCGGTTTCTTGATATCCACTCTGTAGAGGCCATCCAGGAAACGGCAGGCGTCACGATGCGCTGCGACGGGATCTCCGGCTGCGGCATAGGCGATCTTCTTATGATCATCCAAGACTACATTCACGATGAAATCGGCAGGACAGTACGCTGCCGTTTCTTCGATGTCCTCGCGCACAGGATTTCCATCGAGATGCCCCGCATACGCACCGGGGCGGATCATATTTCTGTGATTCGACTGGATCGAGGCAAGCGAAGCGCAGCCCGGCATGATGGCTTTCATGCCGCCGGAATAACCGGCGAAGTAGTGGTACTCGACATTGCCGAGAAGGATGCGGCGGTCGGCTTCGGCAACCGTGCGGAAGATATCGACGGAGGTCCCATTCCTGCAGGTGCCAAGATGCACGCAGTCTTCCGGATCGCTGTCGATGCATTTCACTTTGTGATACGCCCATTCACCGACGAGGCGCTCTCGCTCCTCTTCTGTCAGATGGCGATGGGAACCCAGTGCAAAGACGACGGTGATATCTTCCTCGCGGACACCCGCAGATTCCAGCTCTTGCAGGACGCAGGGGATCAGAAGCCAGGAAGGCACGGGGCGCGTAACGTCGCTCGTGATGATAACGACCTTTTCCCCCGCCTTCACGATCTCAGAGAGGCGCGCCGAGGAAATCGGATGAGCAAGCGCTCGGCGGATTTCCTCTTCTTCAATATCTGCCTCTTCGCAAGGATGAGGGAGGAGTTCTTTCACCGGATGGCTGTCATCTACATGAAAGGAAATGTAGTCTTTGAAGTATTTGATACTGAAATCCATGGTTTTGCTCCTTATACAAGAGAAATGAAGGCAGCGGCTTCGCCGCCGTATAAAAACAGGCGATGTTCCTAGGGAAACACTGATTAAATCGTTGTCAGATTTTACTCTTGAATTTTTTATGCATAGCGAGGAATAACCTGACGCGAATAGCGAGCTATTTAAGGAAGGTTATGACGAAGCTATGTATAAAAATTCTTGTAAAATCTGACTCTGCGATTGAATCAGCGTTTCCCTAGCTCTTTTCTTCCATTATAGCTTTTCGGGATGATATGGCGAATATCAAGTAGGCATGAGTAAGTATGGACATCATGCATTCATTCGATAGGAGAGCGGAGATTAGGGATTAGGGATTGGGGATTGGGGATTAGACGTCAGACTTCGAACTGCTGACTTCTGACGTCCGACATCTAAAGTCTCTTAGTCTAACGTCTCAAGCGGGTATCGTCATTATTTATACTTCGCGGCGCTTCCATATTTTTATGCGCCGCACCACCATTTCTCATTTCTCATTCCATCGAGGCTTTCAAACGTAATCAAGGGGCGAGCCGCCCCAGGGACTGACTCCGAGTCCCATATTTTCCTCTTGACAACTTCCCCTCTTCCGTCTATAATCCAATCATACGAAACAAGCGATGATGAAGAAGGGTGCTTGAATCTTTTTCAGAGAGACAGCGGTCGGTGTGAGCTGCCAATGGGACAAGGACTTTCCACTTCGGAGATAAAGATGAAGAATCTTTCGGGATCTGCCCGTTACAGGAGACTAAAGATGGCCGGAAGGCAATTTGGGTGGTATCGCGGGTGCTCTCGTCCCTTTGAGGATGGAGGGCGTTTTTTATTATCCGTATACTGACTGATGCACCGGTTAAATTGGGTGGTACCGCGAGAAAAGAGAAGCTCGTCCCATGGGACGTCTTCTCTTTTTGTGCTTTTTAAGGAGTTTTTCATGAAACGAGTCTATAACTTTAACGCCGGTCCCTCCCCCATGCCTTTGGAAGTTTTGGAGGCGATGAAAAATGACCTCACCGATTTCAAAGGAACGGGCATGGGCATCACAGAGATCAGTCATCGTTCGAAGGAATTTCAGGACATGCTGGATGAGACGAAGGCTCTTCTCCGCGAGCTGATGCACCTCGATGATGACTACGAGATCGTATTCATCCAGGGCGGCGGCACGATGCAGTTCCTGATGACAGCGTATAATTTCCTCCATACCCGCGCCGCCTATGCCGACACCGGAGTGTGGGCGCACAAAGCAAGAAATTCTGCCGCCTTTTTCGGAGAAGCCTATGATGCCAATTCCGCAGCGGACAGAAATTACTCCTACATCCCCGACACCTATGAGGTGAAGCCGGGAACGGACTACCTGTACCTCTGCGCCAACAATACGATCTACGGCACAGAGTACTGGAAATTCCCGAAGGTCAATGTACCTCTTATCTGCGACATGTCGTCAGATATTCTCTCCCGCGACATCGATTTTGGCCAGTTTGACATGATCTGGGCGGGCATCCAGAAGAACCTTGGCGCAGCAGGCGTGGCGCTCGCGATCCTGAAGAAATCTCTCCTCGCCACGGCACGGACGGATATACCGGAATTTCTTCAGTATCAGACCTTCGTCAAGAAGGACTCGACCTTCAATACACCGCCGGTCTTCTGCATCTACTCGCTGAACCGCATGCTCCACTGGATCAAAAATATGGGCGGCCTTCCTGCCATCGAAGAAAGAAACAAGGTCAAGGCCCGGCTCATCTATGATGTGATCGATACGAGCGATGGCTTCTACAAAGGGCATGCCGAAAAAGAAGCCAGAAGCCGCATGAATGTGACCTTCAATCTGGCGAATGCCGAGATGGAGGCCGACTTCGCAGCCAAGGCAAAAGCCAATGATTTCATCGGTGTCAAAGGCCACCGACTGGTCGGCGGCCTCCGCGTCTCTCTCTACAATGCCGTCACACCGGAAGCGGCAGAGGCTCTGGCTGACTTTATGAAAGAATATATGAGAGTGAATGGATAAAAGTGACTAGGGATTAGGGATTGGGGATTGGGAGTGACTGGTGACGAGTGACTGGAATACTATTTTCGGGCATCGCCCTATGTATACTCCGCGGCGCATTTCGTCATCCTGAGCGGAGTGAAATGTCGGATGTTCGAAAATGTAAAGGCGGAACAGTGAGAACTGAGTCGAAGGATCTGGCGCCGCACCGCCATTCCTCATTCCTCATTCCTAATTCCTAATTTTCCTGAACCCCAAGCATCCTACCGCTGCATTTAATATAAGGAGCAAAAACTATGTTTAGAATTTTCATCACAGCAGACGTTGCCAAAGAAGCGAAAGAGATCCTGGAAAAAGAATTTATCGTCGACATTCAGCCGAATATGAAGGAAGAAGAGCTGTGCCGGGTGATCGGAGACTATGATGCCATCATCACAAGAAGCCAGACGAAGGTCACCAAGGCCGTCATCGATGCAGCCAAGAATCTGAAGGTCATCGGCCGCGCCGGTGTCGGCATCGACGGCATCGATATCGCCGAAGCCACCAAGAAGGGCATCACCGTCGTGAATACGCCGGAATCGAATACGATCGCAGCCTGCGAGCACACCATCGCCCTCATGCTCTCGATGACCCGTCATATCCCACAGGCGCACCAGTCCATCATGGAAGGCCGCTGGGACAGAAAGAGCTTCACCGGCATCCAGCTCCTGAATAAGACTGTCGGCATCATCGGTGTCGGCCGCGTCGGCTCAAATGTGGCCAAACGCCTGCAGGCATTCAATATGAAAACCATCGGCTACGATCCCTATATCACCTTAGAGCGCGGCAAACAGCTCGGCGTCGAGCTTGTCGATCTGGACACCCTTCTCAAAGAGTCCGACTACATCACCCTGCATACCCCGCTCACGGATGAGACGCGCGGCATGATCGGAGAAAAAGAACTCGCTAAAATGAAAGACGGTGTCCGCCTTGTCAATGCGTCCCGCGGCGCCGTCGTCGATATCAAAGCACTCGCCGACGCACTGAAATCCGGCAAAGTGGCCGGAGCCGGCATCGACGTATGGCCGAATGAACCGCTGAAGCCGGAAGAAAATCCATTCCTTGGTATGACGAATGTCGCACTCACCCCGCACCTCGGTGCGTCCACGAAGGAAGCGCAGGCCGGCGTCGCCACTGACGTCGCTGTCGGCGTCGCGCAAGCGCTCCACGGTGAACCGGTCGCTACCGCAGTCAATGCTTCCCCGATCACGAAAGCTACTCTGCATGTCATCCAGCCGTACTTTAACCTCTGCGAACGCATGGGCAACATCGCCATCGATCTCGCAGGCGGCCGCATTTCCACCGTCAATATCGAATACACCGGTGAACTCACAGATACCGAGACCGCACCGCTCACCACGGCTGTCCTGAAGGGTCTCCTCTCACCGGTCCTCCAGCAGACCGTCAACTTCGTCAACGCCCGCGGCATCGCAGAGGAACGCCACATCGATGTCCGTGAAGTGAAAGCGAAAAAAGGTCACTACTATACGAATACCATTTCCCTCACCATCGACACCGACAAGGGTACACACCGCATCACAGGCTCCCTCTTTGACCGCAAGGATGCCAAGATCGTCTCCCTCGACCATTTCCGCGTAGACTTCGAACCGAAGGGCTGCATCATCATCGCTCCGCATGAAGACAAGCCGGGCATGATCGGTCAGGTCGCTTCCGTCCTTGGCAGTGCAGGCATCAATATCAACGGCATGCAGGTCGGCGCTTCCGCAGACAAGGGCACGAATGTGATGGCCGTCGCCGTCGATAAAGATATCCCGACTGCGGTCCTCCCTGCCCTCATGAACATCGATGGCATTCACGATGTGAAGGTCATTCATTGCGAACATTAATGGTTCAGGGTTCAGGTTGATGGGTTCAGGTTGAAAGCGGGGATAAGTGACTAGTGACTAGTGACTGGTGACTGAAATGCCACCTTCGGGCATCGCCCCATATATATTCGCGGCGAAGCCGCCACCACACCCCTGAACCCTGAACCTTGAACCTTGAACCTTGAACCCCCAAAAAGGAGAACTCTTTATGATCCGTATCATTCTTCTTCGCCACGGAGAGACTACGTGGAATATCGAAGGCCGCTATCAGGGACAGGAAGACACGCCGCTTTCCCCCCGCGGCATAGAGCAGGGAAAAGCGGCCGCGCTCGCCCTCAAGGACATCCATATCGACCGCGCGATCTCCTCGTCCCTGTCCCGCTCTCACGACACCTGCCGCTTCGCTGCGGACTACCATCACCTTCCCGTCGCCAAAGACCCGCGCCTCACGGAGATCAGCCACGGCCTGTGGGAAGGCATCCACGCTGAAGAGATCGAAGCGCGCTATCCGGAAGAATTTCACCTCTGGCACACCCACCCTGAACGCGTGCAGATGCCCGAGGGGGAAAATCTCGAAGACGTCAGAAAACGCGCCCGTGAAGCCTTCGATGAATATGCCAGAAGCTATGATGGTGAGACTGTCCTCGTCTGCGCGCACGACGCCGTGAACAAAGCGATCCTCTGTGACCTGCTGGGGCTTCCTATGAGCCACTTCTGGCAGATCAAACAGGACAATGCCTGCATCAACGTCATCGAGTGTGACCACGGCATCTGGCGTCTCGTCACCTTGAATGCCACGACCCATCTGGGCTACCTCGTCAGCGGCATCGAGCAGAAGGGGCTATAGTGATGGTTCCGGTCGTCGGGTTCAGGGGATTCCAGGGAAAAGACGAGGAGATATCAGACTCCCGTATCGTCATTTCGAGCGAAGCGAGAAATCTTCCTTGCAGACCGATAAACGATGCACTTGAGACGCATTTCCCCACTCTCTTTCATGCCGCCAGTGCCCTATCCGCCCCTTCTGGGCACCTTCCCCTCGAGGGGAAGGCTGACGATACGAGGGAACCTGCTATCAAGAGCCCTTCGGGCATCGCCAGTATTTATACTTCGCGGCGCTTCCATATTTTATGCGCCGCACCACCATTTCTCATTTCTAATTTCTCATTTCTCATTCGAGCAAAGCTTTCATCCGCCATCCATGGGCGAGGCGCCCACGAGCTAACCCCGCCCCCTCAAACCGCAGCCTTCGTTGCGGTTTTTCTTGACTTTCTCCCGAAATAGTGTAATATGTAGAAAGCATTAAAAAGTGTATACTTATTAGCGAGGCACAAGCGCTCGCAGAAGGAGAATCACATGGAATTTTTTATCGATACCGCTGATGTGGAAGCCATCCGCAAAGCCAATGATATGGGATTTATTTCCGGCGTCACCACGAATCCGTCTCTGATCGCCAAGGAAGGCAAAGACTTCCACGCCACCATCAAAGAGATCGCCTCCATCGTGGATGGCCCGATCTCCGCAGAAGTCCTCGCCGATGATGCGGAAGGCATGATCGCAGAAGGCAAAGTCCTCGCTGCCCTTGACCCGCATGTCGTCGTCAAGATCCCGATGACCGCAGAAGGCCTGAAAGCGGTGAAGGGGCTCGCAAAAGCCGGTATCCGCACCAATGTCACCCTGATCTTCTCTGCCAACCAGGCCCTGCTCGCTGCGCGCGCCGGTGCTTCCTTCGTTTCCCCCTTCGTCGGCCGCATCGATGACATCGGATGGGACGGCGTCGAACTGATCCAGACCATCTCCGAGATCTTCGAGCTTCACGGCATCGAGACGAAGATCATCGCTGCCTCCATCAGAAAGCCGCAGCACATCACCCAATGCGCTCTCGCCGGCGCTGACATCGCGACCGTCCCCTTCCAGGTCCTCATGGATGCGATGAAGCACCCGCTGACCGACAACGGCATTGCCCGCTTCAAGGCTGACTGGGCTGCCGCTCACATGAAATAATTGAGGATTTCGGTTATAATAGAAGTAGTTGCCAAGAGGCAGCTCCTTTTTTCGTAGTCTTTTTTACTGGTTTGAACCAACAAGGATTTTTCAAATATACGATCCCTATGTCTATCAATCTTTCTCATCTCAAAAAGCTGATCGCGACAATGATCCCGATCCTGATCGCCCAAGTCTCCACCGTCGGCATGAACTTCATGGACTCGACCATGTCCGGTCACGTCAGTGCAAATGATCTCGCTGGCGTCTCCATCGGCGCCAGTCTCTTCCTTCCCATCCAGACGACCGCGATGGGCCTTCTCACCGCTGCGACACCGATGGCCGCGCAGCTCATGGGAAAGAGAGAAAAGGAGAGCATCCCGATGATCATCCGCACGGGGCTCTACCTCGCACTCCTGCTCTCTTTCCTTTTCGCCCTTCTCTACTACCTCCTCATCGATACAGTCCTCGAAGGGCTTTCCCTTGCCCCCGCAGTTTCCTCCATCGCCAAAGACTACATGCTCGCACTTGTGGGCGCATTCCTTTTTGAAATGCTCGCGATGCCGCTGCGCTCACTGACTGACACGGTGGGAGCGACGACGATCTCCATGCTTCTCTTCCTCCTCGCCCTCCCGGTGAACGGCCTTCTGAACTACGCCTTCATCTTCGGGAAATGGGGAGCTCCCGCCCTGGGCGGTGTCGGAGCCGGCATTGCGACTCTTCTTACCTACGTCTTTCTTGTCCTGCTCTTTCTTGCTGTCATCCTGTCTCATAAGCCATTCATGGGCCGCGCGCTCTTTTCCTCACCGGAAAGCCGCCTCTTCGTCTGGAAAGAGTACATGGCGCTCGGCATCCCGAATGCGCTCGGTGTCTTCATGGAAACGAGCCTCTTCGGCTTCATCATCGTATTCATCACGAAATTCGGCACAGAAACCATCGCAGCGCATCAGGCGGCGCTCAATTTCTCCGGTATCATCTACATGATCCCCATGAGCTGCTCCATGGCGATGACCATCCTCGTCGGCTACGAGGTCGGAGCCCGCCGCTATGACCTTGCCCGCGAATACTCCAGACTGGGGCTCCTCACCACACTCACCGGCGCAGCCATCACCATCACCGCGACGCTCCTTTTCCGGAAGGAGATCATTTCCCTCTACAGCACGGATCCTGCCGTCATTGCGCTTGGCAGCCTCTTTCTTGTCTACTGCGCCGGATGGCAGCTCTTCGATGACATCGCGGCTCCCATCCAGGGGATCCTGCGCGGCTATAAGGACGCGAAAGTCCCCTTCTTCCTCATGCTCATCGCCTACTGGTTCGTTTGCTTCCCCTCCGGTCTTTTCTTCGACTACGTCCTCTCCCACGGTCCCGAGTCCTACTGGCAGTGCATCGACCTTGGCGTCGGCACCTCGGCCCTGCTCCTCATGGGACGGCTGTGGTGGATAGAGAGGAAAGTGACTAGGGACTAGGGAGTAGGGATTAGGGAGTAGGACTCTGCGCTTGAATCAGTGTTTCCCTAGTCCTGTCCCCTCCTTTGGTGCTACAATAGTATCAAAGGAGGTCTTTTTATGAAACGAATTTCTCTTTTACTCATGTCCCTCATCTTCTGCCTCAGCGTCCTTGTTCCCGCAAAGGCGGCCGATCCGGCTGTGAATCGAAGTCTGGGATACTTCGAGAATACACGCACCGTGCTCCTGCTACGGGCGCGATACAGAAGCGGTGAGGAAGCCGCTGCCTACGTGAACCGCGAAATGGAAAGGATCTTCCGCTATCCGTATTACCGCACCCTGGATCCGATCGAGTACGAGTCTGACCTCTACTCGACCTCCCAGATGAAAGAGCTCGCTGAAAAAGCAAATGCAGACATCGTCGTCATGCCTGTCATCACGGAGTGGCGGCAGGTCGTCTATCACCGCTCCTTGTTCTGCGACGCTGATGACATCGTAGAGACACGCGCCGTCTTCGATATCTATTCCTATAAGAAAGGGGAGCCGTCCGTCCGCGATGACCGCGCGACCTATTGGAACAGCGAAGAGGAGGGCACCGTCAGAAATCGCTATATCTTCGATGACCTCATGCAGGATATCCTGAAGACCTTCCCCTACCGCCGCGTACCGACGGATATCGCAAGAAATCTCACCGGTGATCCCGATCGGACCCCGCTCGCAGAGATGGGAAAATAGATCGCACTCCGATGGAGCCAAGATGAGCCCAGGGGACGCTAAGCCTATGGCCCAATAAAAACAGGAGCCTCGAAAAAGCGCTCCTCGTATTTATATAAAATTTGCTAAATACTCAAAATTTGCCAATCGTTTTAGGGTTGACAATTTCTGATATAAAAACTGGAATGATTGGTTTAAACAAAAAATCATGCGCTTTAGTAAATGGAAGTCGGAAACTCTTGAATTTATGAGAGTTTCCGACTTCAAATGCTGAAACTTTTGAACTTATGAGAAAGTTTTGGTATAATAGAATCAAAAATGCAGGAGGTGCATGATGACTAAATTGATAGATCGCCCTCAATATCTGAACCAGTTGATACAAAGCAAGGATGTAGATTTGGTGAAGATTATCACGGGAATTAGGCGTTGCGGCAAATCTTCCTTACTGGATCTATTCCATCAATATTTACTGGAGAAAAACGTGCCGTGTTCTCATATCATCCATATGAACATGGAGTCTTTGCGTTATCGGAACTTAACTGACTACATATCTTTTTATGATTACGTCAGCAAGCAAATCGAGGGAGAATGTAAGACTTACCTTCTTTTTGATGAATTACAAGCAGTCAATCATTGGGAAAAGGCAATCGAATCATTCCGGTTAGATTTTATGTAGACATCTATATCACCGGTTCTAATGCTTACCTGCTGTCTTCCGAGTTTTCTACACTGCTCTCAGGTAGATACATTGAGATAAAGATGCTGCCTCTGTCATTTAAGGAATTTTTGAACTTCTATGAATTTGCTGTAGATGTAACGATGGATGAAAAATTTCAGAAGTACCTCCAGTTTGGTGGTATGCCTATTTTAAGAGAATTCAAATTCAACGAGGCTAGAAGTAATCAAGCATTGGAAGGGATCTATTCCACTGTCATACTGCGAGACATTTTGCAGCGTAACCGCGGAGCCGATGAAGCAACACTCCAAAAAATTATGTTGTTTTTATGTTCCTGTATTGGCAGTATTATTTCTCCAAATAGCATTGGCAATATTCTCTCTAATGAGGGCGATATTCACATTGGAAAGCAGAGAAATATAGCAGGAAAAACAGTTGCAAAATATATTTCTATGCTGTGCAATGCATTTGTATTCTTTTCTGTCAGTCGATACGACATAAAGGGAAAACAGCTTTTAAAAACACTGGGCAAGAACTATATCGTTGATATGGGTTTTCGTAATATGTTGTTAGGCTATCGAGATGCTGATCGTGGACATATTATTGAAAATATAGTATTCCTGGAACTTCTCCGCCGTGACTATCGGGTGCATATCGGGAAAGTAGGAGAAACGGAAATAGATTTTATTGCGGAAAAGCCAGACGATAAGGTATATATCCAAGTGACCGAGAGCATGCAGTCACCAGAGACTCGTGAACGGGAACTTCGTCCACTGCGCCTTATTCCGGATAACTATGAAAAAATAGTATTGTCTATGGATAAAAGTTTTATTCATTCTTATGATGGGATAAAGGTTGAAAATTTGATAGATTGGCTACTTAACAAATAAGCATTGTAGTATATGATAAAAATTCTGTAAAATTATTCATGGATGAAATATATCAACGTTTCTTATACCCAAGAATGACTGGTGTAATTGCCAACTGCATTAGCAAATGGTTTGATGGGAAGTGACTAAAGCAACAAGCCTGAAGCCGTACCTGAGCTCTAAACAGGAAGAACCCCATGGGAATTTCTCCAGCTTCCCATAGGATTCTTTCTGCGGTTCGGCATATCATCACGTTTGCCTAAATTGATTATATCACAAAATTTGCTTATGATTTAGTTTCTAAAAGGAGTGATTAAGTATGAAAAAAGAAATAGCAATAGCCATGTTGGCATGCCTGCTTTCATTGAGTTCTTTTGCAGGAGCCACAGATACGACTGCTAACCATACCGGTACAGTGAAGTTGTCAGAATTTTCAGATAGCCAAAACACTGTACCTAAAAACGAAAATGATTTTGGGTTTATGGACTTCTATTATGGTGAACCATTAGAAGAGATTCAGGGAAAATACACTATAAAACAATGGGATGAAGAATGGGAGTTACGTAATCTGGCGCCGCGGGGCTGTCTGGGACTCACAAAGCCTGCCTCTATCACATTACGATTTAAAGATAAAAAATTAAGAAGTATGGATGTGTATGTATCAGGCGATAAACGAAATATTTCCCAATTCCTGATTAAAGAATATGGAACACCGGTCATTCATAATAAAGTTCCCGGTAAAACGGAGTATTACGCATGGAAACGAAATCAAATTGCCATACTGTATCAGCATGATGATAATGATGAAGACGTACTCCTGCATTTTATGCCTGCCAATTTAGTAACGGTTTCCTATAGATAAAGACATGTATTATTTACACGCCAAAAAGGGGCTGTGAAGAAATGAATCTTCATTTCTTCACAGCCCCTTTTTTTCATACTTCAAAATATTTTTTCATATAATCCACGAAGATCTTAACAGGCGTAGACTGGAGCATGGCCTGCTTGAAGATGAGGTGGCTCGGGCGCAGGATCGGGCGCTTCTGGCGGTCGTAGATCATTTCGCGATTGACATTCGGCGTACACTTCGGGAGAAGGTCTGCCGGGATGAGCGACTGTCCAAGGCCATGATTCACGATCTCTACGCAGGTGAGACAGTCAGAAACGGTCAGAAGAAAATGCGGAGATTCGGAGAAATTCTGACGCCACCAACGGCTTCTCAGCTCATCCAGCGACGGGTCACTGCGATAGCGGATGGACGGCTGGTTCGGCAGGGTATCGTAGTCGATCTTCTGTGCAGAGATGAGATAGAGCGGCGCATCCTCGAGAAGGATGTCCGCATCCGGCCATTCCTGATTGCCGCGAACGATGGCCAGATGGATATCCTCCTTCTTGACCAGCTTCGTCAGGCGGTCGCTCGTATCCGTCGTGAGCGAGATCTCGATGTCATTGTACTCATCGACGAAGCCCTTCAGAATGGCCGGCATGTGTGACTGCGCGAAGGACTGGCTCGCACCGATGCGCAGCACGCCGGAAATGGTATTCGGCTCATGTGTCACGAAGTTCTTCATGTCTTGATACTGCTGCAGTTCTTTTTCGGCAAAGGAGAAGAGGCGATTTCCCGCATCGGTGAAATGGACACCCTTATTGGTGCGAATGAAAAGCGGACAGCCGATCTCTTTTTCCATCTGGCTCAAGCGATACGTCAAAGACGGCTGGGTCATAAACAGCCGCTTGGCGACCTTATTGATGCTGCGTTCTTCTCGAAGATAGATCAGAATCTTCCAATCCGTGTTATTCATGGCACTACCCCTTGCGCGGCACGCGCGCCTACTTGATATAAAATAATTTTATTACAGTATATCACGTTGGACGTGTGATTGCTATAGGGGAATGGGATCGGAAGAGAAGTAAACAGTTCGGGATGAGCCCGTGGGGCGTGTCACCAGTCACTCGGCACTAGTATTGCGTTTGCTAAATAACTGGCATTTAGGTCAACTTCCAAATCAAGTGAGGAGTGAGGAATTAGGAGTGAGGAGTGAATGTACGGCGCATAAAATGAGGAAGCGCCGCGGAGTTTTATATCATGAGGGGATATTGGGTCACTCTATGAATGGTGTGCCCCTTCCAGCACTTCTAGGGAAACACTGATTAAATCGTTGTCAGATTTCATTCTTGGATTCTTTTACAGAGCGAGGAATCATCTGACGCGAATAGCAAGCTATTTAAGGAAGATGATGACGAAGCTATGTATAAAAATCCATGTGAAATCCGACTCTGCGATTTAATCAGCGTTTCCCTAACTAAGTCCAGAAATTAACAAATCGCTATACGAGTCCCTAATCCCTAGTCCCTAATCCCTAGTCACCAGCTGCCAGCCCCTATATCAATTCCCTCGGCAGGCTGGAAAGCAGTCTGTCCCTTTCTTTATAGTCCGGCAGATAGGTCTCCATCCGTGCATAGAAATCGGCGCCGTGACCGGCTGCGAAGAGGTGGCAGAGCTCATGGACGACGACAGCCTCGATGCATTCTTTCGGCTTTGTGACAAGGTCGAGGGCGAAGGAGAAGCGCCCCGTCACTCTCCGGCAGGAGCCCCAGCGGCTTTTCATGACGCGGATGGTGACGCCGGTGATCCGACTCTCCGGGATCGCCATGCGCTTCGTCCATATTTCAAGCTGCTTTTCGATCTCCCAAAGAAGGATGCGCTTCATGCCTGCCTTGAATACCTTCTCACGCTCCCTCTGTTTTGTCCGAAGGACCAGCTGCAGCTCTCCGTCTGTCGAGACGACGGCATCCTCGCGCGGCCCAAGGCAGACCTGCAAGGGATACGCCCTTCCAAAGACATGGTGGATCTCTCCTGTGACATATTGAAATGTGATTTTCTCCGGCACCAGCGCCATGTACTTCGTAAGCCATGCGGTCTTTCCCGCGACGAAGTCACGGATCTCCCGCTCAGGGGCTCGCCGCGGCGCCGTCACCTCGACAGAGCGTCCCTCCCGCACGCGAAGATAGATGCGGCGAATGGGTTTTCGGATCACCCGCACCTCATAGCCCGTCGCAGGGTCGATGAATGTTGTCATGATAGCCTCGTCTCTATAGAACAGAAAAAAACTCATAGGTTCAACAGGGGTGATAGGTGGAACAGGCGCAACGGGGATGGAGCGACACGTAAGGAAACGCCGCGAAATTTTCGTTGAACCTGTCACGCCTTCAAAGCCTGATGAACCTATGAGGTCAGATGAAATCCATGAGATGACCTTTTGCGTTTTTACACTTTCGTGCTTTCTCCCAGAATGTGATCCTCTGTTTCAAAGAGAGCCTTGGCGAAATCATCCGGATGGAAACGGTCGAGATCGTCCTCGCGTTCACCGAGACCGATCCACTTGATCGGCACATGCAGCTCTTCATGGACAGAGAGAACCACGCCGCCTTTGGCCGTGCCATCGAGCTTGGTCAGGACGACCCCTGTCAGCGGCACGATCTCTCCGAAATTTTTCGCCTGGCTGATGGCATTCTGCCCCGTGGTCGCATCCAGGACGAGGAGCGTCTGATGCGGTGCATCAGGAATGACCTTCTTGATGACGCGGGAGATCTTGGCAAGCTCTTCCATCAGATTCACCTTCGTCTGCAAACGGCCGGCGGTATCGATAAGGACGACATCGACACCGCGCGCCTTGGCTGCTGAGACAGCATCGAAGGCCACCGCCGCCGGATCCGCGCCTTCCGCATGCTTCACGATATCTGCGCCGGTGCGCTCCGCCCAGATGGTGAGCTGCTCAGAAGCCGCCGCACGGAAGGTATCTGCAGCCGCGAGAAGGACCTTCTTGCCTTCCTTGTGAAGCTTGCCGGAGAGCTTGCCGATGGTCGTGGTCTTGCCCACGCCATTCACGCCGACGACGAGGATGACTTCCGGATGGTGCGTATTCTCCTGATCGATGGTATCATCCTTCAAAAGCTCCTTCACGGTCTTTTCCATGAAGGGCATGACTTCATTGGTATTGTGGATCGTGCCTTCGGTGACACCGCGGCGGATCTGTCGCATCAGGTAGTCCGTGGTGCGCACGCCGATGTCTCCGGAGAGCAGGACCATTTCCAGATCTTCCAGGAAATCATCGTCGATCTCTGCATAACCGATGACGACGCTCTCGATATTGCGGATGAGGCTCTCTTTCGTGCGGGTGAGTCCCCGTTTGATCTTATCAAAAAATCCCATGTCTCTTTCCTCCTAAAGAATGTATATGTTTATTGTATATAAATAGGCGTGAAGTGTCTACAGGAAAAGATGTAAGCGTAAGTGTCAAGTTTTCCTCGGTAATTCATTTGACTGTCGATAATTACTATCT
>OIWT01003131.1_pt1 | contig 15706 bp, 8 predicted proteins | sample 1587701 | NCBI WGS metagenome assembly OIWT01 (sample SAMEA3888904, study PRJEB22519) | human gut metagenome | biome: human gut; feature: human-associated habitat; material: faeces | place: Denmark | collected 2009
TCGTAACAAGGTAGCCGTACCGGAAGGTGTGGCTGGAACACCTCCTTTTTGGAGCTTAACTTTTGACGCTGTAAGCTCGCGGTTAAATGTGAACAAGGCACTATCAAGCCTTGTGCTTATCTTCCCTTTATATATAGGCTCGTAGCTCAGTTGGTTAGAGCGCCACACTGATAATGTGGAGGTCCGCGGTTCAACTCCGCGCGGGCCTACGTTATGGGGGTATAGCTCAGTTGGTAGAGCACCTGCTTTGCAAGCAGGGGGTCAAGAGTTCGAATCTCTTTATCTCCACAGAAGACGGTTGACCGGAAGATGGTCAGCCGTCTTTTTTTGTGCAATACCCGTCACTGGTCCTGGCCCTCCCGGTATAATGGCCCTCCCCCTGACCCCATTATGTCCACATTACCTTTTGTCACTATCACCAACCATTTATGTCCACATTACCCTTTTCCCCCTGACCCTCCCGCTGACCCCATTACCGGGCTACAAACCGTTTTTGTGGCGGGGTGGCCGTTTTTGTCAATTATACCGCCGGGGCTGCCCGTTGCCGAACCCGCCATTTCGCTCCGGTGCAAGATGCGGTATAATTGGTGATTGGTGCCGCCCATGCCATTCGTCGTCAGTGATGGATGGGTGATGTTCAGCCGCGGTGGTAGATAACACGCTGACAATCAAGAAAAAGAGCATTTTACCTGTCAGCAAAACCAGACAGGACAAATCATTATTCTGCTCATTATCAGGTGCTTATCTGCCACCGGTCGAATCGGGCTTTGTGTCACATCTGCTCTGCCGCAACCTCGCCATCATGGACTTCCGCCGCACCTGCGCCACTACTATCCGCCACCAGCTCCCGCTTGCGCCCGCCGCCCGTTCTGCACGACGACCTGCGCTGCTGCCACCGCCGCGTGCGGCCCCGGCGCTAAGATGAGCTCGCGTACGCCACAGGGCCGTTTTCTGTACCGAACTGTCCGGCGAGGCCGTCCCGTACGACAGAAGGCCTGATTCTGTACGGCGCGGTGGGGTGTGCCGCCACAGTACCGCACCGGGCTCATTGCTGAAGTCCGTCGCTTCCAGGTGTGAGCCTATTCCGGCATTTCCGCTGCTACCTGAACCGCCAACACGCACCCCAGCCGCGTCTGTGACCGGTGCCACCTCTAGGTGTGAGCTTGTTCCGGCATTTCCGCTGCTACCTGAACCGTCCACCTGCCCTGCATGGCCCTCTGCGGCATCCGTCGCTGCCAGGTGTGAGCCTATTCCGGCGTTTCCGCTGCTACCTGAACCGTCCGCATGCCCGGCATGGCCCTCTGCGGCACCCGCCCCTTCCAGGTATGAGCCGTTTTTGGCATTTTGCCATGTATCGTTGGTGGCATTTTCTGGCGGAAAGTGCCGCGCGTGCCTTGCCCTTCCCGAAGTCCCAGCGTCCGACCTGCCCGTTCTCATTCACTCCCGGTGGACCGCCTCCTGCCAGGCCCTCTGCGGCATCCGCCCCTGCCAGGTGTGAGCCGATTTCGACGAATCGGCTCACACCTGCGCCGTGTAACTCAGGCTCCTGGCCCGGCACTATGGCAGCGGGCGCACGGGAAAAGGCAGCCTCCTGCGATGCTTTTGTGTTGAGCAGGAGGCCGCCCGCTCCCGGTGCGCCGCCCAGCAGAACATCTCCGGTGTGCCTTATCGCTAAAAACCTCTCCAACTCTCTCCGAACCACGGCCCTGTGACCTCTGACCGGGCCGGGACTGCCGCTGCGAATTCCGTCAGGCTCGGTCAAGGGCACCCCTTCCGGACAGCGTTATGGCCGTGGTTGGCATGACCGACGGGGTCTGGCAGGGTGGGTCGGTCACGCGCACACTGCGTAGAGGGCCCTGCAGGGCCTCCCGTCATGACCGAGGCCGGCGGAAAACTCCGCGCGCGCCTCGCCTTACCTTATCGACGAACCCCCGCTCTTGTCCGCTCTCGCCGGAACGCCATCTGCCCAGCATGGTCCTCTGCGGCACCTTCCCCTGCCAGGTGTGAGCCGTTTTTGGCGTTTCCGCTGCTACCCGGACCGTCCACCTGCCCTGCATGGCCCTCCGCAGCATCTGCCCCTGCCAGGTGTGAGCCGTTTTCCGCGTTTCCGCTGCTACCTGCACGCTCCATCACCGGAGCGCCCATTCGTGGAACATCCGTCGGCCCGTGGAACATCGCCGTGCGCACCAGGCCCCTTTCTACGCACGCGGGCTTTCCGAAATCATCGCGGTGAGTGAAAACGCCCCTGGTGCGCACGGCGCGGGGCTGGCAGGGGTGGACTGGGCTGGCGGGGCCGGCAGGGGCGGATGGACACAGGAAGGCGCAAGCGCTGGAGCGGCTGCAGGGACAGGCAGGAAGGCGCAGGCGGGGACAGGCGCGGTGAGACTAAGCGACAGAAGCTCGGAAGATGAAGACAGCACGGGCGGATGTCTCCGAGAGGGATGGGAACCAGGCCGTGATGATGTTGACTTGAGCGGACGGGCGGGAGATGGAATAGGTTGGAATCGATGAAGAAACGGGATGGGCGGAGGCGGAAAGTGACGACAACCGGGATGGACGGAAAACAGGGAGAAGTCGAGGATGCGGGCCGAAAGGGCGCGAGGGCGAAAAAGAGGTCGATGGACGAAAAAGCCTCAAAAAAGTGCTCCAATATGGCTAAAAGAGCACAAATTGCCTCTTTAGCCATATCAAGGGGGGGGGCAAAAAGACTATATTTGCGACGGGCAGAACATCTGGAGCAGAGAAGTATAGCCCTGAGGAGAAGGAGAAGGAGAAGGAGAAGGAGAAGGAGAAGGAGGAGGGGCGAGATTGAGTGGCCGGAAGAAAATGAAAGATAAGATAAAGAAGGAGTCCCGGAGGGATTGACCGAAGGGCGAGAAATGGAAAAGAGGCAGGATAAGGACAATTCAAGATGCAGAAAGATAGCGAGAGGCAGCGAAGGGGAATGAAGATCGGGGCATAGGCAGAAGACATAAAGAGACCGACTGAAGCAAGGCAGAGGGTAAGATTGAGAGGTAGTGAGGCCGGAAGAGGACGAGGAAGGGGAAAAGAAGAGGAGAGGTAAAGCAAGAGCAGGTGGAACGCGGCGAGATTGAAAGACCGGAAGAGGATGCGGACGGGATGGGAAGAGGCTGGAAGAGATTAATCGAAGAACGATGGAGGAAATGGAAATGAGGATTGGGGCATAGGAAGAGGACGAGGAAGGGGGAAAATGAATAGAGGACATAGAGACAGAAAGGCAGAGCGAGAGATTGAACGACAAGACGAAAGAAAATTAACACCATAATAAACAACAATCATGATTATGTACAACAACAGCAACTACATCACGCCGACCTGCGAGGAGGTCGGGATCAACCTCGACAGCACGGTGCTCCAGTCGAGCTTCACCACAAGCGACTTCGGAGACGGAGGAGAAATCTGGTAATCTTAAAACCCAAGAAAGCAATGAAAAAATCTTATCTCATCATCACCGCCGCGGCGCTGCTCGCCGCAGCATCATGCCAGAAAAGCGACACCGCCCCGGCAGCGCCGGAGACCAGGAGCAATCCTGTGGACATAGTACTCTCCGCCGCGATAGAAGGCGCGGACACCAAGGTCAGCTACACCGAGGTCGCCAATGTCCTCAAGTCAGCATGGGAAGCGAAAGACAAGGTTTCGCTCGTAGCCTATGACTCGGGCGGCAAGGTCCTCTCCAACGACATCTTCACGGCAACGGAAGCAGGAGCCTCCGCGAAGTTCAGCGGCACATATTCCAACCACGCAGAGGCCAAAAAAGTGTCCGTCATCTACCCTGCCCTCACAGAAGGGAAAGGCTCAGAAGAGGATCCTTGGCACACCAGCAATGATTTCCTTTTCGGATGTAAAAAGGGTAATAATCTCATTGAGTACACCAACTCTAAAAATATCCAAAAAGCCAATGCCGATCCGTCCGGACTCAAGGATGTGATAGCCATGAACTGCGTGATAACAGACATCTCCGCACTTGCCGCAGGCAAGGCCAGCGCCACCATGAAGAACACCTGCTATGTCATCAAGGCCACCGTCAAACTGCCGACCACCATAACAACGGTTAAGCGCATAGAACTAGCAACATCCAACAAAACGCTCAATACATTTGGTTGGACCTATCCATACAACTTCATGTTCGTGTATGGCGGCTCAACAGCATCGGAGCGTAGTTATATTTATACGGATCTCCAAGACTTCGCCCCGGCAAGTGACGGGACATTGACGGCATGGATGGTCGGACATGGCAATCTCCAGTTTTCTATTCCGACCGGGGAAGACCTGACCCTGACCGTAAATTACAACACGACGAAGATCGCAAGAACGAAGACCCTCACATCTGATCTCACTCTGGAGGCCGGCAAGGTCTACCGTATCAATGTTGACATGACAAAATAACCACGGAAACATCTGACATGCAAAATGGGCGGCCCGAACAGGTCGCCCATTTATTAATCGTTAAGTAATCGTTAAAAAATAAGGTCACTCCGCCATATCACCTACGGGCTTCAGCGGCGTCAGCGTCACCGGACCCAGAAGTCCTGAATCCTCTATAGACCAGCCAGCCGCAGTGAAGAACCCGTCAGGTCCCCTGCTGCCGAAACGTGGCGCCACGTTGGCATTGTAGAAAATCTTCCACTTGATGCCGGAGCGGTCCATATAGGATATGCGGTTCTCACAAGAGTTGGACACTCTCACCACAAGTTCACCGCCCTGAGTCACCTGAGCCGGAGTCAAAACCAGAGAATAAGGTTTCTCGAACACAGTCCCCACATACTTCCCGTCAAGCCACACGGCAGCGCTCTCGCGGACATCCCCGAGATCAAGAGCCCATGCCGCGGCAGCCGACGCGCCCGGATGGAAAGGAAGAGTCGTCCTGTACTCCGCGCTTCCGGAGAAAATCTCATAGGCCTTGCCGTATTTGGTCCATGAGCCGAGAGTGCTTACTGTCCGTGAGACAGGGAGCTCCGGCCCGCCAAGAGTGAAGCGGACATGCCAAGGTCCCGCCACGGTCCGAGACTCGCCGTCCGGAGTGTAGAACTCATACTCACTCCCCTGATAGCTGCCGCTGAAGGTCTCAAGAAGGTACGACTCATCAGGGAGGATCCTCATCAGCACCTCCTTGCGCCCGCCGTCAGCATTCCTGATACGTCCATAACCGAACTTGTCCGTCATAGGGTTGTAGATTCCGACCGTACCGCAGACGGCATCGAGCGGAACCCACGCCTCAACGGTCCCGGATGTAGGATTCTTGACGAAATAATACTTGCCGCCGTCATCCTTGACACGGCTGATGCACTGGAGCCCAAGGTCATACATGGTCTCGCGCGAGACCCCCGCCATGTCCAGCATAGCTGACAGGTCGGAAGAGAGAAGGATACGGCCCTTGCCGCAGCTCGCTACGCTGACATCCCCGTCCTTACGTAATTCGAGCCCAGCCTTGAGCTTCTCAAGACGCGCCCTGCGCTCATCAAGCTTATAGAGTCCCGGCACATCACCCGGAAGGGCATCCTCGACAATCACCGTAGCGCCCTTGCGGGAGAGCGCGAGCAGTCTCTCGAAGGTCTCGAGAAGCATCTTGTCGCACTTCGGAATCACGATGGTCTGATAACTGCTGCCGCCCTTGGTCAGAATCTTCCCTCCGGAGACGAAGACATTGTCACGCAGCATCTTGTCAGTGATGTAATCCCAAGTATAGCCCTTGTCGTACAGAGCCGTGGCGGATGCGCCGATCGCACTCTGGGCCGGAGTGTTCTGATTCATGTGATAGAGCATCGGCTCACGGCCGCGCTCCGACTGGAGATCGGTGGCGTCGAAGAAGAGAAGGACATCGTTGTCCGGACGGCCTGCCTGCAGGAACGACTGGCAACGGGCGACATACTTGTTGAACGCGCCGAAATCCGCCCAGAAACTGTTGGTCGGCTGGAAATGCACGGCGGCATAGAACAGCCAGCCCGGCCACGGAGCGTCATTCGGAGAGAGGCATGTACCGTGATAGAAGATGTGGTTGACCCCTGACAGCAGATAGGTGTCCACGGAAGTCTTCACATCACCCAGAGTCGAGCGGAAATGGTCGTTGAGCCAAGTGGCAGACTCCGAAGAGGTCAACGGCTTGTCGGTGACATGGGCCGCGGACGATGCGGTCTTCATGCCGATGATGCTGCGTCCCTCGGTCTCAGGGACATCGCTGACGGCATAGACATCAAGAATGTTGGCCGGCGAGCCGTGGGCCTGGTTGCGTATGCCCTTGCCCTGGGCCGCGGCCCAATGCTGCCAGCGCATTGAGTATGTCTCGATCAGAAGCTCCCCTATGGTCCTGCGGTAATCGAATACAACGCGGTCCCCCGCATCCTTGTCGGAACCCAGGCCGAGGAGTTCAGGCATGTGCCGCTTGAGGTCATAGCCACGGCGGGACTTGAACTCCCGGAAGAAGTCAGCCGTCCAGTCGGAGTTGCCGACAGCATCATCAACCTCGTATGAATCATTGAAATAATAGCGTATGCCGCTGATATCATAGCCCTTGAAAGCCTCGTCGAATTTCTTGAGGTAGCGGTCTATGGCCTCAGCGGAGAAATGGTCTATCACATCGCCCTCCCCTCCAGGGCCGGCACGCTCCACCATCTTGCCGTGCCATCCGAGGAAGAGCTCACACACTGTCCACTCCCCGCCTTCAGGTGCAGTCCAGTCAATGCTGCCGTCCGCAGCGACCTTGGAGGTCAGATCCTCATAACGGCCGTCCGAGCAGTTGGCGGTCACCGCGACAACCGGGAGGGAAAGAGGATAACGCACCTGCTCGAAGGCACGCTGCTGCAAGCTATCGTTGGCAGCTACAGGATACTTCATGTCCTTGATGTCAACCTTGGTGCCGATAGTCCTGACCATAGGCTTCTCGATATATTCCACCTTCTCCTGCAGACGCTCCCCGCCATTAATCTTAAGGGACTTCGAAGCAAGATAGCGGCAGGCGTAGTCCGGCGTCACCCAAGGTCCGCCGAAAGGCCAGCCGGACGCGTTGGCGAGATCTATCCCGAGGTCGTGTGCCTCGGCAGCCTTGAGAGTATAAGAAAAGAGGTCCATCCAGTCCGCGGACAGATAGTCACGGTAACGGTCCTCATAACCCTTGGCGCCATAGATGGTCGTGACCTCCATGCCTCCGAGCCCGGCCTTGGAATACTGGACCATCATCGTGTCGATGTCCGCTTCGCCGACAGCGCTTGCAGGCCACCACCAGCGCGTCCACGGTTTGTTCTGTCGGGTTATTTCCGGCCAGGAAAGTTCACCTGTCTCCGGCTTTGCCTGAGATGCGCCTCCACCTTGGGAGCACGCGGAAAAGGCTGCGGCGCAGGCGACGGCCAGCAGCACCTTGATACGGGTCATTGTGTTCATCGGGCCAATTTAGCAATAAAAAGTCAAGCGGCAAAAAATATATGTAACACGGGCACGCATATACAGTCACGGGGAATGTATAGATTTGCGGAAATCACTAACAACACTCAAAATGAAAAGAACACTGCTGACTCTCGCATCTATCGGACTGCTGTCCGTATGCGCAACCGCACAGATCAAGGAGGATTTCAAGCCTTCGGAACTCAACCAGCCCGGACAGGAATACCCTATGGTCAACTCCCAGGGCTACGCACGTTTCAGGGTCAAGGCTCCGCAGGCGCAGTCCGTGGTGGTCAGTCTCGGCCTGGGAGGCCAGGGCGGCACCGTGCTGACAAAGGGCGAAGACGGATTCTGGACAGGCACCACCGCAGGACCGATGGACGAGGGATTCCACTACTATCACCTCACGATTGACGGAGGCGTCTTCAACGACCCGGGAACACTCAACTTCTACGGCTCCACCCGCTGGGAAAGCGGCATCGAGATTCCGGCGGCAGACCGCGATTTCTATGCGCTCAAGAATGTCCCTCACGGCAATGTACAGCAGATTCTCTTCTACTCCAAGAGCACCGACAGCGTACGCCGCGCATTCGTTTACACCCCTCCATGCTACGAGCAGGGCAAGGAGGACTACCCGGTACTCTACCTCCAGCACGGATGGGGCGAGGACGAGACGGCATGGTCAAACCAGGGCCACGCCAACCTCATAATGGACAACCTCATCGCAGAAGGCAAAATCAAGCCTTTCATCATCGTGATGACATACGGCATGACCAACGACGCCGTGTTCGGGCAAATCCACAAATTCGACTTCACCAGATTCCAGACCGTGCTCGTGGATGAGCTCGTCCCTTATGTGGACTCTCATTTCCGCACCAAGGCCGACAAAGCACACAGGGCGATGGCAGGCCTCTCGATGGGTGGCATGGAAACGAAGGTCATCACCCTCGCACGCCCTGAGATGTTCTCCCGCTACGCCCTTCTCAGCGGCGGCACATACTCCCCTTCCGACATCAAGGACAAGGGCCAGGTGGACCTGATATTCATGAGCTGCGGCAGCAAGGAGAACCCTGACGGTGTACGCAAGGCGGCCGAAGAGATGAAAAACGCCGGATTCAACGCCGTGGGATATGTCTCAGAAGGCACGGCGCACGAATTCCTCACCTGGAGACGCAGCCTCTATCAGCTGGCACCGCTCCTCTGGAAATAACTCCCACTCTGCAAGGCGGCTCTCAAGGCCGCCTTTTCCTTGTCCTGCGCGGCGTCCGCCACAGGAATGCCGGAAGGAACAGGAGCAGGGCTATGACAGAGAACAGCAACCCGGAGATGGTCCCCACGGCGAACGCGAACCAGAAAACCTCCGACGGCCCGTCGAAAAGGAAAGGCACCAGGCCGAGAATCGTCGAAATGATGGTCAGGCTGATGGGCCAGATTTTCCTGTCAAACGCACGGACATACGCCCTGACGCTCTTGCGGGCGCCGTCACGCAACCAGGAGGACACGAGATAGATTCCGGCATTGACAGTGATGCCGCAGAGCATCACGAACGCGGCGAATCCGCCCTTGTCGAAGGTGAAATCAGACAGGCCGAAAGCCAGGAACAGTCCGATGAACGACACAGGAATCAAGAAGATTATCGCAAACGGGTAGCGCAGCGAGTTGAAATGTATCGCGCAGAGCGTGAAGATGATGAGGATGACCAGCATGATGAGGCCGGCGTATTTCTCCTGATTGTCGTAGAACATTCCCCCTCCCCTCTCGTCGGAGGCCTTGAAACCCACTGGAAGCACCTCGGCATTCATATAATCCACCGCCGCCTCGATGGCCCGCCGCGCAAGCTGATAAGAGCCGATGAAGTTGAAGCAGACTGATATGGCATACGCCTGGTTTTCCTTGCGTATAGGCAGCCCGGACTTTTCCTTGACTATGCTCCCGACTTCGGAGAGCTTCATCCTGCCGCCGGCGCCCACATCCACAGGCATATTGTCCACATGCCAGATGTCGAAAGACTCGCCCGTGGAGGACACGAGGCGGACATTGACATATTCCCCGGCCTGGGGGAGCCTTGCTATCGTGGCGTCGAACAAAGGGGAATACAACGCGGAATAATACTCGTACGGACTGATGCCCAACGCGTTGAGCGCCTCGAAATCATACTTGAGGTTGAACTCCGTCTTGGGGCGGTCACGGTAGCCGCTGCCCCATATCTCCGGCGAGGTGACGCGGCGGTTGTCGGAGAGCCGCGCGAGGAGGGTCTCCCCGTACTGGAGAAGACGGTCGTAGTTGTAGCCCGTGAGCCTTATGGAGTAGGACTTGTAGTCCGTGACGATGTTGTTGTTGAAGTAGCTGTCGTCGATGCCGGACACGGACCAGTTGGCCCCTCCGAAATTGGCCGCCATGGAGATTATGTCCGCCTTGATGCGCGACGGCAGCCAGGTGCCCTCATACTCCGGCTTGAAATTGACCGTAATCACACCGCTGCTGTAGGAAGTCACGCGCGTCTCGAACACCTCAATCTCATCGAAATGGGCGAGATAGTTCTCCATGCTGCGCATCACCTCATTGAGCTGCTGCACGCTGCACCCCTCCGGCATCCCGGCGCTGATGGTAAGCGAAGGGCGCACCGGCTCACGATAGAAATCCGAACGGGCCATAGCCTCGTGGAAAAGTCCGAACGAAGTGCCGAGCACCTTGTCCACAGCCGCCTTGTTGTCGGCATACGGCCGCCAGCCCACTATCTTGTTGAGCACCTTCTCATAAGGCTTGAGCGGGGCGCGGCGCTCGTCTCCGAACTTGGACGGCAGCAGGCAGGTCGGGATCCCGAACGCGAGCACCAGTACGAGGATGAGCACCCAGCGGTGAGACTGCGCCCAGACGATATACTTGGAATACACGCGGTTCCACCTCGCGGCACGGCGAAGAGCGCGCCTGCGGCCGGAGACGGGGGCCGTGCGCACCGGGAAATAATCCAGCAGCGCCGGCACGAAGAGGCTCGACACGGCAAGGGAAACGGCCAGATTGATGACAATCACGAGGGTGAAATCCGTCAGATTCGCCCTTTCGGAATCCGGGAGAAGCAGGACCACGAGCAAGGTCGCTACAGTCGTCGCGACGGCGCAGAGCAACTCCGGGAACACTCCCCTGTCCCGCCGGCGCGAATAGTGGTCAATCATCAGGATGCTGTTGTCGATGATGATTCCGAGCGAGACCGTGATGCCGGCAAGAGTATAGATATGTATGTGAAGCCCCAGGAAGAAATACAGGGCCACCGAAATCAGCAGATTGACCGCCATGGTGATGGCGATGACCACCATATAGCGCCATGACCGGTTGACGGCGAAGGCGAAAAGAAGCAGGATCAGCAGGCAGAGCAGGGTACGGAAGAATATCTTGTCCAGCTCTCCCGAGATATACTCCGAATAGTCATAACTCACGGAGATACCGATCTCCGCCGGTATGGAAGGGCGCAGCTGATCGAGCCTCGACTTGACAGCCTCCACGCAGCTGATCAGGTTGGCGTCAGGAGACACTTCCACTGTCAGGTTCAGCACATTCAGGCCGTTGATTCTATAATACGAGGACGGCAGGGCCTCCTGATAGCGGAAAGTCGCGATGTCGCCCAGATGCACGATCCTCCCGCCCCGGCTGGCCACCGGGATGGAGCCCATGTCGGATGAGGAGCCGCTGCGCAGCCGCACCCCGTATGTCATCCCTTCCTCCTTCGCCAGACCCACAAGCTCGTCAGCATAATAATCAGCGAAGGCGAGTCTTATGTCGGACGCCGAAATCCCGAGGTTCCGGCACAGGTCGGCATCGAAGGTCACGACCCGCTCAAACGGGGTCTGCCCATAGAAGCTCACCCCGCTCACACCCTCCACGACGGACAGGGGATGCAGCAGCCGCTCCTCCACGAAAGCGGCTATCTCCTTGGAAGGCAGAGAACTGCGCACATTGAAGACGATAGCCGTCTGCGACTTCTCCCCCCGGGCATTGAGGGATATGGAAGGGTAAGAGCAGCGCTCCGGAAGAGAAGAATAGACATTGCGTATCCGCGACGCCACTTCGAAACGCACAGCCTCCATGTCGGCCTTCTTGCCGAAAGACAAGGTGACACGGCCGCTGCCGTCAGAGGACAGGGACTGGACACCGGTACAGGAGCGTATGCCTGACAGCACCCCCTCAAGACGGGAAGTCACCTCCGACTCCACTATGCGCGAAGACGCGCCGGGATAGCTGTAGCGGACCGTGATGGAAGAGCCGGGCGCCGAGGGGGTGTACTGCACCTTGAGCATCGAGAGGCAGGCCACGCCCACCACCGCGACGACAGCCATCATCAGCAGCACCGAAAAAGACGATATGCCCTTCCTGCCCTTCACATTCATCGTTTTCTGCGGGCGTAGACTGCCGAATACAGGGCCGGGAGGAAGAAGAGGCTGATTGCAGTCCCCACAGTCATCCCGACCACTATCACGATAGCCATCGGATATTGGAGATCAGAGCCCATATTGCCCCTGGAGAGGAACGGCAACACGGAGAACACTGTGGTGATGGACGTCATGATTATGGCCTTTATGCGCCTGTGGCCGGCTTCATGCACAGCCGCATCCACATCCATGCCTCCACGGACAAGCCGGTTGATCGTGTCCACCTTGAGAATCGAATCGTTGATCACTATACCGGTGATGACGACAAGGCCGATGAGCGACATGATGTTGATGCTGACCCCGGCAAGCCATAGGAAAAGCAGGGAGAAGGCGATGTCAATCACTATCTCGGAGAGTATGATCAGCGGCTGGACAAGTGACTCGAACTGGGACGCCAGAATCAGGAAGAGGAGGGCAAGAGCCACGAACATGACCAGAGACATCTGCCGTATCATCTCGCGGTTCGTGAAATATGCCCCTCCGAAAGAAGCGTCGAAGCCGGCGTCCCTGCGGGTCAGGGAAGTTATCGCCGCTATGGCCGGACGCACCTCAGAAGAAGGGATGTCGAGTTCAAGAGGATAATAATTGCCCTCATCCCCGGAAATCAGGGTCTTGAACGTCTGCTCGAAAGTCTGCCTCATCAGGGCGCTCAGCGGCACCTCCACCCCGCCGCGGGTCACCACGGTCTCTGAAAGCAGATCCGTCATCCCCGGGACATCGGTGCCGAGCACCACGGGGACGGAACGGTTGCCCTTGATGATCTCAAATACAGTATTGCCGTTGAGGGAATTGCGAAGCGCTTCCACAAGATCGCCGAAGCTGACGTCATACAGACGCATCATCTCCGGATCCGATATGTAGAGAACATCCTCCTTGAGGGGAATCTGAGGGATGTCCACTCCCGGCAGGGCCGTCCTTATCCCGGAGAGCATCTCCCGCAAGGCCCCGACCTGAAGCCCGGCGTCCCCGGCAGGACGCAGACGCACCAGAAGTTGCGGTTCGCGCTCGGCGAACACAAGGTCGAAGATATTGCCCGAGGCGGAGCAGTGGCTGATGGCGGCGGGATAACGGTCGCGCAAGTACTCTTCCGCCCTCGACTTGACCCGTTCCAGAGAGGCGGCATCGTCACATTTGAAGTAGACGGATGCCTCGCTCATGGACTGGTCTCCGCTGTGGCTGAGCACGAACTGCTGCACCCCGACCATGGCCGAAGTCTGGACACACTCCCCGAGCACGGCGTTCTCCAGCCCGATGACGCGGGAGCGGTTCTGCTCCACGGAAATGTGCTCGTTCCAGTCTATGTTGAGTATCGCGTCAGTGTATGTGATATCCGGGATCTTCTGCTTGGGCATATACACGAGGCAGACGGCGGTGATGACGGCGCAGGCGAGCGGCAGCGCCCAGCTCAGGAGGTATTTGTGCGCCAGGAACCAGTTGACCCCGGCATCATAGGCCCTCATCCCGCCACGGAAGCGTATCCTGGCAAGGAAAGGGCTGGGCCTGAACGCCGGGAGAGAGCGATACAGGACCCAATAATAGACAGGAATCACCGTGACGGTCACAAACCATGAAGTAAGCAGGACTACGGAAAGCGATATGGCCTGGTCATAGAAGAGTTCTCCGGCAAGGCCGTTGAGAAACACGAGCGGGATGAACACGGCGCAGGTGGTCAGGACGGAACTGAGCATAGCCCCGGCCACTTCCCCGGTGCCGGCGACAACAGCGGTACGCAGGTCATCCCCGCGCTGCCACCTGCCGGTGATATTGTCGGTGAGGATTATGGTGTTGTCGACCATCATTCCCACACCCAGCAGCAGCCCGGCAAGGGAGATAATGTTGATGGACAGGCCGATAAGGTAGAATATGAAGAACGACACCAGCAGCGAGAGCGGAATCGTCAGGGACACCAGCAGTGGAGAGCGGAAATCCTTCATGAACAGGAATATAACCAGACACACCAGGACAAGCGCCACCACTATGTTGAGAAGCAGATTGCTGATGGAATACTGGAGAAGCTCCGTCTGGTCGCGGGTGAGGGTGAATTCAAGCTCCGGATAATCCTGGCCGAACGCCTCCAGCTGTCCGTCTATGCTCCGCTTGAGGTCAGCCATGCGCGCCTCGCTCTGCTTGATCACCGCCATCACCACGGCCGGCTTGCCGTCGGAGATGTCAAGCCCGGTCACCGGCGCGGAACGCTCCTCCACCCTGGCGACATCCTTGATCTGGAGCAGGCGCTCCCCCGCCTTGAAATAGACATTCTCGATATCCTCCCTCGAAGCGGCGAAAGACCGGAACTTGACATTATAGTGATACTCCCCGTCCCGTATCGTGAGGTTGGAGAGCGAGACATTGGCGGAAGATATGAAACGCTCGAACTCCGGGAGCGTCAACCCCAGCCTCGTCAGCGCCTGCCCGTCCGGCACGACAAGGATCTCCCTGTCCGCCTGGCCGCTGATATCCACCATCGCCACCTGAGGCAGCTGCTCGATCCGCCGGCTGACAACATCCTCGACGAACTCGCTCATCCCCAGGAAGTCCCCGTCGCCGGAGTCGCGCATGGTCACATTGATATAAAAGGCGGGGATGTCCGTGGCGCTCGCCTTGAACACCTTCGGGCGCTCCATCTTGGGGAGAGAAGACATCGCGCGGTCTATCTTCTCGTTGACCTCGATGTAGAAATAATCTATGTCCTGCCCCTCCTCGAAGGTCAGCGTCATGGTGGCGCTGCCGTCCTTGGACTCGGAACGTATGTCTTTCAGATGACTGATCTGCACCAGCGACTGCCTCATGGGCTTGATGACGGCATCGTCAAGTTCCCGTGCGGACTTGTCCGGAGCCGTGACCTGTACGGTCACATACGGGATGTCCACATCCGGTATCAGCGATACCGGAAGGCTGCGGATGCCGATGATGCCGAGCACAACGAAGACCAGCGCAATCATCGAGACGGAAACCGGACGGTCGAGGAGTCTGTTGAGCATAGGCGGCTACTTTTGTCTGACGCTGACGACCGAGCCGTCGGCAAGATTGAGATTGCCCGACACTATGATGGAGTCCCCCTCCGAGAGAGAAGCCCCGCGGTCTTCGTTGGCCTTGATCACATAGCTTTCGGAATTGGCTCTGAGAGTGTTGACATATACCCACTCAGCCTTGCCGCCGCGATAGCGGAACAGCACCTCAAGCCCGTCGCGAATCACCACGGCGCTCTTGGGCACCACGAGCTGCGAATGGAGCGTGCGCTCCACCACCACCCGGACATTCATCCCGTCCACAAGCCCGGTTCCTCCGCCGACCTGCGCCGTTACGGCTATCTGCCCGTTCTTGTCGATGGTAGGATTGATCGCGATTATCCGCCCCCTCACTTCCCCTTCCGCATCGCCGAAAGGAGTCACCCTGACCGTCTGCCCGGGCGAGAGGAAGGAATACTCGGATTCGAGAGCCGGGAAATTGACATCGAAGGAAGAGTCCCCGATGACGGAGCAGAAAGGCTCGGAACCGGTCCGGTCCCACTCCTTGAGCTTGAGATCCGCCACCTTGCCACCGAACGGCGCGCGCAGCACGGTGCCGTCCATCGAGCGGCTCGCCCGGCTGAAATTGATACGGGCGTTCTCGTAGCCGGAGCGTATCCGGGCGAGCTTCAGCACATTTTCCGGAGCGGATGCCGTGTCGGCGGAAGAATAGCCCATGCCGGCCAGCACATCCAGGTATTCGAGGCGTGCCTTGTCAAGTTCGAGCTGCGCGCTCTCAAGCGCGAGCTCCTGCACCCGGAAATCAAGCTCCGCCAGCACGTCCCCGGCCTTGACGGGCGAGCCGTTGCGGACATTTATCTTGGTTATCACCCCCGACTCGGAGAAATACAACACACTCTTGCGGCTCGCGGAAAGCTT
>OIWT01003135.1_pt1 | contig 15682 bp, 17 predicted proteins | sample 1587701 | NCBI WGS metagenome assembly OIWT01 (sample SAMEA3888904, study PRJEB22519) | human gut metagenome | biome: human gut; feature: human-associated habitat; material: faeces | place: Denmark | collected 2009
TCGGCAGGGTGAGAGCCTGCTATCCTAACCAATTAGACTACATGGGACCTGTTTTCGCTTTCAACCTAGCCCATTTGACAGACGGGTACAACAAACACGCCCAAGAGAAAAGGGAAAACTACCATAGTGCTACAAATTCAACTCTACGCATCAACGACCCACTTCACCTCTACCATCCGCCGCCTTGAACAAATCCTGATCATCCAACACTTGGGATTGGGTTTCTTCGGCCTCGATTCTGTCCGCCTCTTCCAACACCGAAATGTCCAAAAGGGTGTCTGACGGGTCCACGTTCACTTGCGATTGGGACCTGGAGGGCTGGGAGTGCATGACGGGAGAGCGCAGTTGCTGCGAAGATACAGCGCTGCACATTCTCGGTCGGGAAGGAGTCGCTGGCGATTCACCTCGCACACTCTGTGATTGAAGCGGGGACAGAGGAGTGGGCCCTGTCTGCTCACAGACAACAGGATTGGTGGGAATGGGATTCTTCGCAACGGATGACACACCATTAGGATCGATGGAAAGAAAGCTGATGGGGGTGACCTTCTTCTCGGCAGAGAGGAGAGGCGGCAAGGGAATGTCTGGGAAGGGGCAAGACGCGGACTGCTCCTGGATGGAGTGAATCTGCTGCGTAAGGGATATATCGGTGTCCGTGAAGGAGACGGAGGAGTTTGTATCGTGGCACAAGGACGCGGAGTAAGTGGAACTCTGCTTCAGATCCGCCTCGTGCTGGCGGTTCTTGCTCACAACACGAAGAGAGGAGAGCTCATTCTCCACACTGAATTGCCTACGCTTCATACCACCGCAAACACATACTCGGTACTCCCAGAATCATTCTGGAGTTTCGTTGGACTGCCCCAGGTCAAACCATCAAAGCTCCCACTGTCCGATTCGGAAGTTCCATACGATTTCCGCTTCTGCACACCGTCCGGTTTCACTTTGAGGGGAGAATTCGACACGACTTCAATCCGCTTCTTTTTCCTCCGAATCATGCTGCCGCCACCCCTTTCCTTCTTTCGTTTCCTGTTCACTACGGCAGGTATTTCTCCCATCCCCTGCACAGAAACGGAATGCGAGGAGGATGGGTTCTCCGTTGGAATGGATGATGTTGTTTTCTGGCACAACGCGCCCTTTTTCAGAAGCATGCGAATTTTGGACGAATTCTACTCGTCATCGAGAAGCCACCAAAAGAAACAGAAGAAAACGATTGCTGGCTTCCCGAATTGGCTGTGTCATCCTCACTCATCGCAACAACCCAATAACCGGATCGTGCCAACAGTTGCCGAGAAAACAAGAGCGAAAGTGGAGTTTCATTGCAACACTCCTTGGCAAAAGAAGTGGGTATTTCGCTCGTTCTCCAGTTATGCGTGGAGCATCTCTCTATGACAGCAGTAGAGTCAGAAGAGGGTAAGCAACTGCCTGGAGAGACAGTTGGAAGAAATGGGATTGTGGGCAAAGCAGTCCTTTAAATGAGCAGAAGGCCATACTGAAAAGCCAAATAAGCATTTCATCCCATCCAACTCGACTATCATCCATCCAAACCAATCACACCCAAAACACTCTCCATAGGATGACATGCAAGAGGTCAACAAGATGTGCATAACAAACAGAGCATTCACTCGCTTTCTTTCCCTTCTTCTGTTTCCGCTCCAAATATGTAATCGAACCCTACACCTCATGCCCTCCATACACTACAACTCTTAAAACGGCGGATATCCGTGTATTGAATGAAGCCACGTCCTTTGCATTTACCTACTCTATCATTGGAGTCACAAAGGGACTACAATTGTGCTGGCCTTGGCCTTCTTGCATACGGCACGAATCAGGCACTTGTTGTTCGCTATATTCACAGTTTGTTCCTTCTTGGAGGGGAAGCAATTGTAACCCTCGTTATCTATGCATCATCGCAAACAACGCGTCCAGTACACCGTTTGAAAGATACGGAGACTACTCCAGTCGTGGTGGCGCACTTTGCCATTTCCGAGAGCTTCTCGAGAAAGGCATCATTCGATAAGCGGGGCATTTCGTTCTGAGGGAGAAAAGTGGCATGATAAGAATTTGGGTATTTGGGTGCTAATCGTCTACACTGTCCCTATCAATGAGGAATGAGCTGAGCTAAGAGGAGACAAAAGAGGGAATCGTCCTTGTATCCTGTGAGCCAAAGAACAGTCCATACAAGAATCAAGTGGAATCTACTCATTTCGTTTCAGTTCACCTGCATGTGCTTGCAGAAGCAATCGCATACCCATACTAATCAAAAGAGCAAACAATGAACCCTCATCTCTCTTCATCTCGATAGAATTATGCCCACAGACACAGCAGAAGGGGAATAATCTATATGCGCAGTAGCAGCCGCATCCTCATTGTTCTCTGGAAAGTGGAAGGAATGGAAGAAATAGGGTCGGGAGCAGAGAAATAATCCCAATTCCTGACTAAAGAGGATAGGGAATAGGGACTCCCATGACGCTATACCCACACTCTTTCATCTCAATTTGCTACAGACTTACACACCGTTATGTTCCAGAAGTTCGCCTATTTGGTAGGACCAGCTGTATCTTCGTAATGACAATAGTCCGGAAAGGCTTTCCGTGAAACTGGCCAAGCTCTCGAGAGAGCCGGAATGAGAATGCTCGACGATAACAAATTCATGGAAACATGTAGCTGATGCGAATGCGGGTGCCAATGAGTAGACTCTCGCCACCGTCCGATTATGGGCATCTATAATAAACGCCCTGCCGTAAACACAACTGCCTTCGTGGCTCCTAATGCTGCTGTCATCGGTGACGTAAAGCTGGCCTCCGGTTCTTCGGTGTGGTACAATGCCGTTGTGAGAGGTGGGACGCGGGATCAGGGCAGCTCATTTGTAGGCGATGAGAACGCTGTCACGATCGGCAAGAACACCAACGTGCAGGACCGTGCTGTCGTGGTTTCCACCAAGAAGAACCACACTTGCGATGGAACTGTCACCATTGGCAACAACGTGACGATCGGCCACGGTGCGGTGCTGAACGCCTGCTCCGTCGAGGACAATTCCCTGATTGGCATGGGAGCTGTTCTGGAGGAGGGAAGCCACGTGGGCTCGTACTCTCTCGTGGGCGCTGGATCGGTGGTGGAGAAGGGACAGAGCATTCCTTCCGGAGAGGTAGAGGAGAGGAGAGAGAATGAAGAGTAGCTCTGGACGGGTAACCCCATTCGCTTTGTCCGCAAGCTGGGAGAGGAGGAGAGAAAGAACCTGGAACACAGCGCCACGGAGTACGCTGAGTTGAGTGGCAAGAGTGCCGCGGAGATCAAGGGAACGTATGGCGCTTCCTTCCGCTGCGACTAAGGTCTATCGTAATGTGCTTCTTTAATACTTTTGCCCTCTTTGTTCCATGAATCCGCTGTAGCCAGCGCAGTCTTTTTGTTCATCCCAGTCTATCGTCCATGTCTATCCGTTCGCCGTATCGTCCTCCTCTTCATCCAATAGCTATGAACGGAAGCGGAGAAGTAGTCTCCTCAATCCCGATGGCCGTTCCCAGTGCTCCTTCGGGTATTCTGATGAAGCCGACGGCTGCAGAGTTCGTTCCCGGAAGCAAGAAGGAGGCTGTTGATGAGAAAGAAAACACGGCTAGCACTTTCGAGGAGGAGTCCCGGTTAGTGGGCGAGGACACCCGGTTGTTGGTGACGGCAGAGAACCGTCTTCTGGCAGCCACGTCTTTCGAGACGATGGGTCTCGATCCGCGTTTCGTGAAAGCCTTGTCGTTTCTCTCCGTTTTTGATGATGAATAGGTACACGGAAATGGGATTCAACCGCCCGTCTCTGATCCAGGCGCAAGCCATTCCATACATCCTGAGCCAGTAAGCGCCCGCCATTCGATTCATCCTAGACCTCGCCGCCACCTCATTGCGCAGGCGCAGAACGGAAGTGGGAAGACCGTGTGTTTTGCGCTGGGCTCTCTGGCGTACGTAAATGAGGCGGTTCCCGCTCCCCAGGTGCTTGTGATCGCCCACGTCCGCGAGCTCATCCTGCAAATCGGGGAAGTGTTCAATCATCTCTGTAATGGCGTCAACTCCTCTCGACCGCAGGCAAATACACCTCCATCACCACCACCTACCTCATGAAAGGCTACCACTACGACCCGAACGCCCAGGTGGTGATTGCATCGGTCGGATCGCTTCGCGCCGCGCTGATGAACCAGGCCTTCAACTACACGAACCTGGTCTGCCTGGTGATCGACGAGGCGGACGAGGTGCTGAACAACACGACCTTCGCCCAGGATATTGTCAGCGTGACGAAGATGTTCCGCGGACTCCACCTCCCCGTCCAGATTCTGCTCTTCTCTGCCACCTTCGACGAGAAGGTGCTTCGCTTCACGCGCAAGATCGCTCCGGGAGCGGTGCTGATTCAGAAGGCACCGGCGGAGCTGAAGCTGGACACGGTGCATCTGGTAACCCAAAGGGGAGGATGTGATGTAGTTCGCGGTGAAAGCGCAGGGGTTTGAGGAGAAGTGCCAGGTGCTGGACCGCATGTACCAGCTGATGGACGTGTGCCAGACGTGCGTGTTCGTCAACCGGCAGGAGACGGCGGACCGCCTGGGCGAGGCGATGCGCGGTCTGAAGCACGAGGTGGGCGTGATCCGCGGCGGGGATATGGAGAAGAAGGAGCGAGTGAGGATATTGAACGAGTTCAAGGAGGGACGGATCAAGGTGCTGATCTGCACGGATCTGCTCTCCAGAGGCATTGACATATTGGATGTGAGTTTGGTGGTGAATTTCGACATTCCGAAGAAGGGCGAGAATATGGTGATAGCGTGAGTGCAGAGTGAGGCGTAGGACTGCGAGACCTTCCTGCACCGCTCGGGACGCACCGGACGCATGGGCAGAAAGGGAGTGTCGATCACCTTCTATGAGTCGGAGCTGGAGGACATGCCCAAGCTGAAGGAGGTGGAGGCGAAGTACAATATGCCCATCACCCCTCTGTCGATGAAGGATGTGGAGACGTTTGAGAAGACGGTGAAGGACGCGCTGAAATGGGTTGTTTGTTTCACACTGAAGCTTTGGTTTGCTCCCAGCAGCAGGTTACTGAACGCCCAGTCAGTTCTTTCATGCCTCTCTCCTTTGGGCAAATTGCAGTCGGGCTCTTTGCTACATGTAGGGACAGTGATATGTTTTCCTAATGACGCAGATGCAGCCTATCAGGGCTACAAGAACTATACGGGTCAAAAAAGCCAGAACCATGACAGTGATAGCACGGACAGTGTAGGGGTTCGCAAAGGAAGAATAAGGGCGCAGGAAAAAGAGAATGACGACAGAAGAAGCACGAAGAAGGAGCTTCCGCTTCTAGACAGCACGATTTCTATCGAATCGATCACAAAGGAAGACAGTTTGTATAACGACTTCAGGCATCAGCAACTGCGTGCCATGTACTCACTGCTATTCTGCTAACTCATTGTAGATTCTATCAATTCTATCGCCGCGCAGTCGAGGTCAAAACCAGACAGTATAGGTGATTTCCACCCAACTCCTTCATGACTAGAATGAACGCGTGGACTCTCGCCCAATTCACAGAAATCTTCGCCGATATCTCTGTTGAAGACAAGGAGGTCCTTCCCCGTTCCTTTCCTCAGCTGTAGGTTGTTGAGAACATGTTCCGTGTATGGGATCACGACGGTGACGGATACGTCAACATTCGCGATTTCGTCCACACCTACGCGTATTCCCAATTGGTTCATGTACCGTGTGTCTCTAATCACTAGAGCACCCCCACCAGTCATTTCTCCTACGTCTTCGAGTGTCTGGACCTCCATCACAGTGGCGTCGTTACATTCCAGGATATGTGCACATGCCAGTACTATCTGCTTTCCCAAGACGAAAACAACGATCCGGAGCAGTTGGAGGAAATGGCTCGGCAATACACGCGGAGAGTAATCCTAATCGTCATTTTGGAATGTAGATCTTTGAGGAATTGAAGGCAGATCCTTATCGCGGCATTACGAAGAATGGTACATTAGGTGTGCAGTTGTTCCTCCTAGACTTCTTGAGTCGTGGACCCTTTGTGAATGAAGATATGTCGCTGATTCGCGTCTTTGCGAACGCCTTGATGAAGGAAGAGGAACCCTCCTATCTCGATGCATATAGTGTTTGTTTCACCATTCTACTATCCTTTCAAGTAGAGAAGTGAGTTCATTGTTTCTTTGGTTCTTATGGCGAATTCTACTGTCGGCTACATTGGTATTGCTTTCGCTGTACTATTCTTCGGGAGCAACTTCATCCCCATCAAGAAGTTTGAAACGGGCGATGGAATGATGTTCCAGTTTGTTGTGTGCACAGGTATGAATATTGCTATTCGGTTCACTCTAGGCATTTGGTTTACCGGTTTACTGACTGCCATTATTAGACAGTGCAAACTCTTCGATTTCCAGGCCATTCTGGGAGGAGTCATCTGGACGACTGGCAACCTGTGCACCGTGTCGATTGTCAAGTGCATCGGTGGGAGAATGGAAGGGGGATGATGGGTAGGCTTAGCAAAAGGTCTTTTAGTGTGGGGCATCGCCAACATGATCACTGGGTGGGCGATCAACATGTTTGGATGGTTTGGACAGCCCGCTGAGATGCACAACGTGAAGAGGCCTGTTTTAAATTACTTGGGCGTCGCCTGCTGTATTTTGTGTGTGTTCATTTCCTCTTTTGTGAAGAACGACAATGATGACAAGAAGAACCTCCAGCCGAAGAATACGTCGTATGCGTCAAATCTGGGAAGTGCGGCTCCCTCTCCCACTCCCACGGCCACTACTGCGGTGACCATCAATCCCACTCCCGCCAATGTCGTTCCCCTGCTGGACCTCGACTGCATTGGTGATCCCGGTAGCTGGGTGGACAAGCTGTCCCGCACCAACAAGGCCTTGGTGGGGTACGCGTTGAGCATCTTCGCTGGCATCATGTACGGAACGAACTTCCTTCCCTGCAATTCGGCGATGAAGAGATATCCCACGGCAACGAAGACGGACATGGAGTTCAGCCAGTTCTGCGGGATCTTCGTCGCCTCCTTCGTGTACTTTTTCATCTATTGCATCTACAAGAAGAACAAGCCCGTAATCCACATCCGGTCGGTAATGCCCGGTTTTGTCTCCGGAATGATGTGGGGCGTTGCTCAGATCGGTTGGTTTTACGCGAATGAGAACTTGGGTGAGGTCGTGAGCTATCCCATCATCTGCTGTGGTCCGACCATTGTCTCCAGCATCTGGGGTTTGACCCTATACGAGGAGATCACGGGACTGAAGAACACGCTGCTCGTTTTCCTGCTTGTCGCTGTCATGCTCTGTGGCTCCGTCTTGGTGGCAGTCTCCAAGTCCTTCTCTGTTTGTTGCATACGTTTTAGTTAGGGAAAAGGAGAATAAGGTTGTAGGTGAATGGAGAGAGAAAAAAGGAATCGCCCACCGGGGGGCTCGAACCCCCGACCACCAGGTTAAGAGCCTGGCGCTCTACCGACTGAGCTAGACGGGCTTGCCTGAACTGGGCTGTTTCACGTATCCTTTTGAGATTCACCTATTGATGGAGAAGGACAACACAGTGAATCGCGGTTCGATGGACAAGCAGTACAGTCGGTTGCTCGCACTCAAGCAAATGGGTGTTGTGGAGGCCGTTGTCGCCAGTTCAAGTGATGAGTAGAATTATGAGGAGATTCGCAAGAAATCCGTGCTCATTGTGGGAGTCGGAGGCATTGGTAGTGTGACTTCGGAAATGCTCACTCGCTGTGGAATTGGGAAGCTTATCCTCGTCGACTACGATAAGGTGGAAATGGAGAATATGAATCGGTTGTTCTTTCGTCCCTCGCAGTGCGGGTTGTTCAAAACCGAGGCGGCGAAGCAAACACTCCATGTAGTGTAAAATAGAATGCAGTGATGGTAAGGAAATTAACCCAGACGTAGAGATTGATGCCCATGCCATCGACATCTCAACAGATATCCTTTCTGTTTGCCTATGTGATCTCCTTCATTTCAATGGACAACTACGCCGTGTTCGAGCGCCTCCTTCTTCACGGCGGACTCGATGACCAGCCCATCGATTTGCTGCTGTCGTGTGTGGACAACTACTCTGCGAGGATCACCATCAACGTCGCGTGCATGCGCCACAACATTTCCTGGATGGAAAGCGGGGTGTCGGAAGACGCTGTTTCCGGGCACATCCAGTTTGTGGTGCCGGGCCGAACCGCCTGCTTCCAGTGCATCCCGCCGATGGCGATTGCATCAGGGATGGACGAGAGAACCATCCGTCGCGACGGTGTGTGCACGGCCTCGCTTCCCACCACGATGGGCATCGTCGCGGGCCTGTTGGTGCAGAATGTTCTCAAGGCGCTTCTCCACTTCGGGCAAGTCTCTTACTATCTCGGCTACAGCGCCTTGAACAACTTCTTCCCGACGGACGTGCTGCGGCCTTCCAAGGACTGCGCGAACCCAGACTGCCGGCGGCGGCAAGAGGAGTACGCGGGCAAGTGGTCGCCAGACGTGTGGGTTCCGAAGGTGGCGAAGGTGGAGGAGGAGAATGAGTGGGGCATCACATATCCTTTGGGGAGTTGAGGGCGGGTCCTTCACGGCAGTGTGGAGTCGTCGGGTGAGGAGAAGATGGTGTCGGTGAAGGGGAGTGGAGATGCGGGTGAGACAGTGGAGGATTTGATGAATGAATTGGATGCACTATGATGTGTTTGTTGCATATTCGAGTATGCCAGAGTGAGAGAAGCTTGTCTTCTCTTCTTTGAGATGGGTGTTGGGATTGAGGATAACCATACAAATGAGTGTCTGTATGGATGAAATGCGTTGCAATGATACAGTTGATGTTCACATTGAGTGGAATACGAGGATAGGGAACAAAAGACCAGTTCAATCATGAGAAGTGTGTTAACTTGGAGAGGACATATATGTAAAATGTGTATCCCTGGGATAAGAATGGAGATAAGGAAATGGCCCAACAGTTCCATTTCCACAAGTTTCATCCCAACCATTCATTAGACGATGGAAGGAAGAGTATGGATACTCAAATCACTCCAAATCCTGCAATCTGTGAATGAAGGATGAGTCCATGCCCTATGTGAGCACAACCATTGCAAGTCTCTCAACAAACAGACTAATTCTCAAAAGACGAAACTATTCCTTGAAAACACGAGTCCAATCCTCCACACTTTTGTGCTTCTCCTTTGGTATCTTGTTGTATATGGACGAGAGTATGCGGTATCTGGTGGCCGTAATCAACGACTCCAACTCCGCCTCATTGCAATGCCGACTAACGCTAACAGCCATAACAAATCCAAACCCATATCCAATGTAGCAGTAGCCCTCTGTATTGTTCTTCGCCTTGTTGCTGTCTGCGTCGATAACAACACGAGGTCCCGGAACGGACAAAGCATCCTTTCCATCCATAATAAAGTACCTACTGTAAAGAGCAGAAAGAGGACTCACTTCGCCTTCGCCATATCCCGCACCAGCCGCCTCTCGATCGAACTCCCCCTTGGGATGAAAAACTCGCGATACTCCCAATGCAAACTACTCTTCACCTCACACACCACCTCTACAAATCGAGATAAATGCCTCCGGGCAGTTCCTTCTCCAGCGCCTTGACCGTCTCCATCCAACTACGCTCAACTCCGCATAGCACAGCTCACAACTCCTCCTTCCTCATAACCCCGCAGCAGAAGCACACCTTCTTCTCCGTTCCTTCCCTCCGAATAAACCGCGTCGCCAAGTCAACCGCGTCGTTCAGTTGCAAGGGGTGGTAGTTCGGCTTGCTGTAGCACGTGTCGTCCACGTGCAGAAGAGACAGACTCGTGCGCTGCACAAACGACAGAATTTGGGGGGAAGTCCGGAAGTCACCCGTGTACAGCATCGAGAAGATGTTCTTCATGTCGCTGGGTTTGCTGCCTTCGGAGAGAAAAAAGAAAAACATGCAGGAACCAGGACAGTGGTTCGCGTCGATCGCGACGACCACCAGCACGCTAGGAGTGAGCTGGATGCAAGACACAAACCGTAGCAAGTGGTTGTCGCCCTTTGGGTTCACACCCAGCGTTGGGTAGATTTGGTACGGCGGCTGGTAGTAACGAAGCAGGCGAGAGAGGAACTCCTCCACCTTCTTAGTCTCACTGTTCCCCTTCTTCGCTCCGGCGTTTGTGAACACGTAGGCGCGATTGTACTCCATGGGGACGTAGTGAATATTACCGTTAACCGTCTTGCTCTTGACAATGGGAAAGGCTTGCGTCCTCTGGAGAATCTTGCATGTGGTATCCGTTGCTACTCTTAATAGTATGTAAGACCATTACCAAAAACAACGGGATTCTTCTTCTTTGTCAACCCATCTAGATGATCGGAGTGGAAGTGGGAAAGAAATGTAATATTGCTCTGTTCCCATGTTCCGTTATCAATTCGAAAGGTCGTAAACTAGATTGTGATTCCACAACGGTACTCTTACCGGGATCCGCGTTCGCGGTTTTAACGGTTTGGAATTCACGCCTAGAGTTCATCTGCAATAGAAGAAGGAACAAGCAGGGATCTCTTCTAGCCATTAGGATGTTGAGGATTCTCTCACCATTCCACTTGCACAATGATGGTTCATTGATTTCTTCAGAAGCCATGAGGATTTGGATAACAAAAAAGTGTAGCGGGTTAAAGAAATCCACTTTTGGTGACTATTTTGACGATTGTTTGGAGCAAGTATAATTCCATCTCATCCAACTCTTTGTTCCCAGATGTATTGATTACATAATGCGTGCTGGAATGACATAAATAGACAATGAACTGTAATTGGAGCCACTTTTGTGGTTATCACATTTGACTGACTGTTCTTAACAGTAATGTTTGTGATATCGTTCATGTCAAACCTAGTATTAGCAGTGAAAGTGCATCAACCATGTAAAGAAGAAGGGAATGAGAATCACTTCAAATCATCCTTCACATGCAGTACAGCTCAGTACCCTATTGAAGAATAGAATCCTTTGCAAGCAATTTCCCGTCCTGGACTGTTAGGATAGTAATGAGGATTTGAAGCCTAAAAGCAACGATATCGTGTATAGAGCATCGTAGTTATAGTGTTACAATCGAGGAATAGATACTACACTCCCTCCATCATCACGCCTAACACTGGGGAAACAGGACGGATAAGCAGATTGTTGAAATCTATGTGATTGCTACACTCAATTCCCCGAAAGATAGCACTCCAATAACCCAGATTGGTATGATGACAATCACACAATGAAATCGTGGAGCACACTGTGAATACACAGAAGACAGTAAAGGACGCAGGGTTTTCGAGAATACCGATATGCGACACAATTGAGAAAACACCTTTATAATCGCCCCAAAGAGTATGATGAAGATATCCAACAAGAAGCACACATCAGCAGGGATACATACATGATATCATGAATTAGGAGCAGAGAGAGCTTCGTCCCAAAGTCCTTCATCATATAGTTGGCACACAGTAAAACTGCACCTATTGCAATCAAGTACTCCTCATCATGAATACCATCACCCTAAAGAAGATTCGATTTGTTCGATTGCCAGAACTGTAGACTATTTTGTTTGTGTTGTGTTTAGTTGTGTCACCTATGTGTTTATGATCAGAACACTCACTCTTTCCTTCGATTTGTGTGCCAAACAGTGGTTTCCTTATATTGCGTGAGACTATGTACACCGTCGATTCGCCAAACCTCGCTTCCTCCACGATTCCAGTTCGGATATGTCAGACCTGTGGAATCGCAAAGTCCTTGGACCACTTCGTGAGCATGTATACGGAGGCGTCGACCTCGAATTGTGACGTGTGCCGTCAGAAGCAGAGAGAAGTATATCGCCGTAATGCGTTGCTGTGGAAACTGATGAGTAGAAAAGCAGCTGAAGAAGCGGCAGTTTAGCCTTCTCAAAGCAAAGACGATGCGATTAAGGAGTACTGAGAATCTGATAAAGACACCTCCTATGGATGATACGGAGTCGGTACATTCCATTTCTGCGAGTTCTCCTATTACTAGCGCTGCTTCCACAGATGATACGGAAGTGTCCCGCTTTGACAATATGTGCCAATCCATCACTTTTACCTGTATTCCTCATTCACGGTGGTTGGTCTGCGTTATCAATGATGCTGGTGATGTGCCCCTGGCCCGGCTTGTGAAGAAGCCAGTTATTTGATTGTATCCTATGTATTTGTACTCTAGTTCTGTTAGTGATTCCATCTGTTTGTTTTCAACCCTTCCCTTTCCCCACCGGAGGCATTCTTCTGTCCGTATCGCTAAGCCTGTGCGATGGTGGACGATGTTGGATGATGATGCAAAAACACACCGATTTCTGGACCCCTCTGTCCTGCTTCCAGTTCCTCAATTCCAATAGGTAGAATGTCTCAAGCATTGCCAGCAAAGGACCAGAATCAGAAGAAGAGGCAGAAAGTGGTTGTTGTACTGGAAGGAGCTTGTCTGGAGACGGTGAAGTCGAAGAAGGTGTGAATGAAAAGAGGAAATGACCTGTAGGGTTATGTACTGCTCACTGCAGATGATCACAAGGCCATTCACAAGAAGATCGGAAAGGACGCCTCTGAGTCGCGTCCTGATATTTGCCATCAAGTACAATAGCATCTCTCGCTCGAATCGTAGTGTTTATTGACTCTTCAGGATTCTGTGCTGAACAAAGCCGGACTACTCAAAGTGTGTGGTTCGTTTTTGCTGTGACTCCTAGGTATATATTCATACATCTCAAAACACGCTTATTGAGGTCAATCCGAAGCTGCGTGTCCCCAGAACATTTAAGCGATTTAGTACCATGATCGGTGTGTCGAAGAGTGAGTTGTTGATTCTATAGTTCAGTTGCTGGACAAGATGAAGATTCGTTCTGTGGGTGGAGATGAGTGTCTTTTAAAGGTGATCAAGAACCCCATCACGGATCACCTCCCCATCGGTGCGCACGTCTTTGGCACTTCTGTCACGGGCGTCTTGGTGGATCCCATTTCCCTCGTGGAGGAACTCACGGAGATGTCGGAGAAGAACGAAGGAAACGGCTCGTATGTATTCGTCTTTGGTGCCTTTGCCCATGGTCACTTGAGTGTGGATTACGTGGAGAGCATGCTCTCGTTCTCACAGTATCCTGTGGTCGTTGGAGGAAAGCAGTTATGCGTAGCTGAGTGGTTCTTTAGCGTGTGGAAAACTGATGAATGCCTTCGAAGAAGTGTGGGGAATTCATTGTCCTGTTTGTTGTCCATTCGATGTGTGCCGTCCCTGTGGGAGAGAGTGAGATCCCCTAGGGATTCCATTCTTTCCCGCTCATTGTCCTCCTTTACGGTCGAAAGGATCATTCTTGCTGTCTTTGAACCCAGTCATCTTAATCTCTTAACAAATCACTGCTTGCCGTGAATGGTGCGTCTTCTGTTTGGCTGAACGAATACGGCCCAATCAGTTTCGCAAGTCGCGTATCAATAATAACGAAAGATAGGCCACTAGGAAACACTGTCACTTGCTGAAAACTCCATTAACAGGGGTTGTGGCACCAAATCACATCGGATGCACGGGATTTCCAATTCAAACCATTCTTCCCCTTGTACTATTTGTATCTTTAGAAACCCTTCACTCCTTGCTCGTTAGTTGTTCTCCCTTTACATTGTATTATTGTACCTCCATTCCCGTTTTCCTGATTGAGTAGTGCGTTTGTTTCCATGATATCGCAAACGAATGATGCGTATTTCGCTCTAGCCACTCGTCATTTCCGTAGACAGAATCCACAGGAGACTCCCACTTCAACGGTTTCCCTTCCAAAGGAAGCACAGCCTTCTCGTACTGTTAAGGAGGGAACAGTGAGCGGTAGATGGAATTGAGACTGAAGTGCTGACCCTGAACACTCCGTCTTCCATGACTCCGACCGCGGATGACCCATCTGATTCAACAGATGGATCCTATGAGGCGGATGCAAAGACCGAGGACAAGAAGATTATTCGTATTCCTGTTTCAAAACTCAGTGCGCCTTCGGATTGGCTTGATCACATCTAGGTGTCGAGTTATCAACTCCCGTTCCCATATTGAAGGGTCAATACTACCAGGACGAGCGTTTCGGTTACTGGTCGGGGAGAGTGGTTTTGCTTCCGCCTGTTTATCCGTAGTGGGGAATGGGGACAAATGGAAAGATCAGCGGAGTGACCAGCGACTTCTCATACACGATTACACGCCCGGTGAACTGTCCCAGCGGGAATGCTCCGATTTCTGGGGTCTATCAGGGCTACTTCTGGATCAAGTTCAACCCGCCCCGGAAGATCCTCGAGAACAAGATGCACCTCTACTTCACCGAACACAACGGCAAATACCTCGTCTCGGGTGCGGGAACGAACCGACTGGGTCCCTACGACCTGGAGGGCATCTACGACCCGACCACCCTGGATCTCACCTGCATCAAGAAGTACCACCCCGCGCCGCCCAAGCCCAGGCAGTCCGAGTCCTCCTCGCATGACAGCCGCGTTGCTCGCTCGGTTTGCGTTGTCTCCATCATTTCATTCGCAGACCACCACAAACGACGTTCCCTCCACTGTAACTCCCGCCATGCAGAACTGCTTCCGCCTGCACATGAAGCTGATGAACCACAAGTGGGCGAGCCCCTTCCTGCACCCGGTAGACCCCGTGGCGCTCCACATTCCCGACTATTTCTCCATCATCAAAAACCCCATGGATTTCGGCACCATCTACGCCCGGCTGCTGGACGGCTCGCTAGCCACGGAGGCGGAGTACCTGGCGCTGGTGCATCGCGTGTTCGACAACGCGATTCTGTACAACAAGCCTAGCGACGACGTGGCGGTGATGGCCCACACGCTCAGTGACTACTTCGAGCGCGAACGACTGCACATGAGCGAGCTGGTGGCGGTGGAGGGCGACGCGAACACGATCACCACGCGGAGACGCTCGATCAAGCGCAGTGCGGGCGTGGAGGCGGCGGGCGGCGGGGCGATGGCGCGGCAGTACGCACTGAGGAAGAGCGGGAGCGTGAACGGGCACGTGAAGGCAAACAGCGAGCTGCCGGGGGACGTGGCGCCGTACCAGTACAACGCGCTGGAGTTTGTTCTCAGCCGGCTGAAGGAGAAGAAGAAAGTGTAGATGGGTGTGTTTGTTGGACAGTCGTGTGGATGTGTGGAGGACAGATTGTGTATGTGCGGAGAGGAGACGGTGTATGTGTGGTGGAGAACAAACGGTGTATGTGTGGTGGAGAACAAACGGTGTGGAACAAAGGACAACGACACGAAAGGAAAAACGGCTATTCAGCAACAGGAGGATTCTGCCGAGCGATGGCGATGTACTGATTCATCACGTCCAAGAACTCCTTCTCCTCCTCCGCGCTGCCCAGCGCCACCACGAACGCCTTCTGCCGCTCCGAGCAGGGCCCCGGCTGAATGCTCACACAGAACGGGTGCTTCGAATCGCTGATCACCGTCGAGTGCTACGCCTCACATCTCACCTCGTCTCCCACGCCCACCGTCGCGTCGTACAGCAGAATCTCCTTGCTCTTCCGCTCGTTCCGCTTCTCGTTCGGGTACATCGTGATCTTCTCGTAGTCGATCACGAAGTACGAATTCAGCCACGTCCGGAAGAAACCGCCCTGACGGAACGGTAGTGTGTAACACACCTCGTCCTCCAGCACGGGCGCCTTCTCGCACTCTGTGCTCGCCACGCTGCTCGGGTCGCTGAGGCGGGACTCCCCCAACA
>OIWT01003136.1_pt1 | contig 15679 bp, 27 predicted proteins | sample 1587701 | NCBI WGS metagenome assembly OIWT01 (sample SAMEA3888904, study PRJEB22519) | human gut metagenome | biome: human gut; feature: human-associated habitat; material: faeces | place: Denmark | collected 2009
CACAGAGTGTTTCTTGGGGAAATCGCCAAGGAGTGCGGAAATCGGAGGTTCTTTGCGGGAAGGAAGGCGTAGCCCTTCAATGATTCAAGCAGGCTGCATGACTACCCTTCTTCTTTGCGCCATTCTTCGTTCAGAATCGTCATTTCATCCCCTCCCAGCCTCTTCTCCCATGCCTGAACTGTGGTGGCAGGGTTCAACTCGATGGGGAGAGGTGAAAGGGAATGAGATGGATCTCACAAGCACGCTTTGAAAGAGAGAATCACACTGCAGTTGTTTCTATAGCGAATAGAACTGGAAGATATGCGAGATTGAACAGAGGATGCATACCGAGGATAAAACCATTGGATACTGCACACTACACAACCCAGAATAGCAGTGCACTTTCCGAAAAGAGCAGAAAGGAATTGGCGCAACAGGATGGAAGTGGAACCAGCAGCAAAGGAAGTGAAGAATGACACGGGATCGCTTCCATGGGTTGAAAAATAGTATGACAACGGCGAAAGGGGATTGATATCGTAGTCGTCCCAAGAAGATGAACGATGTCTCCTACCAGGATGAGGCCGTTCGAACATTGAAGAAATCCATCGAGGAGGGCAACGTGGGCGTTTCCGCTGCGTGAGTGAGATGTAGCTTCCGCATTTGCTCCTGTACGGACCTCCAGGAACGGGTAAAACATCTGTCATATTGGCGTTGGCTCACGAGCTCTTTGGGTAGTATTCAAAAAGGGGGCACTTATGAGCAGACCGGAAATGCACAACCGAGTGCTCGAACTGAACGCGTCGGATGAGCGTGGTATTGACGTAAGGATCTCGTTACCTCCTGATTTGCAGGTGATCCGTCAAAAGGTGATTCTCTTCGCTCAGCAGACTGTGCGAAAGACCATTCCGTAATGGATTTGATGAGTTCACTGACAAACAGGGGATACCCGTCTCCCCCTTACAAGATTATCATCATGGATGAGGCGGACTCTCTGACGATGGACGCCCAGAGTGCCCTGCGTCGTGTGATGGAGATGTACTCCAAGGTGACCCGCTTCTGCTTCATCTGCAATTACGTTTCAAAGTGATGCTACTGGATGCGGATTCCCTTTAGAATCATCCCCGCTCTTTCTTCGCGTTGTGCTCGCTTCGAATTTGGAAGCTTGCCGCGTGAGCATGTAGTTGATCGTCTTCGCTTCATCAGCGACCAGGAGCAGATGACCATCGATAACGACGTTTGCTCCCGACTGCACTATCATGACTAGGCCCTCCAGTTCATATACGACCAGACGAAGGGCGATCTTCGATCGGGCATCCACCTTCTCCAAAATGCGCACATGATCTACCGCGGCGAGCCCGTCACCAAGGAGGGGCTGCAGCAGATCTCGATGGTGATCCCGCCCTTGGTCGTCAAGGGACTGTGGGACGCCATCAAGAGCACCACGAAGGCGACCAACATCGCCAGACTGGCGGCGGCGGTGGAGAAGATTGTGCTGGACGGGTACCCGCTGTCGATCGTGCTGTCGATGCTGTCGGAGTACGTGATTCGCTGTGGCGGTATGCTTGGCGCGGCGATGTGAGGCGTAGATCTCGACGACGAGAAGAAGAGCTCTATATGCATGGTGCTAGCGAACGCAGATAAGGCCGCGGTGGATGGGTGCGACGAGGAGATGACGCTCCTGAGTGCTTGCTGTTCAATTGTGAAGTGTTTGGAAGGATTCTGTGTTTGTTGGAAAGGGATCATCACCCTATGGCTCGGATAGGACAGTACGGAGAAGGAACACAGTCAATCGGCAACGAGTTTGGTCAAGATTGGCCTAAAGTGATGTCCACATAGGAGTGGAAAGGATAGGGCATTATTTTCGAGCGTGTTGCAGCCGTAGAGAGTGAACTCGCTAGAGGAAGCAGATAACGGTGCACCTTGGCTAAAGTACTCTCGGTACCCTCTGTAAAAGGATAGGGTGTATGGTATTTCCCAGTTTAGCCTCTCCGCCGTTCCACAACCACCCACTTTCTGGTGAAAAGTGGAAACCTCGGAGAAAAAAGGGCCTAATTCGGGAGTCATCTGTATTCCGCTTAGAAAAACTTTGCCTTGTAGACTATCTTTCATCATGGTCAGCTACGGAGACTATATTCCAGTGTCGATCGGGTTTCCCTCGATCATTCCGCCCATTGTCGCCATGGTCTTGGCGTTGACAACGAAGGAAGTGGTGTCATCGCTGTTTTTTGGCGTCTTTTCCGCAGTCATCATCTACTGCATTGCCGTGGCGAGAGGAATGGTGGAGGGTGTCTCCGACGCGAACGTGTTCGATGTCCTCTTCACCGTAATGGGGATTAAAATTGCGGACAACGTCCACATCGCGCTGTTCTTGCTTTTCATCGGAGGCCTGATTAACCTCGTTTCCGTGTCAGGAGGCGCGAAGGCGTACGGCGTGTGGGCGAAGAAGGCGATCAAGGGCAGACGCAAGAGCATGTTCTCAACCATGGTTCTTGGTCTGATGATGTTCCTGGATGACTACTTCAACTCGATCACGACGTCCACAGTCATGCACCCCGTAACGGAGGTGAACAACGTCTCCAAGCCGAAGACGGCCTACATCGTGCATACGATTTCTACAAACATGTGTATCACTATTCCTCTGACGTCGTGGGCGGCTGCGATTGTTTCTCAGATCGGCGACAGCGGCGTGGAGAATTCCTTCCTTGTGTTCCTGCAGAGCATCCCCTTCAACATCTACAGCCTCCTCTGCTTCGCCTTCATCATCATCTCCATCTCCTTCGACTTTGACTACGGCAAGATGAAGACCTACGAGGACAAGGCCAAGCTGGGTCTGACGGAGACCAGCGACTCGACGACTGCCTCCAAGCCGGCGGAGGTGACCATCCAGCAGAGCAACAAGGGATCGATGTGGGATCTCCTCCTGCCCATCTTCGTGATGGTGGTGCTCGCCATCTACTTCATGTTCTCCATCGGTCGCAAGGCTAGCAACAGCAGCGACATCACCGTGATCTTGGGCGCCACCTCGGCCCCGAAGGCCCTGCTCTTCGCCTGCTTCATCGCGCTGGTGACCACGCTCGTGATGTACGTACCGCGCAAGCTGATGACCTTCACCGAGTGGATCAACAATCTCATCGAGGGCATGAAGTCCATGGTCTCCACGCTCATCATCCTCGTCCTCGCCTGGTGCGTCAGCGGCTGCAGCGGCGACCTCCTCCAGACCGGCTTCTACGTCGGCGAACTCGTGCGAAACTCCCCCATCCCGCCCCAGATGATTCCTGCGGTTGTCTTCCTGGTGGGCATGGCGCTGTCCTTCGCCACGGGCACCGCCTGGGGCACCTTCTCGCTGCTGATTCCCATCGCCGTGTCCATCTGCAGTGGCGATAATCGGGTCTATTTGATTCCCTCCATCTCGTCGTGTCTGTGCGGCGCCGTGTTCGGAAACAACACCTCGCCCATTTCGGACACCACCGTGCTCGTGTCGTCGGCGGTGCAGATGCCGATGCTGATGCATGTGTCCACCCAACTCCCGTACGCGTGCACTGTGGCTGCGGTAAGCATCGTTGGCTATCTGGTCGCCGGGTACTCCAACGGCAATTTGGGACTGACGCTGGGCGTTTCGTTCGCTCTGCTGTTCGTGGTGCTGTATGGAATCTCTCGGTGGCAGAAGGCGCACGGAACGAAGGAGCTGCACGTGACGGTGGAGGAGAAGGGAAAGGACATCGAAATGGTGGACATGAAGGGCGACGACAAGCCCAACGAGAACGAGGCGGAGGAAATGGCCATTGAGGTCAGCACCATTCCTAACAACGTTTCGGAGGCGTACCCGTAGTTTCTAGTTCTTTTAGTGCGCTGTTTGTTCACATTTCCCTTGTTTCGTTCCTTTCTGGGTGTCGTTTCCCGCAATGTCGTTGAGTCTTCTGCGGAGGCACAAACTCGTCAGTTGTGCTTGCATCGGAGGCGTGGCTGCTGGGGGGTATCTTGCGGATGCGAAAAGGCGGTAGGAGTGTGGTGGATGGAACAGTCACTCGATAGGCGGAAAGCCATGCAGGAAGTGCGGGGAGTGACCCGAAGTGTGAACATGGTGTGCTCTCTCGCCGCGATTATTGCCGATTATAAATACTCATTCTGGAGGGTAGATAGGAATTCATCAGACTACGATCGTGTGTACCACGAGACGAATCTTCGCTGTGCGCAGCGCACCCTCCGTCTCTGTCGCCGTCTTGGAGGCTACTATATTAAATTCGGCCAGATGGTGTCTTCACTTTACGCGGGAATCCCAAGAGAGTGGACTACGACACTGGCAGCGTGTCAAGTGCGGTCCTCTCGCTGATTTGATTCCTAGGATAAGGCAGAGCCAGTTCCATTCTCCGAATTGGTGGAGGTGATCGAGGAGGATTTGGGGAGGGATCCGAGGGACATCTTCCGGGAAATCGATGAGCATCCGATTGGCGCTGCGTCGCTGGCGCAAGTGCACCGCGCAGTGCTGAAGAACGGGGAAGAAGTCGCTGTGAAGATCCAGTACCCAACCATCCGCAAATACACACTGATTGATATGCGGGACTGCGAGGTTGCAAACAGCGGTGAGAATCACGAGTAGTGGGCGACAAGGGTTGTCAAGTTCTTCTTTCCCTCCTTCGAGTTTACGGTTGACGCTGCTATTGCCGCTCACACGTAGTGGTTTGTCCCAAAGTTCCGCCAGAATGTGGTGGAGGAGATTGACTTCGAGATTGAGAAGAAGAACATGGAGACGTGCCGCGAGTTCTTCGAAGGACGCGACGACATCTATGTACCGAAGGTGTATCCCGATCTCTGTTCCCACCGCATCTGCATGATGGAGTTCATTCACGGCATCAAGGTCAGTAACGTCAAGAAACTGCGAGAGAACTCCATCTCCACGCGCCGCGTTGCACAGCTCTGCGTGCAGGCCTTCTCCGACATGATGTTCCAAACCAATTTCTTACACGTCGATCCGCACGCTGGCAACCTGCTGGTGCGCACCAATTCCCACGGAGACCCGCAACTGGTTCTCCTAGACCACGGGATGTACAACTACGTTGATCCGTCCTTTACTTCCTATTTGCAGGAACTGTGGTTGGCGATGGTTTCTCAGGACCACAAGGAGGTGGAGCGATTATGTCGAGTGTATGGAATGGAGGATTTCGCTCAGTTATTGTCTCTATCCCTCACGGGAAGGTCTCTGGATGCGCAGAACAAGTTGTGAATAAGAGTCGCGGTGATGATTAGATTCGGCGAAGAGATGAGTGAGGAGTTGCTGGAGTCGGTGGAGGACCGCGTGACGGAGACGGTGCGGAATATCACGATGGACGTGTTTTCGAAGCGAATCGGAGTGGTGGCTAGTATGATGAATGCGATGCCGAAGGACTTTACGTATGTGTTCCGAGTGGTGGAGATGGTTGCTAATGGAGCGCAGTGTGATGAGTAGTTGAAAGGACTGGTTCACTTCCTTGGAGGGTCTGAGAGCGATCGATTGTCCATCATGACGTCTTCGGCTGTGAAGTGAGAATTGGGCAGGAGAATGAGGAGTAGAGGCAAGTACGCCGGGCAGGCGAAGTCGGTGCCGTTCTACGTGACATGGCAGTGGAAGTTGCATCTGCTGTTCCTCCGCCTGCAGCTGTGGCTGAACGACCTGTACATTGAGTACTACGTGCGGAACTATCTGAAGGGGAGCTACGAGATGGAGTTCGATCCGGAAGTGGTTTTCAACTCTCTCTTGAAAACAAACAAGTAGTCTTCATGTTTGTTACAAGTACTCTTCATGTTTGCTATAAGCATTCTTCATGTCTATTACAAGTATGAACTGGCCGCGATGGGCTCGAAATGCACCTCCCGCTTGGGCATCCACGCTTTCTCGGGAACTTCCTCCTTTTTCGTGACGACGTACCCGCTCTGCAGCTGGGGATAATCGCACGAGGCAATGTCCTCATCCCACGTGTTCATGATACAGAACCACGGGTCTGCAGACGGCATCTCCACTTCCGGAGGAACATATCGCCACTTCCCGCAGAACGGGTTCTGGCATCGAATCCACTTCTCTCCAGTCTAGTCATGACAGGCAGCGACAAATGGTACAGATGGGTCAATGAACCGATTCTCATTCTCGGGCTCCTCGGACGAAGGGATGTAGAAGTGAATGGGCTTCACGGGTTCCTGCTTGGCTTCAGGAACGACCACAGGTGGGGGCACTTCCGTCTGTTCCTGCTCGACTGTTTCTTGAGGCGCAGGAGTGATCGGAGCTGGAGCCGATTCAGACTCCTTGGCAGCGGGCTGCGCCTCTGCAGTACTCGAGCACGTCGGCGGATTGGTCGGTTCTCCGGAATTCCTACACATGACGAACGACACTAGAGCACACCCTCCATTCAATCGTTGTGCGGCATTGATGCTCATCTACACACTCATACACGTAGCAATAACGCGAACCACTTCTGGAGGAATTGGGACGGGCACTTCGGGATTCGCCATTTGTGTAGCATTCGGGCATATTACATTATCTGTGTGTGCAGTTTCCGCTTGGTTTGCGCTATTGTTCTAGGCGTTCAGCGAAAACGCTTTCCCCTCACCTTTATGCTATCCTTCAGGTTCTCGGAAGACAGGATCCAGTCATACGATGGCGTGGCCATTTTGTACCAGAAAAGACAGTCGTCAAAACCAATTGTGACAACAAACACTCCATTCCACCTTCTCATAAATGCTCTGTATCCACACGCGGTGCATGTCCATGTTCGTTTTCCGGTTGCGAATGCATCTCCGAATGGTGTCGCTCTTCACCTTCACCAATCCGTGCCTCCGAAACAGCGCGTCAAGCTCGTCAACGTCGAAGAAGTAGGCAAGCGTTCCGTCCTGTCTGGCATAGAGATTGTCCTGTATCCTCCGTGAAGGCTTAAATCGCAACTGGGCCATATCATAGCGACCGTAGTCACGGAAGAGAAGGCGGCCGCCTCGCTTCAGCCCTTTCACTGCGTGATCCATGAATGCGTCCATGTTCTGCGGATTCACCGCAGAGAGCACAAACATGATTAGCAGAATGTCACATCCTCCCGAGGGGACATGTGATGCGATTTCATCCTTCACCAGATCCGCTTGCCACACCGTCATTCGACTGGGGTCGTATTTGGGACTATTCTACTCGTAATACAGCAGGGAGAGGACAACTTGGATGATCTCGATAGCGGACTTGGCAAAATCGCAACCATACACGATCAGATTGGGGACCTTTTCACACAGCGGAAAGAACGCATTGCCAACACCGCATCCGACCTCCAGAAGCAGGAGTGGTTCCGTAGCGTGTTCGGAATGATGGACTTGCTCCACATGGTTCAGCTCGTCAAAGACGATATCGAGATAGTGGCGGTCTTTGAAGAAGCGGTTTCCGTTGTGACGGTAGAAATCGTGCCAATACTTGCCCGCATAGTTGTTGAACTTCTCTACTCGATCACTTCACTTCACCATGTCCGACGAGCCCAATACGCAGATAGGTTGCCATCGCTCTTTGCTAGCTGCTCTTTTAGCTTCTGCTCCCGTTCTGGGTCGTATACTTCATCGTACACCACTTCAAAGTCGTTTCCTCCCTCGTTCGTGTCCTCATATGACTCTTGCATGATCCAGAGGGTAATTCTGAAGCACAAAGGGGAACACCAACAAACACCGCAATGTACAATAGAGGATACAAAGAATGGAAAATCAATACTCGAGAAGCATGGGCGTGACGGTGCCATACGTGTAGCACGCCAGAAGACTGTACTCCTCACTGAAGCCGTGCAGCGAATAGACTCCCGAAACCAACGGACCCGTCTTTTGCAGCAACCCTCTCTTCTCCAATTCAGGCAGGGACACACACGACATGGAGATTCGCTACGATGAATGCAACATACTGACGGCACGTTAAAGTACGTTCCGGCCAAGACAAGAAGAGGATCACCATCGCGCAAGATGCACACACAACTATGCGTATACTCGTAGTTGCTCTAGTTCTCACGCCTCCAAGTGAAATATCAACGCCAATCGTCTCTGTGATCGTTTTCTCCGTCGAGAGGTCAATCACCTCAATGAGGCTCTTCTTCCCCACCACAACCGCGTACTCCTTCTGCTGAACCGAAAAGCCATGCACGGACTGTGACTGAGGGGATGCAAGGAGCATTACGATTCCATCAGCTACGTTCGTGGAATACACGCGCTGTGATCCCGTGCGAAGGTCCATTGTGAGAACCTTGCCGTTTCTTGTGTACAGGAAGAGTCTACGTGAGATGAAGACAGAGCGATCACTTCGAGTCGGTTTTGTCGCAGCAAACGACGTATGTGTTCAAAAGCAGTGTGGACTCCACCTTCCAGGACTCGTTCTCGGAAGAGAAGAAGATGATGGTCCCGGTGTTTGTGACCGCCAAAAAGCCGTATGTGCCCATGACGGTGGGGTAGATGGCGATAATTTCCGTCTGGGACGTCTGTACGTGAAGAGGAGAAAGGAATGAAACGAAGACCACGGTGTCCGTTTCCAGGAAGAAGGATAGGCTTCGTAAGCGGTATTGTGTTTCATCCACATGCTCGGCGATGATAATATGGGACTTCTGAACATCATCGCGAATGACAGCACGTACAAGGATGCAAACCGTGTCCACGATATTTTCATTCTCCATCATCGACAGCGCGAAGAAATTGCTGTCCCAAAACTACTCTTCAAGCGCTGACGCATGCAAACAGCAATCGAGTTGTCCGCAAACAACGTACACGCCACCTTGATCTCCGTGTTCATGAACAGGCTACGCACGCAGTAGTCATACACCTTGATGATCGTATCGCCCCTTCGCTTCACATAGGTGCCATAACGATCATTGCCTGGGTCCATAGTAGCGGAATCTGATCTCCGTCGACCCCTAGGTGTCAATCGCGAAAACCGTACTCACCGCATCCATTCTATTTCTTGATTCGGTTCTGTCGAGCGATTTGCTGGAGGAACGCGCACAAAACTGGCGGAAGAAGCGAATGACTCCTTTCGGCTCTCCATCTACCCCGTTGAATCCGATAACAGGAGTCTACCCTTTTGTTGGCGTGGCCCTGCGGACCCACACTCCCACTCGGCATTATTCGATTATTCTGGTGGCGATGCAAAGCGCTATTTCTGTTACCATTTCCCACCAGAACGAGGTGATTTACTCCAATGCCAAAACGGCTCAGAGTATGAAAGACGAGGGCTACCAGCAGCCGAGCCTGCAAACGGATATCGAGCCACTTCCAAAGCTGAAGGAGGGAGAGCTGCTGTATCTGGGTGCTGCAATTGAGGTTTGGGTGGGAGTTGTTTCTTGACGCATAGAAGATGAAGGAGGAGGTGGGGCAATTTCTCTCCAGCCGTATCGCCAAGAAGGAGGAGGAGGAGAAGATGTCCAAGGAACCGAAGGAGAAGAAGCAAAAGGTGTGCGGTCGCGAATAGTGCGTGTTTCTTTAGATTGCTTTGTGTTTGTTTCGCTCCAATCCGTCATCCCAGCACATTGATCGTTTTCCTCTACTTGATGCGGATTTGTACTCGAAATCATGTAGAAAAGAAAGCAATATCCTGCGGGTGAAGAGAACGCTCCCTTGTTGAAAGGGAGGGAACCGCGGTTATTCGGCAATACGTGCGGCTGTGGACAGACCGACTTCACTTTTTGGGAAATGGATCGACGAAGCTCTGGATACGATCGCAATATTACGGTGTTCTCTCCCGAGGGAAGACTGTACCAGATCGAGTATGCGTTCAACGCTGTGAAGTCCTTTGGCCAATTGGCGGTGGGGATGAAGGGAAACAACATAACGGTTGCGATTTCGCAGAAGAAGGTGACGGACAACTCCATTGATATTGCTAGCGTAACAAATCTTTACAGAATTACCGATCATATTGGCTGCGTGATAACTGGACTCCAGGCGGATTGCGTAACGCAGGTGGACCGCGCCCGCGAGAAGGCCATCAATTATAAAGCGAAGTACGGCTATGACATTCCCATCAGCGTGCTTGCCACAAAGGTTGCCGACAAGTGCCAGTTGTACACGCAGAGAGCGGAGATGCGCGTGCTCGGCTGCATTATGATCCTCTTCGGGTAGTCGTTCTTGTGGTGGATTCCCTGTAGCGTGGATGACGAGGACGGTTGCAAAGTATATAGAATCGACCCTGCTGGCAACTGCTGGAGCTACAAAGTGGGGTTGGTGCGTGGATTTCATTGTAGGGCGCTGCCGCGGGACCAAAGTCGCAGGAAGCCATAAATTACCTGGAGAAGAAGGTGGGGAAGGAGCCTCTGCTGGATGACAACGACGAGGTGATCAAGCTTGCCCTCCAGGTGTTCCAGAACGTGCTGTCGACCGATGTGGCCCCGAAGGACATCGAGGTGGGCGTTGTGGCGAAGGGAGGCGTGTACACTGTGCTGGATAACGAAACGGTGGACAATTACCTCACGTCCATCAACGAGAGAGATTACGGGTGTTTGTTTCAAACAGGGAACTCTACATTCAGTGATTAAGAACATTTCCGCCGCAGCGCCTTGGCATTGTGACAGAGCATCCAATTCGCACTACGCAGAGTTGCCTTCCCAAGGGCTCGGAAGTACTTCCTGTTCCAGTAGTAGTCCTCCGTCGCCGCCATCGTGACCTTCTCACGATACGAATTGAATCCCTGATGGATGTGAGGTGCTACGTCTAATCCTTCCTTGCGATGCCTACCCCACATGGAGACGTCGATGAGGGGATGGTGGTATTTCACCGCCATTGCATTGAAGCCGTAATCGATCCAGCGACGACCCACCACAAAGGGAGGAATGCTCTCAAACGGCCAGTCGGCAGAAAAGATAAACACGTCCTACGGGGAAACAAACACGAACACCGCAACAGAACACGTGAGCGACCGGTATCTGAGCTGTTTCTTGTATCTCCTCAAAATGGGTGCAAAATCCAACGACTTCGCGAACTGCGTCGAAAGCGAAGCGACCGGCATCTCTACGACGCGCGAGGCGACTTCGACGGGTGACGGGATTTGCTGTTCCTTCACAGCTTGGGTGATAATGTCGAGTCCCGCGAACACTTTGGGATTCAGAAGAATATCACTGTTCATGTAACCGTAGTAGGAGGCGGAGTAACGTTGGGAGATGGTGAGTAGGAGGGTGTTGACGAGGGGAAGATGGTAGGGGTTGGTCTTGTAGGAGGTGATGACATCGACATTCAGGGATGTGGCGTAACGGATGAGAGAAGGCGAGTTGGTGAACAGGACACCTTTGAAGGAGTATTGTTGTTGAAGGAAGTGGAATAGTGTGAGGGCGTTTCGGAGAATGACAGAGATGGACTAGGAATGACGAGAAGGAAGAACAGGTACCTTGTGTTCTGCCGTGATACACATCACGAGCTGGTAATGGGCGGAGGCTGCAGCTTGTTTTGCAGGAGGGACTGCTGAGTGAGAGGGTGGAGGGATTGTCGAGTGAAAGAGGGAAGGGGTTGTTGAGTGAGTTGGGGGAGGGATTGTTGAGCGATTAACTGGAGGCACTGCAGAACGATTCAGTGGATGCATTATCGAGTGAGAGAGGGGAGACACTGCATTAGCATTCCACTGAGAAGGCGAGGAAACAACAATTGGAGGCGCCAGTGTTGAACGAGCCACCTCCCTCCTGCGAACAGTCTACAGAGGATAGCCGAAAGGAATACCAAACAAAAAACACTTGCTCTGAAGGGATCACAGAAAACCGTACGTCATCATCCTGTTGGGCTATTCGTAACAATCACACATTGCAGAAAACAAAATAGGAGGAATAACGATCCGGAAAGAAGCAACTACGGATGAACCCAAGAGAAAGGGCTTCTCACGATACAATACACAAAGTACATTCTATTCTCAACACGAAAAGAAGGAACACGAAGCACACCGATGCGACACCAATGAATAACGCTGTCTCTCAATACCCTACAAATAGGATTGGGGGCAGTGCTCGTTGGCAAAAAACGCAATGCCCAAAGCCAAAGTGAAGGGATCCCTTATGAAAACAATTGGGTCCATTCCGGCGATTATTCCTTTGTTTGGCATATTCTCGTGCGATGAACAATAACTGTCCAGTACCGAACACAGGTCCGTGCAGCATTGGAATGAATTCATCCAGCTACGCAAATGGCGCCTTTTACATGGACGATCAGGATACGTTTGTTGCCAGAACATCGCCGCCCTCGTCACCCAGCGACGAGCAAGATGTACACATTGGACCCTCGTGCTGTGCTAATCGGTGTAGAGTGGAGATATTGTGAAGTCGCTGGACTTGGAGCCCGTTCTCGACGACGCGACAAACGAGAATCTGTTTCTAGAAGAGCTGAACAATGGTTTCCTGCGGCGATTGGTCCTGAGGGCTAGGCAGAAAGAACATATATGATATTCTATCTCAACGAAATGCGTACGACGTTCTTCCGGATAGTCAGAAGTGGCCCGTTTTTAACATCAACTTCCCCTTGGATCTTGTTTTCCAGTCTCTGCGCAGACAGGGTGAGTGCATCTCGGTTGCGCTAATGGCTCAGAAATGGTGGAGGGAATGATCTGGAACTCGCGTACCGGTATGTACGAGGGCGTGATCACGAGCAGCGATCTGCTGATTTGTCTGAACCGACAAGCAGGTGTTCTTTCCCTCTCTGACGCCTAGTATGCACTGTACCAAGAGGCGGTGAATGCCGCGATGAAGTCCGGAAACACGATGCAGCCTATCCAATTTCCTCGCGTGCTGGAGTACGACATCGAGCACTACCGAAGTGGCTCTCGCTTCCATTACTGATGCGCAGACTTGATCGACCCCAACTCGAAGCGTCTAGCCTACGGCATTCCCAACAACTCCCTGTTCCAGATCCTGAAGCTGATGTTCGACTGTCACGTCCATCGCATTCCCATCATCGACCGTGCACAGGTACCACCCCGTCCAATCGCTCATGCACAGGAAGGGAACCTCATCGGAGTCATCAACTACCTGGACATCCTCCACGATTTGGTATCTCTCTACCCCGACCAACTCTTCAACTACAACTATTCCATTCGCGAGCTGGGCATCGGCACGTACGATAACGTGTGGAATGTCCGCGAGGACACGCCTCTGCATGATGGTTTGCCCTTTCCCCCCACTTACCCCAAGTACTTCAAATCATGGAAACCAAGTTGATTTCTTCGATTCCCGTCGTTGATCACGAGGGTTGTGCCTCTCCATTCCCTGAATGTGTAGACAATCTGATTGGCGTTTTCCAGCGAACGGACCTCATCAAGCTCGATTTCAAGGACATGTCCATTTTCGACTGTCCGATCAACACATTCGTCTCGAGCGTTGGGTTTTCCATCCCTTGTAATCCGCAGTTTCAACCCTTCAGTTCGAAATTGATCATCAACGCCAATGAGTCGCTTTCGCGGTTATTCTTCACATTCGCGCAGTACAACACAACCTCGCTCATTTGCGTGAACGATGAGAACAAACCCTGCGGAATTGCCTCCATCGTCGATCTTTTCTTCTTTTTCCTGAAGGGCGACTTTGCCCTTCCCGCACACCCCTCAGCGCCTCCCAGCGTGCGCGAAGCGTCGTCCATGTCGCAATCGTACCTGGGTCTCTTCAGTCCCGGCACGATCAGTGCGAGCGGTTCCGTGGCGGATCTGAGCGTCGGGGACTTCTGCATGAACTATCCGGAGACGGTCGTGCAGCCGCGGACATCGCGGGCGAATCGAGAGGAGATGGAGATGGACACGTATGATGAGGAGCTGGAGCGGATGAGAGGTCATGTCCGGACGGAGAGCGGACACAGAGAGCGAAGCGAAATGGATGGAGGAGATGATCGGTTTGTGACGAAGAAGAGGATGGTGGAATAGTGCGTGATTCGTGATAGAACGGGTTTGTTGTAACAAAGGCCGACGCAAAAACGGATTCGACTACATGGAGAATCCAATGGCTCTGAAGAAACTGGAGAAGTAGGAGTCGTCCTCCTCTTCCTTTTCAACTATCTGATAGCGCTGCTTGAAATCACGTTCAAACCAGAAAATGCGATCCTGGAGGTTTGCGACCCGGTTCACAATGCGCGGATGGTCGTCCATGCTCTCTTTGGCGATGGACAGCAGTTCGATGTCATCTTCCTCCTCGGGCAGCAGCGACAGCGTCTTGATGAAGGAACTGGGGTCGTAGCCACTTCTCTTCAGAATATAGAGCGCCTCGAAGTCCGCTTCGAATTCTTGAGAGCGACTAGGACTAAACCCTCATCGGTAATTGTACCTGAATCGCTTGTCAAAGATTCCCTTCAACAGCGGCACGAACACGAAGTCCGGGACCAGCGTGATGTAGATGTAGTAAGCCCACCCTGTCCACCGAAGCATGGATTCGACCGGGTGTCTACAGGTAATGCGGCATGCAAATGCGTACCGAGAGAGGGCATGCGCGAGTTCATGGGCAAGAACGCCAGCCATACACTAATCGTCATTCTCGTCTACAGGACGCACTTCGTCCACGTCTTGGATGGAACCATCCTTCTTCAGATTCTTGTAGTGGTCGATCAATCCAGTGTACACGACCAAAATGGATCCTACCCATGAAATCCACCTCTATTCCCCACCCATAGTGGTATAAGCATTCACGGTGTCGTCCTCCACGACAATCACCTTCAAATTGCGCATGTACTCCTCGCACTCCGGAGAAAAGTAGATACACGAATCAATCAGAGGCCTCAGAATCTGTTCGACGTATTGTACTCGCGAATCATCTTCGCTCAACACCTTCAGCCCATCTCCCTCCAGTTTTGTGATCATTGACTCCACCATTGCGTCCTGATAGTTTAGCTCCACTTGTCGTGGAATGACCTATTCCTGAGGCAATGCGCCAGTAACTACCACGAAATGCTTCCGGTTGGTGATGGGAACGAAGCTCTGGTGCGAGTAGTACTCATACGACACGAATCCCACGAGTCCCAGTCCCGCCATGTAGCACTTGAGCCGCTTTCTCAATCGTTCAAAGCGCAATTTCTTATCTAGCAGTGAGGTAGCATCCTCGCACAAACGCAGTTGCTCTTTCGACACCGGAAACACGACCTTAGCCACTTCAGTGATCGAAGTGGTTCCCTTCACCGCATTCACCGTTGTGGCGGATAGCTTCTACACGTCACGCACTACAGAAGTCAAAGGTCCTACAGACAATCGGTGATTCGTCAGAAGATACCGCCCGAGAGCAACTGCCTTCAGCAACAATCGAATTTGCTGCGACATGCGTACTCAATCGTTTGTTATTCACCTTAAATGAATAAGTCTGGAAATGATTGTTATCGCAATTGCCAGTTTGGCGGGCGTTTCATCGAATACAGTTGCTCCTAAACTCGATATCTGCCCACTAGATCCGAGTCTTTTCACTCTCAAGCAACTTGGTGCCCTTATGGAAATCGAGGAGAGGCCATAAAACAATAGTGCTTCCATCGCCTCCTCGAAATGACTCCAGCACTCTCTGAAAGGGATAAATTGGGAAGCACGTTGTATAGAATGAAGGCGACTGTTTCATCACAGCCCATGAGAAGAGGGTGAGGAAACACCCTTGGTTCTCCTATCCACGCCTCCCTCTCCCTCAATCGGCCATCCAATCGTGATATGGCTCCTCCTCTATTCCGTGTCTTAAGAAGGGTACAATGAGCACTAACAACAAGACAGCTTGTCCGAGTGGTTAAGGAGACAGACTCGAAATCTGTTGGG
>OIWT01003140.1_pt1 | contig 15674 bp, 6 predicted proteins | sample 1587701 | NCBI WGS metagenome assembly OIWT01 (sample SAMEA3888904, study PRJEB22519) | human gut metagenome | biome: human gut; feature: human-associated habitat; material: faeces | place: Denmark | collected 2009
CCTTGAAATCCACACCTTTCAGATTCCAGTCGTTCCACCAGTCCCAAGCCACCTTTCCGGGTTTGATCCAGGAAGTATCGCCAATCTTGTTGGGAGCAGCCAGGGCATACACCAGATTGTTGGTCGGCATCTGTGTATCGTGCTCGGTGATGGCGAAGATGCGCCAAGGATAATTGCGCTTGCCGGAGCTTACTGCGATGTAGTCGTGGGCACTCTTTACATGGCTCATGTGTCGCCAAGGGTAGTAAGCCATCTCCTTTGGATAAGGAGCGAAGGCGGCTCTCAGGATACCCTTCTCCTGATCCTGTTTGCTGCTGTTAGCCTTCAGCCACATACCCGGATAGTTCTGCAGATCACTCTCCAGGATGGTGACCTTTGCTTTGCCGCAATCTATGGTTGCTGGCAGGAAGGCCAGATCCAGCTTGGCAGTATCGAGTCGAGTCTCGTGATAGATATTCTGGAAAGCCATGGCAAAAGGCTTTTCGGGTGTCGTAGTGTATGGCAACCATGCCTTCTTGTCCTTACCGAACTGGTAAGCGGCGGTTTCATTCAGAATGATGGTCTTGCCGTTACGCTGGGTGTAGAATCGGTAAGCCACTCCCTCATCGTAAGCTCTCAGGATGATGCCGAAACCATTCTTCAGTTTCAGATTCAGCTCCTGATAGCTGGTTTCGATGCTTGGCTGGCGATAGAACGGTGCCTGGATGGTTTCCCTGTGGTTGGAGATTTTGCGACTCGCAACCTTCGGATTCTTGCCCAAGTCCATTCCATCGCTTAGCACTACACCTATTGAAGACTCCTGCAAGAGCTTGGAGCCGTTGTATTTAAAATTTAATGAGAGAGCTTTGTCAGTGCTCAGTTCAGCCACAATCTTTCCGTCAGGCGATTTCACCTGATAGCTTTCTGCTGATGCCGTAGCCCCTATATATAATAAGGTGGCGATGAAGAATAGTTTCTTTACCATAACTTTCTAGGTTTATTATGTTTTGTCTTTTTTGTTATTTGCTTATTCAGAGAAACGTTTTTGTCTTTTCGGCGAATCTCTTTCGTTTCTGCTGCAAAATTACTAAGAGAATCGGGTATTTGATGGAAATAAAGTCCAAAAGACTGCAAAAATCGTATCAGAGGGGTGCAACTAGACGATTTTGTTATCTTTGTGCACGATACTTTTACGACAGCACGTTTTTTTTCTGTTATTTTGCAGCCAGAAAATTAAACGAAACAAAAATAAACCTAGAAGATATGGATTTAAAGCAGTTTACATTATTGATAGGTGTAGCCAGTTTGCCATCCTTGGCAACGGCAGCCACTGTTTATCGCACCATCTCCAAGGTGGCTGCGGTAACAGTGGATTGTCCGGAGGGCACAGCTCCCCGACTTCCTAATCTTGTGTGGGTAACCTATTCTGATGGTTACTCAGAATATCGGCAGGTGCGCTGGGCTAACTCTCCGCTTGCTGATGAACAGGCTGAGGCTGATGCGCAGAAGCATCCTGCGGGAAGCCTATATGAGATAGGTGGTTTTGTGATTGGTGATGAGACTACCGACAATGGTTATCCTGTCAAGGCACAGATCAAGGTGGTGGCAGGAGGCTATCAGACTCCTGAAAAGGAAGTGGCTCATACCTTCTCACTTGCTGATGTGAGCATAGATGGTGACAACCGACTCACTCACAACCGCGATGAGGCTATCCGTGAGATCTGTTCCTGGGATGTTACCCAGCAACTCTACAACTATCGTGATACCTATGGTTTGAGCACGGAGGGCTATACCAAGAGTGATGGCTGGGATTCGCCAGATACCAAGCTCAAAGGTCATGGATCAGGTCACTATATGTCGGCTATCGCACAGGCATACGCCGTGGCAACCAATCCTGAGCAGAAGGCTATCCTCCGCAAGAACATCACCCGGATGGTGAATGAGTTGCGACAGTATCAGGAGATGACCTTTGTATATAACAAGGATCTGAAGCGCAACTGGGAGGCTCGTGATTTCGCTCCTGAGACTGAACTCCGGGAGATGAAGGGCACCTGGGCTGCTTTTGATGAGTATAAGAAGCACCCTGAACAGTATGGATATGGCTATATCAACGCCATTCCGGCTCAGCATTGTGCTCTTATCGAGATGTATCGTGCTTACAACAACTCCGATTGGGTTTGGGCACCTTATTATAGTGTACACAAGCAGCTTGCCGGTCTGATAGACATTGCAACCTACTTTGATGATAAGAAAATCTGCGATAAGGCACTCCTCATCGCCAAGGATATGGGACTCTGGGTATGGAACCGCATGCACTACCGCACTTACGTAAAGCAGGACGGCACCCAGGATGAGCGCAGAGCCAAGCCGGGCAACCGCTACGAGATGTGGGACATGTACATAGCCGGTGAGGTGGGAGGTATGAGCGAATCGCTCTCCCGTCTTTCTGAGATGGTTTCCAATCCGGATGAAAAGGCAAAGCTCCTCGAAGCAGCCAACTGTTTCGACGCACCTAAGTTCTATGATCCGCTGAGTAAGAACATCGATGATATCCGCACTCGCCATGCCAACCAGCATATTCCGATGATTATCGGAGCGCTGCGCAGTTACAAGAGTAATCAGAAGCCATACTATTACAATCTGGCACAGAACTTCTGGAGTCTGGTACAGGGCAGATACATGTATGCGATGGGTGGTGTCGGCAACGGAGAAATGTTCCGCCAGCCATATACCCAGATTCTGAGTATGGCAACCAACGGACTGCAGGAAGGTGAATCGCAGGCTTATCCGGATATCAACGAAACCTGCTGTGCGTATAACCTCGTCAAGTTGAGCAAGGATTTGAACTGTTATAACCCTGATAATGCGCAGTATCTCGACTATATCGAGCGCACGCTGTACAATCAGATTATCGGTTCCCTCAATCCGGACCAGTATCAGACATGCTATCAGTATGCGGTAGGATTGAATGCCACCAAACCATTCGGCAACGAGACTCCTCAGAGCAGCTGCTGCGGCGGTACAGGTTCTGAAAACCATACCAAGTACCAGCAGTCGGCTTATTTTGCCAACGATCATACTCTCTGGGTAGGACTCTATATGCCAACCACCCTCCGCTGGAAGGAGAAGGGTGTGACCATCAAGCAGGATTGCCTGTGGCCGGCACAGCATTCAGCCATCAAGATAACGGAAGGCGAGGGCAATTTCACCCTGAAACTCCGTGTGCCATACTGGGCAACTCAAGGTTTCTCCATCAAGGTGAACGGCAAGGAAGTGGCAAAGAGCTATCAGCCTAGCACCTATGTAGAACTGGAGCAGAAGCACTGGAAGGTGGGAGATGTCGTAGAAATCGATATGCCGTTCAGCAAGCATATCGAATATGGTGCCGACAAGCTTTCGAGCGATGTGGCAAGTCTGGACGGTACTCCGCTGAAGACATCCTGGGTAGGAACCCTGATGTACGGACCATTGGTGATGGCGGGTACAGGTGCACAGACCTGGAACCAGGCTACGCTGAACATCGACTCCCGATTGAGCAATATCACCGTGGGTGAATCGAACGGCGTGACTACAGGTGCAGGAGCCAATCTCCTTACCCTGAAGCTAGATGGCAAGGAATTCCAGCCAGACTATTACCGCAACGCCAACAGCACCCACTACTACCGCATCAACCTGACCGATGCCAAGAGCAAGAAGAGCAAGAAGATGAAGATAGATTTCACCGAACTGAATTCTCTCCTGAATCTTGCCGCAGAGCGCAAGGCTGATCAGGAGAAGTGGAATGCCCTCTCGCAGAAGGTTCCGGAGTATGCTCCATGGGCACCGTTCGGATATGAGCGCATGCTGAAGGTAATGGTCCAGGCACAGGAGCTGGTGGCAAAGGGCAAGAAGAAGGTAACCCAGGATGAACTGGAAGGCACTACTGCCATCCTGAATCGTGCAATCAATACGATGCGCCCTGGCAACCTTGCCGAGATGGAAGACCTCCGGGAACTCTCCGGTCTGCTTCGCCGTGCCGGTTGGCCGGATGACAACACCAGCGAGGAACTCAAGGAAGCCATCAGTTATGGCAGAATGGTTCAGAAATACGTGACCGACGGAAGTGGAACCCACGACATGATTCATGCTGCTGTGGGAAAACTGAAGAAGGCGATGAAACAATAAAGACATTGAAACAACAAAACAATTAAATATTAAAGACAACAAAGACATCATTTAGAATAAACAACATTTAAGAGTAACAAAATCGGTTAAAAGACGAAAATATCGTCCAATCTGGGCGCTTTAGACGATATTTTCACTCTTTTAGACGATAATGTGGCATGATATGCAAAATATTGTGTTACTTTGCAATCGAAATTTAAAACAATAATAAACCTAGCATAATTTAGAAAATGAGACAGACACAAATCATTTCAGGCTTTGTACATAGCCAAGCTTATGTTAAAGCCATCGCGTGTTTGGTCCTTGCATGTGGGGGGGCATTACCTACTCTAGCAGCAAGTGAGACCTTATCAAACCCTTCTGTACAATCTGTTCAGCAGAATGGTACCACCATTAAAGGTGTGGTTGTAGATGAACAGGGCGAACCTATCATTGGTGCAAGCGTTGTAGAAAAAGGCAATGCTAAGAATGGTACCGTTACCGATCTTGATGGTAACTATACCTTGCAACTCAAGAAAAGCAATGCTCCTGTTGTAGTTTCCTATATCGGATATAAGAGTGTAACCATCGTCAAGGGTGGAAAGGTTACTCTGCAGGCAGATAACAAGCTCCTGGATGAGTTGGTTGTCGTAGGTTATGGTACCCAGAAGAAGGCTACCCTTACTGGTTCTGTATCTTCTATCGGTAGTGACGAATTGAGTAAGATGGCTGCTACCAACATTACCAATGCCCTGGCTGGTAAGACAGCGGGTGTCATCGCCAATACCCGTACAGGTGAGCCTGGTGCTGATGATGCCAACATTCTTATTCGTGGCAAGGGTACAATGGGTGATACATCCCCATTGATTGTAGTTGATGGTGTTGCCGATCGTTCTTTCGGTCGTTTGAATCCAGATGACATCGAGAGTATTTCCGTATTGAAGGATGCTTCTGCTGCCATTTATGGTGCGCGTGCAGCCAATGGTGTTATCCTCGTTACCACCAAGCGTGGTAAGGCAGGTAAGGTACAGGTGAAGTATGATGGTACGGTATCTTTCTCTCAGCCTACCCGCATCCCTAAGATGCTGAATGCTTATGAGTATGCTACCTATACCAATGAGTTTGATAAGAACCGAGGAGCAGCACTTACATATCCGGAAGAGGCTTTGCTGAAAATCAAGGATGGTTCTGACCTGATTAGCTTCCCTGATACCAACTGGTGGGATGCTGTAGCACAGGATTGGGCTACCAATACCCAGCATAGTCTTTCTATTAGTGGTGGTACAGAGAAACTGTCTTTCTATACTTCTGCTCAATATATGCAGCAGGATCCTATTTACAAGAATAGTCCGCAGAAATATAAGCAATATCAGTTTACCACGAATCTTGATGCACAAATCAACAAGAGCATCAAGTTGAGTATGGATATTTTGGGTCGTCGTGAAACCCGCGACCGTGGTGTACGTTCTACAGAGGATATGTTTGGTTATTTCCTGACCACCAATCCTATGTCGGCACCTTATTATCCTAATGGATTGCTTCGCAAGGGATTTGATGGTGTAACCAATAATGCAGTCTTGATGATTTCTGATATTCCTGGTAAGAGTACCACAACCAATAATACTTTGAATCTGAAGCCAAAGGTTCGTATTGACTTGGATGTACTGACCAAGGGATTGTATGCAGAAGGTTATGCAGCACTTGACTTCTCGTTTAATAATGGAAAGACAATGAATAATCCATTTGATATCTATCAGTATAATTCTGATACTGATAGTTATGAGAATTTGAGAAGTTCAACAGGAAGTATTTCTGTAGATTCATGGTCATCCAACTCAGACAGAATTACATTGAATGCGCGTATTGGCTATACTCGTAGTTTTGGAGATCATAAGGTAGATGCTTTCGTATCATACGAGCAGATGAAGTACAAATATAATACTGTGAGCGGCTATCGTAAGAACTTTCTGTCAACAGCTCTTCCTGATTTGAACTTTGGTGGAACAAAGGATTCTGACAAGGATAATAGTGGCTATTCTGATGAGTTCGCTCGCCAGAACTGGTTTGGTCGTGTGAACTATAACTATAAGGATAAGTATCTCGCAGAGGCAACTTTGCGTTATGATGGTTCCATGAACTTTGCCAAAGGTCATCGATGGGGCTTGTTCCCTTCTTTGTCTGCTGGTTGGGTAATGTCTGAGGAGAATTGGTTTAAGCCTTTGAGTAAAGCCGTAAACTTCTTGAAGTTGAAGGCATCTTATGGTATGATGGGTAATGACAATATTGCTGCGTATCAGTATTTGTCAACTTTCTCATATCGGGAAAATAACCTTTATGCATTCGGAACAACTCCATCTTTGGTGCAGAGTGTGTTTGCTACAACTTCAGCTAATCCATTGGTAACATGGGAAAAGGCTCATTCTTGGAATGCCGGTTTCTCTTCTCAGTTCCTTAATGGAATGTTTGGTTTGGATTTCGACTGGTTTAAGTCTGCCCGTCGTGACATTTTGATTACTCGTAATGCATCTGTTCCAACCTATTCAGGTTTGACTTTGCCTTCAGAGAATCTCGGTAAGGTAGATAATACAGGTTTCGAAGCAGTTGCTTTCTATAAGGATAGCAAGGGTGATTTCTCTTGGAATGTATCTGCCAATGTTACTTATGCAAAAAATAAGGTAGTCTATATGGATGAGGCTGTGAAGACAGTGGCTTGGCAGCGTGTGACAGGTCATTCTATGGATGGCTATACACTTTATCATGCCACGGGCATCTATCAGACTCAGGAGGAAGTAGATAAATCTGTTCATTTGCCTGGAGCAAAACCTGGTGACTTAATTTTTGAGGATACCAATGGCGACAAGCAGATAACCTGGGATGATGCTGTTCGTACGGATAAGAGTGCTACACCACGTTGGATGTTCGGTCTGACTCTCGGTGGTTCTTGGAAAGGTCTCGACTTCACAGCTTTCTTCCAGGGACAGGCTGATGCACAGATTCTCGTGAAGCCAACCATGAATATGGCTAAGGAGTTCTATGATGGACGTTGGAGAGAAGATGCTTCTGAATCAGAAAGACTCAATGCAAAATATCCACGTGCATTCATGTCTGTATCTCAGGTTGATACCCGTAATGCGCTGGATTCAGACTGGTGGTTGCGTGATGCTTCTTTTGTTCGATTGAAGTCTATGGAAATAGGTTATACCTTCCCTAAGACTCTGATTCAGCATATAGGCTTGAGCAATGCCCGCATCTACGTGAATGGTAACAATCTCTTCACTATTGATAGTATGAAGATTTTCGATCCAGAGATGACTGATGGAATCAAGGGTTATCCTATCCAGCGTTCATGGACTTTTGGTCTTAATTTAGCATTCTAATATTTAAATAGTAGATAACATGAAATACAATATATTAAAAGGTGGTGCCATTTTCTGTGTGGGTTTGATGATGGCATCCTGCTCCGACTTTCTGGATGTAGATCCTCGTAATAAGATCTCTGATGCAGCAGTCTGGAGTAATGTAGATTTGGCTAATGCCGCCCTTAATGATTGCTACACTTATGTGGAGGGTGAAAATGAAAATGGTGTGCCATTCTCAAGCTATACAGATGATGTATATCATCGTACAGGTTATGCCACAGAGGTTTATACTATGGGTACTGTATCTTGTGATAACTATAATGTGGGATATTCTGAGGCTCGTGGTAATACCTGGTATTTTTACTACAAGGCAATTAAGCAGGTAAATGAATTGTTGGAGAATATCGGTAAGGTGCCTGCTTCTGGTAATACAGAGACAACTAAGAAAAAGCAGATCGAGGGACAAGCTTATTTCCTTCGTGCATTCTTCTATCATCAGTTGTATTCGCTTTATGGTCGTGTACCTTTGATATATCATACATTTGATATTGATTCACAGTGGGAACAGACCCGTGCTCCGATGGATGAGGTAGCTGACTCAATCTGCAAGGATTGTGATCGTGCAGCCGATATCTTACCTGTAAAATATGCATCGAGTGATGATTTCGGTCGTGCTACCAAGGGTGCTGCTCTTGCGGTGAAGGCTCGTACTTTGCTTTATAAGGCAAGTCCTCTCTTTGGTACTCCTTCTAAGGAGCGTTGGCAGGCTGCTGCTGATGCCAATAAGGCTGTCATTGATTTGAATGCTTATAGTTTGCCTTCTGTCAGCAATGCTGATGAGTATGCGGCTTTATTCTATGATGTAGAGAATCCGGAGATTATCTTTGAGAAGTTATATAATACCAAAGATCCAGAAGGTGGTGCATTAAACTATCTGTTCCAAGCTCCTATGGGTGCCTTTGCTGGTGGTCATGGTTGGAGTGTATGGTTGCCAACTTATCAGGCAGCTGATGTTTATGAGAATGCGGATGGTAGTAAGTTTGAAATGAAGGACGTCAAGGAGTATTCTATCAAGAAAGCTGAGGTTACTGATGCGGGCGTTGTTTATAATAATGCAACCATTCAAGCAACTACCCAGTCTCCGTATGTAGGTCGTGAGTTGCGTTTCTATGCTAACTTTATCTATGATGGTTCGAAATGGGGATATGGTGATGACAATCGTGAAATTGGCGTGTTTGAACCAGGTGAAGAAGGTGTAAAAGGTGGTAATTCTTCTGCTCTCAATACAGATGATGAGTACTGGAATGCAACCAAGACCGGATACTATATGAAGAAGTTCCTGAATCCTGCTTACAATACAGATCAGGAGGATGAGGTGGATACTACTCCTTGGATTTTCTTCCGTTTGGCTGAAATCTATCTGAACTATGCTGAATGCCAGATGGAGCTTGGCAATAAGGCTGAGGCTTTGAAGTATATTAATCTGGTTCGTCAGCGTGTAGGACTTCCTGCTGCAACTGGTAAGGACTTGCGTGCTGAATACGAATATGAGCGTCGTGTAGAGTTGATGTTCGAGGGACAGCGTTTCTTCGATCTCCGTCGTTGGAAGAAAATGCCGGAAACATATTCTGGGGATAATCTTCCTACTGCCATGAAGATTTATAAGATGAAGGATGGTACCATGCTTTATACACATGATAAAACAGTTCTTCAGCAGCGTAGTTTCAGGGATGCTATGTATTGGATGCCGGTACCTCGTTATGAGTTGAACAAATGTCCAAACTTGGATGGTGCTCCTTATGAAGGAACTCAGAAGTAGCGAGATAGTCTCGTTTTACTGAATTATATTCGCCCAATAGCAAAATACATAAGCTATTGGGCGATATTTTTTTCCAACTCTTTAGATTTCTGTATCTAATCAAAATCAACTTAAAACATAAAGCATGAAGCAAATTAAACTGAATACAAGGAACGTAGCAATATTGTCTTTGTTCTTATCAGACAGATTGGCTTGCTATAGGTTCAGGCTATGATGACAAGATTGGTGCCCTTTGGGTAAATCCATCTACCTGCAAGCTGGTATCGCAATGCCTGGGATGATGATGAGACCAATGATGAGCAATGGCCTTATCGTGTGAAGTTCTCGGGGACAGACTTGCTCGTCTTGCAGTAGATAGTTAGTACTATCAGATGAAATTCGTATGAAAAAAAGTTGGTGCATAACAGCTGGTCAACGCTCGCACATCACTTGTTGTGCGAGCGCATATCAGCTGTTATGCAAGCGCACAACAGCTGTTGTGCGGGCTACGATATTAACTATCTCGACAACTTCTCCTATATTCTTAGACAACTTCTCTTATTAACTTCGACAACTTCTATTGTATTCTTTGATAGCTGGCAGCCGTGACTGCTCAGAATACCAAGGCAACAATCCCTGCTCATGGTGTATTGATGGTGAGACTTTCGAAGAAAGCTAAATAGTTAGAAAGTAAAAAAGTGGCAACTGGGTTTCCGGTTACCATTTTTACTTTACAGTTTAAGTGCGGCTGGAAAAAATCTTAAGAGAAGAAATCATTTCCCTTAAGGAAAAAACTATTTTCCCTTAAGGAAAAAAATAAAAACCCTTAAGGAAAAATTCTCAATCTCTTTTTTCCCCATTTTTCAGGTGTTTTTGCCTGATTTACTTTCTTAGGAATATTGTTTACATAGGAGGTGGGGAAGATTCTTATTAAGAATACTAAAGAAAGCATTCTTTCATCAAAATGATAAAGGAATACGATATTGAGGTTTAGTATAATACAGAAAACCATCTGAAAGAACTAATGCTATCGGATGGTTTTCTTGTTTTATTATTGTTTAAACAAGTCTCTCTATATCTTCTATTGAAAGGCCTGTACCTTTGGCAACTTGCTCTTGTGTGAGCCCCATGTCGAGAAGACGCTTTGCGGTGGCCAACTTTTCTTTGGCAACCCCTTCTTCTCTGCCTTCTTTCCTGCCTTCTTCTCTGCCTTCTTCCTTCGCTGTATCGATCGAATTTTTAATATCTCGGTAAGCCTTGAGGCTGTCTTCATATTCTCGTAGCTCTTGTTGACTGAATTTTGCGATTTCTGCTTCTTCAAACAACTTCGTGAAAATTCTTTCTTTTAAAGCTTTCGGTCGTTTGTCAAGCTTGGGTAAATTCTTGAGTACATAGAGCCATTTGTCATACAGAGTTTCTAGCTCAGTCTCGCTTTTGTTGAATTTGGCAATCTCAATATACTTGAAAGAAAGCTTGTCGTTAAAGACCTTGAATGTCTTTTTGTCTAGCAGACCAACATCGTGATTGATTTCTTTTTGGTCGAAAGCTTCTTCCTTAAAATCAAAATTGAGTAATGCTACTGTATAAACGTGGTCTAGCTTGAAATTCCAATCTTGTCCTTTTGGAGCTTGTTCTCTGATAGGAAATGTAGAGTAGAAGAGAGAACGATCTTTGAAGTATTTCTGAAAAGCGTTCTGCATTTCAACGATGAACTTTTCTCCTTCCTCATTTTCACAATATACGTCAAAGATAGCTTTGCGCTCTGCGAAAACATCACCAACGTGTTCGCTATTGAGGTAGCGGACATCCTTAATGACTTGCTCTCCATCAAAAAGTGAATTTAGAAAGTTGATGAGCAAGTCTTTATTTGGCTTTGTTCCAAAGATACGTTTGAAACCAAAGTCGGTAAGTAAGCTGATATATCGTTCTTCTGATAATCTCATAATCTGTTCTTTTTATAGATTCTTTTGGCAAAGATACGACTTTTTATAATATCTCCCAAGTTTTTTTGCACAAATCTATCATTCTGATGTGATTTTTGACGAATCTTTAAGATGTTCTTTGGGAAAATACGATATTTGTATCATTTTAGACGATATTGCGACCGTTTTAGCTAGATTATCAGTACTTTTGTGGCGAAATATAAATAACATAAAAATGACAATCGAAATGAAGAATAAGACTTTATTATCGACATCTCTCGCCTTGATGATGGCGATGCCGATGCAGGCACAACAACTCAAAGAGTATGCGGGGGATGCAGAGCTACGCATCCCGGAATGCAAGATAACGGCACCACCCAAATCTATGCATTTAGATAAATTTTATAAGAAATACGTGGATGTGAATGGCATTCCGATCGTAACGTCATGGCGAGTGCCAGACTCATGTATAGTGGCTGCGCATCATACACTCTATGCTATGACGAGTATGTTAAAACCAGAGGTGTTGGAAGCGATGAAAAAGCATGGAACTCGTGTGGCTATTATGGCTAGATATGAGGGCGAGACCGACATCCCAGAACATCATTTCATGATCAATGACACTACGGTGAATATGGATGTGCGGGCTCGAGGAATGGAAGGTACGATGGAAGTACCTGTCACAACCTGTGCGGAAGAGAACATCCTTGCTTACCAAATAGATAAGTATCATGCCGAGGATATCCTCATCCATGAGTTTGCACATTCCATTCATTTGATAGGTATCTATCAGGTGGATCCTACCATCAATGAAAAGCTAGACTCGCTTCTTGCCAAGGCGAAAGCTCGTGGCATTTATGCCAATACTTATCGATTGGACAATGGGATGGAATATTTTGCCGAGGCTGTACAAGACTGGTTTAATGTAAATGCAGAGGTACAACGTGCTGACGGCAAGCATAACTGGATTAACACCCGTGAGGAATTGCAGGCGATGGATCCTGATATGTATCATCTGTTGGCACAGTATTTCCCTGCTACTCAATTACAGATAAGCAAGCACAAGAAGCAAAACATTTATACTTGCGATTATACAGACTTGTTGCGTGCCAAGAACTTTGCATTCACCAGGCAAAAGCAGAAAGTAGAGGAGGGATACATGCCTTTCCGAGGACATCAGGTTTATTATCGAATTGTGGGCGAACGCCAGGAAGGTAAGGCACCTATCATCTTGCTGCATGGTGGACCAGGCAGTACCCACAACTATTTCGAGGTGCTGGATCAAATTGCCGAGACTGGCCATCAGGTCATTATGTACGACCAGTTGGGCTGTGGAAAATCGTATGTAGAAGGTCATCCGGAACTTTGGAAGACTGAGACGTGGGTGGATGAGCTAGATGCGCTCCGTAAATACTTACATCTTGACCAAATACATCTCTTGGGACAGTCGTGGGGAGGTATGTTGGCTTTGGCGTACGTCTATGAACGTCATCCCGATGGGATTCGCTCACTCATTCTCTCCAGTACCAATCCATCGGCTTCGATGTGGGTAAAGGAGCAACATCGCTTGGTAAAATACTTACCGGAAAAAGAGCAAAAAGCCATAGCCAAGGCTGAGGCTACGGGGGATTTTGACAGTAAGGCATACAAAAGTGCAATTGCTCACTATATGGAGCAACATTGTGCTGCACCTGTTACTGCCGACTCGCCTGAATGCCTGAGAAGAGAGAAAAAGGCTGGTACCTTGTCGTATATTTATGGTTGGGGACCTAATGAGCTAAATGCTACTGGCGACTTGAAGGATTTTGAGTATTTGGAGAAGATGAAGAGCATCGACATCCCTACCTTGGTAATTAGTGGTAGTGAAGATCTTTGTACTCCTGCCATCGCCAAGGCCATGCATGATGCTTTGCCTAACAGTAAATGGGAACTCTTTGTGGGAAGCCGCCACATGCCTTTCGTAGAAGATCATAATCATTACTGCAAGGTTTTGGCAGAATGGTTGATGACACATTTGTAAAGGCTTACGTAATGGCGCATCTCTTTTTGTAATGGAATTTTGTAAAAATATAATATGAAGAATAAAGGATTATGGATTGCATCGCTCGCCTTGATGATGGCGATGCCGATGCAGGCACAGAAGTTCGAAGACAACTTCGAAGATAAGACGCTGCGATTGGATTATATTGTGGCGGGCGATAGCGTGAACCAGGCTATCTATTTCGAACAGGCTTACAGCAACCCTACCTGGGCGGGAAGAAAGACAAGACTGGATGAGAAATTCCTGAACGGAAACGGACAGGTAACCGTGTATGAACATGGCACCAACAAGGTGCTCTATGTAAACACCTTCTCTACACTCTTCCAGGAGTGGCAGCTTACACAGGAGGCTAAACATCTGCAGAAATCATTCGAGAGCAGTTTCCTCGTGCCGTTCCCGAAGAAGCCGGTGGATGTAAGCATCACCCTGAGCGATACGCATCAGAAGGTGACTGCAGAACTGCGCCATACCATCAATCCCCAGGATATCCTCATCCGACCATTGGGCGAGAATGGCATCCCTTACCGCTACATCGTGAAGAGCGGAGAGGCTGCCGACTGTGTGGACCTCGCCATCATCGCCGAGGGTTATCGCCAGGACCAGATGGATAAGTTCTATCAGGATGCGCAGCGGGCTGCCGATGCCATCTTCGAGCGCGAACCATTCGCTTCGCTCAAGTCGAGATTCAACGTAGTGGCAGTTGCGGCTCCATCGCTCGATGAGGGTCCTAGTATTCCGCACGAAGGGAAATGGAAGAACACGATGGCTTGCTCTCATTACGATACTTTCTATTCGAACCGTTATCTCACCACGAGCAAGATTCATCGTATCTATGATGCCTTGAGCAATGTGCCTTTCGAGCAGATCATCGTATTGGTGAATTCTCCTACGTATGGTGGCGGCGGCATCTACAACCAGGTTACGCTTTCTACCTCTGATCATCCTACGTTCAAGAAGGTGCTGGTGCATGAGTTCGGTCATGGCTATGCGGGTTTGGGCGATGAGTACAGTACCGATGAGTACGACCCGATGTATCCTAGCGATACTGAGCCTTGGGAACCGAACCTCACCACTCTGAAGGATTTCCAGAGCAAGTGGGCGGATATGATGCCGAAGGGCGTGAAGATTCCTACGCCGCTTGCCAAACTTCCGGATCATAAGAATATCAGAAACGAGAAGGAGCAGAAGAAACTCAATGAAGCCGTCTTCAAGATAGGTGTGTTCGAGGGGGCGGGCAACCAGAGCAAGGGATGTTACCGCCCGGCACAGGTCTGCCGTATGCGAATCAACGAAGTGGATGATTTCTGTCCGGTTTGCCAGCGTGCCATCCGACGCATCACAGATTTCTATACTGGGAAATAATATTTTCCTAACTGGAGAAAAATACTTAAGAAGTCAACAAGTAAAATATCAAGCATAATGAAGAATCAGATTTTAGGCCTTTCACTGTTGAGCGCAGTTCTGGCGATGCCAGCAGCTACGGCTTCAGCACAGGGCACATTAGAAGATTATAACAGAGCCTATGCGCTGCGTCATCAGTTCTCTGCCGATTCCGTGTTCCATTGGGCACATTCATCGGCTTGGTGCGATTCCACCCACGTATTGCATTATCAGATTTCTACTCCTCAGGGCAGGAAGTTTGTATCCTATGATGCCGACAAGGATGAGATGAAGACTTATGATACGCAGGAAGCGATGGAGAAGGCGCTGGGTATCAAGCCTCGTCCTGCCTACAAGCCTCAGTTTGGCAGACGCCACGAGCGTCACTGGATGGAGGTGGATGAGGAGAAGGAGGCTTATCCGGTACTTTCGCCAGACGGCAAGATGGAAGCCTACATCGAAGGTTACAACGTGGTGCTCCATGAGGCAGGAAAACCTTATACCGAAGCCAAGCGAATCCTTACCCAGGATGGTACCATCGGATGCTATTATAGCAACCGCATCCAATGGAGCCCAGACGGCAAGCACATCTTCGTATGCAAGCGTGTGCCGGTAGAGAAACGCTATGCCTACTACGTGGAATCTTCGCCTGCCGACCAGCTGCAGCCTATCCTCCACAAACAGGAGTATGCCAAGCCGGGCGATGCCCTGCCACAGCACTATCCGGTCATCATCGATGTGGCTACCGGAAAGAAGGTGGAGGCTGACAGGCATCAGATAGAAAACCAGTATGAACTGGAGTGGATGCAATGGACACCTGACAGCAAGGAGGTGACAATGGAGTACAACCAGCGTGGTCATCATCTCTATCAGATGCTGGCGATGAATGCCGAAACCGGCAAGCTGCGTACCGTGGTAGAGGAGCGTGCCAATACCTTCGTGAACTATGGTCGTCTGTGGCGCCAGTTTATCAAGGATGGCAAGCAGCTGCTCTGGCTGAGCGAGCGCGACAACTGGAATCATCTCTATCTCTACGATGTGCAGAAGTCGAA
>OIWT01003142.1_pt1 | contig 15660 bp, 28 predicted proteins | sample 1587701 | NCBI WGS metagenome assembly OIWT01 (sample SAMEA3888904, study PRJEB22519) | human gut metagenome | biome: human gut; feature: human-associated habitat; material: faeces | place: Denmark | collected 2009
AAGAGAAAACAACCCCATTCGCTCTGAGAACTATTTCAGTACTTCAAACAAACACACAACTCAAGCATTTCTCGCACCTACTCATCACAACCAGCATTCAACACTCACAAATAAGACGCGCATTGTCTCCAATTCCAGCGTCTGCAACGCTCTTCTGCTTATCCAGCACCACTCCGTTGCTCTTCAGCCCCATGAGATGGACGAAGCTCTTATACTGGTTTCCGTACAGCCGCTACGCCTCAGCCCCTCTTCTCAACCCCACTCCCAAATACGTCTCCATCACCCACTCCACGGTGCGTGTGCTCTCCACCTTCATCGTCACCGGATGGTCCTTCTCGTTCTGGAAGGTGACCGTAATCGTCACTTCTCCGCCCGCGGGCTTCACCGAGAGCTCCTTCGCCTTGCACACCAGACTCACGGCTCCCGAGAGACCCGCCGCCTGCAGCGTGGCCTCCGGCTTGAGCTTCTCGTCCCCGCGACACAGCGCGAACACGGAGCAGAGCACGGGGTCGAACAGCTCTCCGAACAGCGCCGTCAGGTACTCCGTGGCGAGCGCCTTCACCGTGATCGAGTTCGCCTTCGTCAGCGTCGTCTTCTTGCTGGTCGCGTCACGGTAGGTGATCGTCGCCTCCACGTTCTCCACCTTCGTGAACGCCTTGCACACCAGCGCGCACTCCGTCGGCAGCTTGCACTCGCTCAGCTTCTTGCCGCTGTCCAGCGGCACGTCGTTGAAGTAGAAGCACAGGCCCTTCAGGAAGCTGGGGTTGTACTGGCTCTGGTACACCTGCTACGCCTCAGCCCGCGCTCCCACGCCCACCTTCAAGTAGTCCTCCAGCAGCTGCTCCACCTTCATGTCGCCCGTGGCGGTCAGCGCCTTCTTGTAGCTCGTGTCGTTGTTGTAGGTGGCGGACACGGTGTAGGTCGCCGTCGTAGAGTTGTCGGCGTTGATCCAGCGCAGAATCACCTTGGAGTTGCCGTCCTTCTGAATCCGGTCCACGCAGGACTTCACGAAGGGGTGCTATGCGTCACAGCGCCGCGCCGAACCAACGTCCATCAGCTGCTTCGCAGAGGGACGCTCCTCCACCTCCTTCGTAAGGCACTTGGCCACGAAGTCCACGAAGTCCTTCGACCAATCGTCGCTGCTGAGTTTGGGCGGCTCCATCATGCAGGTCAGGTGCGTGATCTGAGACTGAGAAGGACACACAAAGAAGGACTTCGTACTGATTCTTCCCCTCATACGGATGTTTTCCGTTGGCCATTTCAATGGCGCTCATTCCCAGGGCCCAGATGTCGCTCTTGAGACCCGTTTTATCGTCGTACTGCTCCGGAGCGAGATACGACGGCGTTCCAGAGCTGTCGGTGATCGTGGCGTTGGGAGACTCCAGTCGAATTGCCAAACCCAGATCACCCAGCTTAATGTATCCCTTTTCAGAAATCAGCATGTTATCGGGCTTCACGTCCTACGGATGAGGTCGATCCACGAGTACACTACGCGGTGAACAATATTCTGCTCGTGCAAATAATAGAGGCCGAATAGGCAGCACGTCACAATCTCTCGGATGATCTCCTCCTTGAGTGCTCCTTTCTCTTTGAGCTTGCTTCCGATGGACCCAGAATGGCAGTACTCCATGATAATCTATCCCATTTACACTGAGCCAAAGAGGCTACCCAAACCTCGCTTTCTGTGATGTAGCAATCTAGCACACTGACGATAAAGTCGGATCTGCACTCCCTTAGCAAATCGCCTTCCTTCTCCACATCATGAGAGATGAAGTCTCTTTTGAGCTTCTTGATAGCCACAATGCTGTTGGTATTCTTGCTCTTGGCGGAAAACACGTCCCCAAACGCTCTAGGTTCAACACGGCATGAGTTCGTCCTACCCCTGTCCGAGCTTTTCCTGGATTTCGTACAATGATTCCGGGTTCTCTCCCATAGTTTCGTGCCTTTGAGGTGAAAAATCTGTGAAGTTATGAACAAACTGTTTCGGTTTACCTATTCTGTTAATCCTGCTTTTTCTTCTAGAGTATCCTATGGGAATTGTATCTACATACTCTGTACACGATTTGGACCCCTTTTCAGAAGTCATGGTTGTTGTTGACTGAGGCACCTCTCCCTTCCTCGTTACTATCTCAGAACGAATCATACAACAAACAGGGTATCAAATAGTGTTACATTATGCGTTCTGTTTCTTCGACTCCATATCGGCTTCCTCCGCGGGTCTCTTGACGCTCGTCTTCTCTGGCTTCAGCACCCAAGTTGCTCTCTTCCGCTGAAGATGCTTCTTCGCCAACGCCCTCAAATCACGGTCGTCACACTTCAGTTCCTCCTTCGTCGCCTGCGAGAACAGCACGCTGTTCGCAATGCTGCCGCTCTCGATGATCCTCTGCATCACCTTCTGCCAAGCGCCATTCAGCCGCTCCTCCTCCTTCCTGTTCGTTTCTCTCAAATCCATCATCTCTCCCGCCGGCTCCTTGCTCGCCTTCTCGCACTCCTCCCGCACCCGGGCACTCACCTCCATCTCCTTGCTCAGATCCACGCACCCCTTCTCCCTGTCCACCAGCTCTGATCGCAGCCCCACCGTGCCCTTCGCCGTGTTCTTCAGCGTCACCAGCGTCACCGTATCCCGCACCACCGCGCGCGGCAGGTCGGGCAGCAGGCGCAGCGCGTAGGTGTGCACGTCGCCCAGCCGTCCCCGCACGGAGCGGCGCAGCTGCTCCAGCAGCGGCACCAGCTTCAGCACGGCCTCCTCCGGCAGCTGCAGTCCGCGCAGCGTCATCTCCTTCGCCTCCGCCTTCTGCTTCTGCTTCTGCTCCAGCTGTGCCAGCTTCTCGGCCTGCTTCTGCTCCAGCACGGCTTGTCTCTCCACCCGCTTCGCCTGCCTCTCCGCTTGTCTCTCTGCCAGCTTCGCCTGCTTCTGCGCCAGCTTCGCGGTCTTCTGCTGCTCCGTCTTCGCCTCGCGCAGACTCGCCTGCAGCGCAGCCACCTCCCCGCGCGCCTCCTCCAGCGCCTTCCCCAGCCTCTCGCTCTCCGTCAGCACGTTGCCCAGCTCCTTCAGCAGCGTCGCCCGCTCCTTCTCCAGCTCCTTCTTCACCGCCTCTCGCTTCGCGCTTTGCTCGCCCCGCTCCTTCTTCAGCGCCTTCATCAGCGTCTCGCACCGCCGCATCAGCTCCTCCTCCGACCGCGTCCGCAGGTACATGTCGTACATCAGGTGCGGCGCCTCCGCGATCGCCCGCCGCACGCGCGCCCACTGCCCCCAGCCGAACCGCGCGATCTACGCCTCACGCCTCCTCGCCACACGCACGCAGCACACCAGGAACACGTCGCCGTCGTACGAGAACAGCTGCGGCCGCCAGCCCGCCAGCTCCATCGCGAAGGGGTTCGCGTAGGAGCACACCTTCTGCGCCGCCAGCTCGCGGTAGCTCTGGATCTCCGCGCGTCGCGTCCGGCTCTTCTCCATTCGCTCCAGAATCTTCTCGAACCCCGGCAGCTCCGCCCTACGCCTCATGCCCGCCGCGCACCTCCACGGCCCGCGCTTCCAGAACACGTCGGCGTACGCCCGCACGTCCGCCTCGCTCATGCCCACCACCGCCGCGATCTGGCCGTACGCCGTCGGGCCGAAGTCCACGCTGGCCTGCACGAACGCGTGCATGTCCGACTTGCGCCACTGGTAGAAGCCCTCGTGCAGCAGGCGCCGCAGCTCCGCGTCCTCCTCGTCCGTCAGCCACTTCCCGTTGCTGCGGGGGTAGGCCGGGTCCTTCGCGTTCTTCTCCGCCAGCGCCGCCAGCTCCTCGATGCGCGCCTTGTTGAAGAACTACGCCTCACGCCCACAGACCACCGCCACCTGGAAGGGCTGCATGAACGGCAGCCTCACTACGTGCGTGGGCTTGTGCTGCGGCGCCTCCTCCTTCGCGAGCTCCGCGTAGTTCATGGTCTTGCGCTTGCGGCGCGTCTGCTCCACCTCCATCTCCTGCAGCATCAGCTGCTTCAGCTGCTGCTCCTTCTCCTTCTTCTTCGCCTGGTAGTCCACGCCGTCGAACACGCGGATGGACGTATGGTCCACCTTGAAGTTCAGCAGCCTGCGCGTCACCCCACTCCCATACCCTCACTGCTCGTCGCTCGGCAGCGCCTTGTCGATGCTCTTCGCCAGTGCCGCCGTCCGTTCCTTGCCCTTCGCCAGGATCTCGTCGATCGCCTCGTCCTCGATGCCGTTCTCCGTCGACACGAACACCTCGTTCGCGCCGTGCCGAATCATCTCCAGCATGTCCTCCTTGCTCAGGTTCGCCTTCTCGCGCAGCCGGCCCTGCTGGATGATCAGCGTGTCCAGGCGCAGCTTCATCTGCGCGCGCTCCACGATCATCTCCTCCACCGTGCCCTGCGTCACCAGCCGGTACACGTTCACTGTCTTCTTCTGCCCGATGCGGTGGGCGCGGTCCTCCGCCTGCAGGTCCATCTACGCCTCGCCACTTCACATAGCTCGTACCTGCGGGTTCCAGTCGCTGTCGTAGAGGATCACCGTGTCCGCCGTCGCCAGGTTGATGCCCAGGCCGCCCGCGCGCGTGCTGAGGAGGAAGACGAACTTGGAGGAGCCCTCGCGGTTGAACTCCTCGATGCTCGCCTCGCGCTCCTCGCCGTCCGTCTGCCCGTCGATGCGGCAGTACTCAAACCCGCGGATCACGCAGTAGTCCTACGCTCAAGGAGATGCGACGAACCCACCTCCAGAATGTCCAGAATGCGCGTCATCTGACTGAACAGCAGCACGCGGCTGCCCTTCTCCTTCAGCCGCTTCAGCAGCTTGTCCAGCAGCACCATCTTGCCACAGTTCTATTCCTCATGTCACCACCCCACGCCAACGGTGATCACGTGCTCGCCCATGGGGTCCAGACTGCGGTCCTCCACGCCGTCGAACAGGTACGGGTGCCCCGCCACCTTGCGCAGCTGCACCAGCAGGTTCATAAGCGCCGACCGCTCCCCGCGAGAATTCACCAGCTACGGTCCAGCCGCCCGCCCTGCGCTACGGTGTCGAAGTCGTTCACCAGCACCTTCTTGTACAGCTCCTTCTGCAGCGTGGACATGCCCACGTACAGAATCGTCTCGATTTTGGGCTAGGCGTGAGAGAGGAGAATGGGAGGCACGGGCAGCGAGCGCTCCACGTCAGCCTTGAGGCGCCGCAGCATGAAGGGCGTGAGGACCTGGTGGAGCTGTCGGATCATCTTCTCCTTGTCGGCGACGGAGGCCTCGTCCTCGAGGTTGAAGAGCGAGTGGAAGGTGTCGGAGGAGCCGAAGACCTCGGGCATCAGGAAGTTGAGCAGCGACCACAGCTCGTGCAGGTTGTTCTACGGGTCAGGACCGCTGCGAAGACGCACCTGCAGCGGCGTGCCGGTGAGGAGGAGGCGATTCTCGACGGAGAAGCGACGCAGCACCGTGCTGAGCTTGCTGTTCTCGTTCTTCACGCGGTGCGCCTCGTCCACGATCACGTACCTTCGCCTCACGCACACCTCCCACGCCCACTTCCACGCGATGCGGCCCAGCGGCCCCTTCTCGATCACGGCCATCTCGTAGGTGGTCAGCAGCACATTCCAATCGCGGGGCTCCTGCCGCAGCCGGCGCACCAGCTCCACGCGCTCCTCCTTGGTGCCGTAGAAGCGGAAGCACTTCAACGAGGGGCAGAAGCGCGCCATCTCGTTCATCCAGTTGCCCAGCGTGGACTTGGGGACCAGGATGAGGTGCGGACCTCTACGGCTGAGGAGGAGGGAGAGATGTTACTCATTGTGCATGTACTGCTTGAGGAAGCCGAGCAGAGAGATGGTCTCCAGCGTCTTTCCAAGACCTTCGCGTAAGGACACACCACGTGACGAAACCCATTTCATCTGCCAAAATGCTGTTCAAGCCGAGCTGATGCTGGTTCAGGAGCCAGTTCAGCGCAGCCAGCTGGTAGTCGCGCATCGTGCCCTGAATGCAGGAGGGTTGGGACTGGAGGTGGATCATGTTCACCTCAGACTCCTGGCTCAGCGCCAGTTCGTCTTCCATGCTGTTGTCCATGCTCATGCGTCGTCTACGGTAAAAGCAGGAATCAAACAGCACTTTCCCTGTGATCTCACAGAAGGCGTCTTCTTCTGGCTAGAATCGATGAACTGGGAGAAGACCGTTCCTTGCTGGGAGAGGAATCGCAGCATTGCACGGCGCTTGGCAGCGGTCGTCATTTCCACAAGCGAAGGAGGGAGCTATGAATGAATGGAGATGTTCTATGGTACGTCGATGGGATTCGATTCGTCCGGCTCCTCTTCCTCCGACTACTGATAAAACCACGCCTTTTCACCGACCGCATCGGCTGCCGATTGTGGCTTACTGCTCTCGTCCAGTTCCATTTCACTGCTTTCTGCAACGGGGGACTGCGACTCCGTTTGCGACTAAACAAGGAGGGAGAGCTGAAAGCATGTACCTGTGTTTCTTCTACATCCATTGCTTCTGATGAAGTGTTCTGTTGCTCCTAGATGTGAGCACATCAGGAAGTGGTAATCACTCTAGAAATAAGACTCACCACTCTTTCTGCATACTGATTTTCGTTATTCTCGGCCATTGACACGCAAAATCAATCAGAAGGAAGAACAGAATGCGGCAAAGCACTGGTTCTCTCGGGATGAAACGCCCGTCTTCCCGCCATTTCCCTCCTCCTTTGATTCTACTTCCTGTGTTTCACTCCAGTGTTACAGATTCGAAAGCAAGATGATGAAGGGACTCTATGTTTTTCGCGGATGCGATTCCCAATCCTCCTCTAATACTGCGTGAAAAGAGTATGTAGTAAACGACTATCGCAATCGATACAACAAACAAGAAAGAGAACACACATTAGCGGCGAATTGAAAAGGAGTCGAACTCCACCTTGTCAACGCTTCTTTCATTGGTAAATGTAGCACGTTCAATGTGGGAAAGAGGAGAGCCCGTGTGCTGAAGCCACTCCTTCATCTCATTGATTCTATCCACGCTTCCCTGCATCCTAGTACATCACAACACTCCAGTCTATTCTACACGCCCTGTACCGTACCGTGGGGGGTATTCATGCACCAGCCTACGAGCGTCAGTTTTGTTGCCTGTTCCTGAGTGTACTTGCGGAACCACACACCTACGCGTTATGAGACACAAACACACTCACCCTGCACCTTTCCAAACACTTCAAAGTCCACACTGATCAACTTTCTCAACGCTTCCATATTGCAGAAGGAAATGAATCACTCTATCTTCTTTTGAGCCTTCCAGAAGGACTCCACGATTCGGGGCTATTTCCGCTCTTCCAATTCAATTCTCTCGTTGAATGGTCACTATCCTTCCATGGAACTCAGTATTCATTGGGTGGAGTATCTATCCTCTTTGTGATGCCTAGGATGAGGAGGACGAGGATGCTCGTTTATTCCAGTTGACCGTGCTACTTGAATCCATTGAAGGGTGTGAGGTGAATGGAAGGCAGATTCCGCCCCATTTGGTGTCCGAGCTGGTTCATCATTGCTGGTGCAATTCCTCATCATCTAAGGTGGAAATGCATCTCTGCCAGTCAATCCTTCTTGCTGTTCTCCGCCAGAGTGAATTCCCTGTAGAGAGCCTTATTCACACTCTGCTCTCTTCTGGAGATATTTCGAGTTTTTCTATACGAACATTACATAACACATAGAGCGATGGGATCGTCATTTCCTAGTTCGTGTATTTGCAACATTGAAGCAAACGGAATGCTTGCTGAGCATTCCATTTCTCTCTTGGTGCATCATCACCGTAGTATCGACTTCTGTTGAGATGGACTGCGTGTGCCATTTGCTGGAGAGAATCCTTCGCGTAGCAGATGCGACAGAGGAGGTCATTCCTACTGACATAGTGCAACGCCTTCTCTCCTTCTTGTCATCGCATTCCTCTACACAGCCCTCCTGCTACTACAAGTACAAACTCATATACTACAGCATCCGTTACATGGACGGAGCGATGCGTAAACGACTCGTATCCATTCTAGCCTCTGATGGAGTTCAGCAGAATCCCTATTATATTCTTTCTGGCTATCAGCTTGCGCTGCTGTTGAAGGATGATGAAGTGCTGCGAACGCTCCATGTGCGCATTCCACAGAACCTATCCTGTGAAGCGCTTCTCCGATGCATGGGAGAGAATGACACTGCGTTCATATCGTTCATGAACACTCTTTCCTCGTTGTCTCTCCAGAGCGGAAATGCTGTGTCCTTCTATGCTATCTTCTCAGCCTTTATCACTCATTATGAGTATGACGCTGGCTTAATTTTAGCCTTCTTGAACGAAACACCGGATACTCTTTCCTTTCTGTTGAATACGTGTAAGCTGATGCAAAGAAGCAGGGAGAATGGATGCCACGACGAAGATGTGGAGGTGATTGAGGAATATATGAAGCGTGTTTGTACTGTTCTACAGGAAGGCGAACGCAGGGGTGTTTTTCTGTACTCCGTTCAACCCCTTATACGGCGAATCAGGAGTTCTTTCTCTATTTCCTGTGTTTCTTCTCATATGAGCAGTTCTTTATGTGCTATAGAGACACAAAGCATGTGGGCTTCATGAACACGCACAATGGTTCATCATCAAATAGGGTGCTTTCGTGCTTCACTGAGCCGTTTCAAATGTACAGTCCTTCTCTCACATTGCGAGGATGCATGTGCTAAACGCTAATTCTTTGACTGCAGACTCTTCACCCATATTGCAAACACGTATTGGAACAAACAGAGCCAGTTACCACCATCCCTCATCACAGCTCAGCTTAGTTACGCTCCTAACCCATCATATGCTTCTCCACACTTCCTACACCCTTGAACTGGGGGCGGACGTACTCGCGGATGCGTCTCTCCTCAGCCTTGCGACCACGGACAATACGGCCGTGCACGGCGCACGACACGCAGTACTGCTGCTTGATGTACAGCTTGGGGAGGGTGTACTCTACGAGTCAGTCCCGCATTGCAAAACGGACGCTCGTAAACGGAAGCGTCGCGGATATCTCTCTGGGAAGACGCGTCCACGATGTTTCTCACCTGGAAACGCTTCACGGCCTTATCCTACGCGCTCACGCCCATTTCCCCAGCCTCTACCTTGCCGACGCAACGACCGCAGTGGGTGCAGCGGACGGGGTTCACGTGACCTCTTCCCTTCTTGGAACGACCATGGTTTCTTCAAACGCGTTAATCCCAATGCTCAACAGGGCACACATCACACCACCACCAACGCACAGAACGGACACCTACCTGCGCTTGAAAGGCATGCTTGCTGATTATGGATGAATGTGGTAGACACAGTTCTGAGCGAAAAGGAATGACCCAAACCAAATGCAGAATAGGGGCGCTTCCAGTTATAAGGTCCCATCCTCCCCGCCCATTGCCCGTTGCATCCGGTCCTCTTCGATTCTATCTTCTATTCGTGCAAATCGGATGACAGAACAAACAACACTCACCAGAAGTGCATAGTACAGTCGTTACCTTCGAATGGAGGTCCTTGAATGAATGGAAGAGATCGTCTACTCATCACTCTCCTCCCACACTCTTACGCTCCGCGGCTTGTAGGCTTCCTCTTCTTCTTTCAGTATTTGCAAATAAGGCTCTCCATTCACGACAATCTCTCCATTGTGCAGCTCGTAGTCGCCAATCAGCGGAATGAGTTGCTTGTCCACCAGCGGGATGCGCTTCACCTCCCTCTCCAGCGCGCGCTGCCGGTTCAGTCTATCCCTCACCATCCCCCATCACCCCCACATTTTGTTGCTGTTGCGCCGGTCCGTGTAGCGCGAGGGGTCCTTCATGATGCTCTCCAGCTCCTTCTGCAGCTCCAGCAGGTGCTCGCGCTCGTTCACCAGCGCCACGATGGGGTCCAGCTGCGCCTTGGCCTGTCGCAGCTGCTCGAACAGCTGGTTGTGCTGCTCGAACACCTCCATGGAGAACAGCTCCGGCGGCACTGCCAGCACGCCCAGGTCCCACGCCTGCAGCGTGGTGCAGTAGGTGTTCATGTACTCGCACACCTCTACGCTTCACGCCCGCGCACCGCTCGCACGGCCGATCTCCTCGCGCAGCGCTGGGATCAGGGACTGTAGCTTCATTTTCACCTCCTCCTGCAGCTGTGCGATGTATTCCTCCTGCTACGACTCAAATCGTGGGGGCGCCCCCACCTTGGCAAGGGCCTCGTTCGAGAGCAGTGTGCAGTAGGTCTGCGTGTACTGGTCCTGCTCCTCCTTCGGGGTGTGAAGGATGTGCCATAACATCTCGATCGTCCCGCGGTAATGCTCCATCGCATGTTGACGCTCCTCCTACGGATAATACCTAATTCTTGGGAACACGATCAGGTCGTGAAGCGCAGTAATTCGCGGAACGTACGAATCGATGAACACACGGGTCACGGGCGGATTCTAATCGTGACTGTGAAACAGAGCAATCACTTCAGGGTGACTGAGAATCGTCTTGTCAAAGCTGTCCGCTGCATTGTCCGCCGTGATTCCCAGGATCCTGTAGAGAGGAAGCAAATCCTCCACAAAGGAATGCGCCGCAGTAATCCGGCTCTCCTATGAATCAATGCACGCATGGAGAACGACCTTGCACTGCTTCGCTTCTTCGATGCGGTTTGACAAGTCCATCATTCCCACCTCCGTCAAATGATCCTCAGGGTTTGCAAGCTCATCCTCCAACTTTTCTCCCAGCTCGTCATATAGCTGCTTCAGCGTCTCCCACAGGCGAGTGCATTCGGTTAGCTGCTGCGAGTATTTCTATAATTGAATTATCATTTCCTATCACTACCCGATTGATTTCATCCAAAATGCTGTTGGTAATCACTTCCTTCTGACGGAGAGTTCGGTTTTCCCGGCGATCATGCCCATTCACATCGAGCCACACCTACACATGAGAATTTCACAATTTCAGTTTGAACGTACATCCGATGCGTCATATCCAAGAAGTGTGCATAACCGAACAATCTGCTGCTCCTTCTCCTCCAGCGAATGCAATGTACTCTGTCTGACCTATGTTCTCACTTCAAACACCCACGTCTACAGCATCTTCCTCTCGGAACAGATTATCTGTGTGAATTTTCAGCGCCTCCTTACAACTGTCAATGTATTTCTTCTTCAAATCATTTCGGTTGCATTCTGTGTGAAGGCCTAGATCATCCCAGATGGAGCAGAGTTGCTTGAAGGAATCGTCCACCAACCTCCATATCTCCATGCAGTCTTCGCTATACCCCGGTTCCTCACTCATAGAAGAATTGTCTGTTCCTTCAAAAGCCCTCCCCATTCACTGGATGCAAAGCAATTCGGTTGCTTGTGTGATATTCTGTGCGCAATTTGAATACACCGTTGTCCATCATTCAAACACAAAAGGCTGTCGTGATTGCTGCTATAGTTTGTTTATCACTTGCTTCACATTCTCATCCTGTTCAAATCAGTTAGAAGAGACACATGATCACCTCGATTCACCCAATCACCTTCCTTTCGCTTTCGCATAGATGCCGACTCCCGACAACTACATATCCACAACATAAATGCCCTTCTCATGAAGGCGTTCCCCATTTCCCCTTTTCCTAATCGCCTTTTTCTCCCTCCACACAGCACATTTCCATTCCGTTCCTCACCCAAAGATGAACAACACTATCTCTACGTACAATAGTGGTAGGGGAGAGCAAGCGACGCACGAGCCGTAGATTGGATCGACGTCTTCAGCCACATCAATCCCCATGCGCTCGGCTTCATCGGCATTGCGTGTGGTCTCGCTCTGTCTGTCGTCGGCGCTGCTTGGTAGAGGGCCTAGTGGAGTCGTGAGCGCCTAGGGGTATCTGGACGGCCGCTTCGACGCTGATGGGAGGCTGCGTCAAGGCACCCAGAATTCGCTCGAAGAATCTCATCAGGTAGGCTTCCGTGGTTTTCGCCCGTGATCACGCGTAGTATCATTTTCTGCGAAGCAAACGCCATTTACGGCATTATCATTGCCGTTATTCTCATCAACAAAATGACTCTCGGTGGTTATGTGAATGGGCATCTGAAACCCGACTTCAACTACGCCATGTGGTACTACGCCGGCTACGCCATCTTCAGCGCTGGTCTGAGCGTTGGCATCTCCAACGTTGTGAGTGGGTAAGGGAATGAGCGCCTGTTCACCGTAGTCTCTCTGTCGGTATCTGTGGATCGAGTTGCGCATTGAGTGATGCTCAGAACGGCGCTCTGTTCGCGAAGATGTTGATTTCCCAGATTTTCGCTTCTGCCCTCGGCATTTACGGAATCATCATTGGCATCATTATCAGCAACCTCGGCCAGTTCCCCAATTAGTACTCTTGTTTATTTCCCGTGTTTCCACAAACACACGACGCATTCGCTCCTTTCGTCCGCGCCTGCTGTTGCCGCTGGTTGTTCGTCTGGTGGGACGCCGGGAGGGCCTGCATCTCGTCCACGAGCAGCACATCGCGTGTTCCTACCCCTCATCCTCTCCCCCTTCCCCTGCGGATCAGCTCCTCCGTTATATAGTTCTGTGCTCGCATGATGATGGACAGCGCGTCGCTCTCGTTGAAGGCCGTCCAGTACATCGCCTCAGGAGGCAACTCTGGCTTCGGCATCGGAGTCATCAGCGTGGAGTGAAGGATGCAGTCATTGGGTTAAAAGGATATAGTTGGTACATGTACTCCGTCGGGTCATTAAACACGAACTCGTCGTAGTACTCATTCACCACCGGCTAGCTCTCACTCCCCCTTCACTGCTCTCACCACATTCTCTCGACTCGGCTCGCCGTTGAACGGATGCAGCTTCAAGAAGTGGGTGAAGGTCACCGGCAGCTCCGCGTCGTTCTTGAACTCCACCTTCACCTCCACCTCGAACTCTCCCCAGCCCTGCTCACGCACCTCGAACGGGAAGTGATCGATCACTACCCACTCAGTCCCCTCCGATTCCATCCACCTCGCTGATTTTGTCTAAAGCTCGCGTGCAGTGTGAACGTCGCGCTCTTGATGAATGTCGACATGTCCTCCCCATTCACGCCGCGGATGTAAACTACCTCTGACTCTTGCATAAATCCGACTACCCTTCCAATCGTACATGTTGCTTTGCTCGTTGCTGTTCCCTATCCACCACGCGATCGAGCCGTGCACAAAGGGTATCACAACCTATTCTTCACTCATTGCTCCTCGCCTACGTGCGTGTCGGCCTTCCTTTGCATTGTTGATTTGAAAACTGAGCTCGCTGCAACAAACACGGTATGCGTTCGAATCGATATAGCGGTAGAAGCACATGTATGCGGAGTGCGCCTCGCTGCCGCCCTTCAGTTGCTTGATCGTCTGCTTCGTCACCGCAGTCACCTTCGCATCGTCGCACTTGTACCACTTGCCCTTGTGCTTTATCCAGCCCACGTAGTGGCCGCCCTTCACCGAATCGCCCTAACCCATCACCGCTCTCCTCTATTCCCACCATGTGAGACACAATTCCCATCAGCTCGTAGAATCCAGCGAATCCGACCGGCATCTCCGAGCTGGCCTGAATCCGCACATCATCGTCCAGCAGCGACTGCAGAATGCCGTCCTTGAGCTCGGGACTGTCCCCGCACTCCTTCACGCACTCGCGGTACTCCTCTCCCTCCAGCACGTTGCGCACCATGTTCATCGCCTGCTGCTCCTCCACCGTGCACTCGTCGCGCAGGTCGAACTTGAACGGGAACTCCACCGCGCGCATGATCTTGCACGCGATGCCCTCCGCCTCGCCCGGCAGCTGCTTCCAGTAGAACCGCATGAACTACGCCTCACGCCCACACCCACCTCCCACCTCCACACACAGGTACTTCGGCACACTACTGACGCGCATTGTCTTCGTCCACTGCGCCGACCGGCCCAGCACCTCGCTGTGCTTCTCCACCTCGCCCTCCAGCCCCAGCTTGATGCCCTGCGCCTCACGCCCGCCGCCTCACCCCACCTGGTACATGAAGTTCACCTTGTTCTCCTCGCTCGCACCGCCGCGGATGTTGCAATACAACTTGGTCGCCTCCTCCTCCGACGTGTAGCTCTCGCCCGACTCTGCGCACGTGTACCTGCCTCTCACTCACTATCGTCAGACTCACGTGCACTGGAACTTGATCTGGAAGAGGTCCTTCACCAGGTCCGATGCGCGTCCGCGATGCGATGTGGGAAGGGTCGCCGCCATTGCGTTCAGCAGGAAGGAGTAGAACTCTTCCGCGTCCTGAATGTCAGTATGTGTAGTCGCACGTACCTGCTGCTGGTAGATGCCACGCTCGCGATGGCCGAACACGTCGCTGCGACGCAACTCCTATTCGTTACGCTTTCACTCGACAAGCACGTTGATGAAACCGAATGGACGAATGGCGGTTCGAGAAGAATCCATCTGCACGAAGGTGTCCTTCAGCTTGTTCACCAAGGCTCCCGGCGTTCCGCTCTCGCTGTTCACCAGGTTCGATCCTTCCACAGCATCCACCACTTCGGGAATCTTGTGAATCACCTGGATCACCGAGTTCGCGTAGCAGGTGTTCATCAGATTCTCCAGGCCCGCGGGAGGAAGCAGACCCTGCTCGATAGCAGACACTTCCGACAGCGTCTCGGCAAAGTCCTTCCCTGCATGTCAGCGTTAACGTATTCACTCTACCCGATACGTTGGCAGTCACCTCCACTGCAGAGGCCAGGAGGACGAAGGTACAGTAATCAGGGGCTTTCGCGGGCTCGAACATGTACGAGTCGGTCAGGAATCCCTTCCAGAGAGAGTTGCAGATGACGTTCTGGCGTTTCGGGGGAATGTCTTCACGGTCATCCTTTCCTCACAACACCCCACGCGTCAACTTCTCCACACGCTCCTTAAACTGGAGGCCGTTTTCGAAGGCGATATCGATGTCGTAGAGGTTTCTTCCCCATTTCAGCACGCACTGCGAATCAATGATCCTGTTCGTGATCCCACCGTCTTTTCCACTTCCATCCTGTATTCTTGCCTGTTCTTCCCAAATAGAATGAGCGAAGAGTGAATCGATACACAGCCCGATGAGCGGTTCTTAGGGAACAGAAGAGGAGGAGGGTGGTGAATGAATGTGTTTTCAGTTCAGTCGATTCTTCTGTTCTCGGACAAAATGCAAAAAGCATCTTCAAATCATGCGTCGAATCGAATGGAGATGGGTGAGCGTTGTGGAACAAGGCGTGCGCGAATTCGCCCAAGGGTGCTTCTTTCTTCGCGCTTTCGCCTTCAACGAAAGCAGCGTTGATTGAATTCTCTCAAAGAGATTGGCGCAGTCTCGTGCTTCACTTTGAAAGGGATTCACGTCTGTCAACAAAGAGAACGCCACATTCTTATTATTCAGCGTTATGCATTTCGTGTCATTTCTTCTAGTGCTCGCAATTGGTGGTGCTAGTTGTGATCGATCATCCCTAGTCAACACCCAACCCCTTCCAGCAACGGAGACGCGTGCAAGGACGGTTTTATGGAAGTTAGTCTGACCAGAAGACGAGGAGAAGCCGTGTGTCAGCTTCGGGTGAGTGATGTATCCATGAAGAGGGATGGGATTCTGCTGGTCGAAGCGTTCACCCGCACCGTCAAGTACTGTCTGAACCCCGGTTACTACTACATTGGCTGCAACGGTGCTGCTACCGTGAACGTCAACTACCTCACCTACAACGAAGACCATGAACTGACGGCTGAAACGCCCTACAAGGTGCTGAAGC
>OIWT01003145.1_pt1 | contig 15645 bp, 12 predicted proteins | sample 1587701 | NCBI WGS metagenome assembly OIWT01 (sample SAMEA3888904, study PRJEB22519) | human gut metagenome | biome: human gut; feature: human-associated habitat; material: faeces | place: Denmark | collected 2009
TTGTATATAGTCCTTTACATACAGCGCGCCCGGACGCGCGAGATGCGTCCGGGCGGCGCGTGGCTCAGCGTGGACGGTGGCGCGACGTGGAAGCGGGTGCTGGCGGATGCATTCTGCGACGCGGCGCTCGTGTCGCGTGGCGAGCTCTTCGTCGCCCTCTCCGACCACCCCTACCACGACCATTCCGTGGGCGGGGGCGTCGTCCATTCGCGCGACGACGGTGCGACGTGGACGGTCCTGGACGGTCCGCAGTTCCAGAACTGGAACGCCTCGGCGCTCGCCCTCGACCCGTTCGACCCGCGCGTGCTGTGGGTCGGGACGGGGGGCAATTCGGTCTTCGTCGGCACGCTGAGGCGCTAGCGAGGGAGAGGGGCTACTTGTTGAACATGAACTCGACGACGTCGCCGTCCTGCATTTCGTAGTCCTTGCCCTCGGGACGCAGCGCGCCGGCGGCGCGGGCGCCGGCCTCGCCGTTGTGCTTGACGTAGTCGTCGAAGGCGATGACCTGGGCGCGGATGAAGCCCTTCTCGAAGTCGGTGTGGATGACGCCCGCGCACTGGGGGGCCTTCCAGCCGCGCCGGAACGTCCAGGCGCGCACTTCCTTGGGACCCGCCGTGAGAAAGCTCGCAAGGCCGAGCGTGTGGTAGGCGAGCTTGATCGTGCGGTCGAGGGAGGATGAGGTGAGGCCGTAGCTCGACAGGAACTCCTTCGCCTCCGCGTCCGACAGGCCCGCGAGGTCGGCCTCCATCTGGGCGCAGACCGTCACCATTTCGCAGCCCTGTGCGTCCGCGTAGGCCTTGAGCGCCGCGACGTGCGGGTTGGCCGAAGGGTCGGCAAGGTCGTCTTCGGCGACGTTTGCGCAGTAGATCGTCTTCTTGTCGGTGAGGAAGTGGAGGTCGCGCAGGACGGGCAGGATGGGGTCGCCCTCGGCGCGCGGGAACGTGCGCACGGGCTTCCCCTCGCCGAGATGCGCGAGGAGGGCGGTCATCGCATCGAATTCGGGGCGCTTCTTCGGATCGCTCTTCGCCTCGTTGCGCGTCTTGTCGCAACGCTTCTGCAGCTGTTCCATGTCCGCGAGGACGAGTTCCGTCTCGATCACCTCGGCGTCGCCCGCCGGGTCGATGGGGGCGGACTTGTTGCCGCCCTCCTGCACGTGGATGATGTCATCGTTCTCGAAGCAGCGCACCACATGGAGGATCGCGTCGCACTCGCGGATGTTCGCGAGGAACTTGTTGCCCAGACCCTCGCCCTTCGAGGCGCCCTTCACAAGGCCCGCGATGTCCGTGAACTCCACGGTCGCGCGGATGATCTGCTGGGGGGCGACGATCTTCGCCAGCGCCTCCAGGCGCGGGTCGGCCACCTCCACGATGGCGGAGTTCGGCTCGATGGTGCAGAACGGGTAGTTCTCCGCCGCCGCCTGCTGGCGCTTCGTGAGCGCGTTGAACAACGTGGACTTGCCGACGTTCGGCAGCCCGACGATACCGACTGAAAGTGACATCCTGAATCCTTCCGATTGGAAAACAAAAAGATAGTATAGCACATCTTCCCGTATGGGGGGCGGGGTGGGCGCAATTCGTTCGCCGGAGGTTTTAGGTTTTAGGTTCTAGGTTTTAGGTTTTAGCAGACTTGAGGAGCTGGGGGGAGGGCGATCTGTCGGCCCGGCACGCGAAGTACCCGCGCCGCCCTCGGCGCGGGACGCTGTGGGGCGGCCCGTTCGGACGCCACGCGCCGAGGGCGGCGCGGGTACTTCGCGCGCGGAGTTCTTCGGTCGCGCGGGAGCGCGACCCTCCCCCAAACCTGCTAGAACCTGAAACCTAGAACCTAGAACCTAAAACCTGAAACCTAAAACCTACCTAGAACCTGAAACTGTGAAAAGACCGCCACGGGCGGGGGCGGATGTGCTATACTTGCACCATTCATCTCCCCGTTCGGCATTCAGGCGGGGAGGACGTAGACGTTGAGGATTCCATGAAGATACTTACGAAAATGGCGGTTTTGACGGGGCTTCTGCTCGTTGTCGCAGGTTGTGGCGAGGCGGCGGGGACGGCCGCGCAGCCCGATGACGGGGCGGAGGAGGTCGCGGAGGGGATGGCGGCGCTGGAGGCGCAGAACGTGCGGGGCGCGATCAAGGCGTTCGCGGCGGCGGCGCGCGTCTGCGGGACGAACTTCGAGGCGCGCGTGCAGCTCGCGCTCGCGCATCTCCGGCAGGGCGAGGTGGCGGAGGCGGACCGTGCCGTGCGGGAGGCGTGTGCGCTGTGCCCGGAATCCGCCGAGGCGCGGCTCGTGGACGGTCAGGTGGCCTACCTGAAGAAGGACTACGCGCGGGCGCGGACCGCCTTTTCGTCCGTCGCGGCCGAGGCGGCGCTCCCCGCCGCCGTGCGGAGCGAGGCGTTCGTCGGGCGCGGCATCGTCGAGCTTGCGCAGGACGCCTGCGACGCGGCGCGCATTTCCTTCCTGCGCGCACTGCGCCTCAACCCGCGCAGTGCGGCGGCGTGGTACCACCTCGGCGTCCTCTCGCGCGACACGTACCGCTTCAACGAGGCCGCGCTGGAGCAGTTCGAGATGGCCGCCCGCCTCTCCGACCCGCGCGACGCGCGCACGAAGAAGATCAGCCACGAGCTGATCCCCGCGCTGCGGAAGGCGCTGCAGGCGGCCGCCGCCGGGAAGCCCGGCGCGGCGAAGCGCGATCCGGCGGCGGCTGCGAAGCTGTTCGCGGAGGGGGAGCAGCTGCAGAAGAAGAAAATGATCCGCGCGGCGATCAAGAAGTTCGCGGCGGCGTTCGCGGCGGATCCGCTCTCGGAGGCGGCGGCGGCGCGTTACGCCCATCTGCTCGCGCTCAACGACAAGTCCGCGTCGGGCGTCGACAAGGCGCTCGCGGCCTACCGCGCCGCGATCGACCAGCGTCCCGGACGGCAGGACTACTACCTCGCGGCGGCCCGTCTCGCCTACGCGAACAAGCGGTGGAGCACCGCCGTGCAGATCATGGACCGTGCCGTCGCGCACGACCCGGAGAAGCGCGCGACGCTCGACCTGCTCATCGCCTCCCTCCTGAAGGCCGGAAAGGCGAAGCAGGCCGAGGCGTGGAAGGCCTATCGCGCGGAACTGAAGTAGCGGTGGCCGTCGGCGTGGACGTGGAGAACCTGCGCGATACGGATCTGATGGCGCTTGCGGCGGCGGGACGCGAGGAGGCCTTCGCGGAACTCGTCGACCGCTACAAGGATGTTCTGCTGAACTTTTTCCTGCGCAAGGGCGTTTCATACAACGATGGACAGGATCTCGCGCAGCGGACGTTCCTGCGGCTCTGGAAGTATCGCACGAAATACGAGCCCCAGGCGAAGTTCACGACGTTCCTGTTCCTCCTCGCGGGGCAGGAGTCCGTGGACTTCTTCCGCGCCGAGGGCCGCAGGGCGGGCCTTGCGGAAGGGTTTGCGCACGAGGCGGAGGTGCGGGCGGACGTTCGGAAGTCCGCGCACGCCGTTGACGGCGAGGCCGTCCGCCGGGCCGTCGCGCAGCTCTCGCCGGGCCTGCGGGACGTTGTGGAGCTGGGCGTGTTCCAGAGCCTTCCCTACGCGGACGTGGGGGAGATCCTCGGAATCCCCGTCGGGACGGTGAAATCGCGCATGTTCAATGCGCTGCGGAAATTGAAGGAGATCCTGTCATGAAGGATGCCAAGGAGACGGAGAGGGACATCGTGCGGGCGCTGGAAGGCTCGGACGCGGAGATGCGTGCGTTCGTGGCGTCCCTGCGCGCCGCGCCCCAGGCGCGGACGGCGGAGGGATTCACGGCGGACGTGATGGCGGCCGTGCGCGCCGGGGAGGCCGAACGGGCGCGGCGTCCGTTCTGGAGCGCCCTCACCCGTCTGGCGGCGGCGCTGCCGGTCGCCGCAGGGCTGGCGCTCCTCTTCGCGGTGGGAAGCGTGTTCCAGCGTCCGGCGCCGGCCTGGACAACCGCGCGCCTCGTCGCCTGCCAGCGTCCGGACGGTACGTTCACGGCGTCGTCGGCGGCCCCCTATGTGCAGGCTTTTGCCGTGACCGTGCTGGCGAAAGATCCGACGGTGGCGCCACGCGCGCTCGATTCCGCCGTGGCGGCGCTGGTGCGGGAGCAGAACGCGGAAGGGGGGTGGGCGAATCCGTCCCTCAGTGCGCGCAATGTGGCGGCGCTTGAACAGGCGGCGGAGGCGGGGTCGGTCCACGCCCTCCAGGCCTATCGGCGTGGGATGCGCTATTTGCGGACGCATGGGATCGGCGAGATCTCGCTGGCGGACCTCGTCCGCGAGGCAAAGGCGGTGTCCACGCGCCTGGGGCCTTCGCCGGACGACGGCCTCGCCTGCAGCGTCGCCCTCTGCGCCGTCCGCTGAAGACCGCACGCGGCCCGATATGCTATACTGTTGCCTGTGAAGAACAAGACATTCATCGATCAGGTTGACGTGCTCGTGCGTTCGGGCAAGGGCGGCGACGGCGCGGCGACGTTCCGGCGTGAGGCGCTGGTGGCGTTCGGCGGGCCTGACGGCGGCGACGGCGGGCGGGGCGGCGACGTGGTGCTGCGCGCCTCCACGCACGTCAACTCCCTCCTCTCCCTCTACTATGACCCGAAGCTCTTCGCCGAGCCCGGCGTGCCGGGGTCCGGCGCGCGCTGCTACGGGCGGCGCGGGAAGGATCTCGTCGTCGACGTCCCCTGCGGCACGCTCGTGACGGACTGCGCGACGGGGATGGTCATCGCCGACATCACGACGCCCGGACAGACGGTCGTCGTCGCAAAGGGCGGCGCCGGCGGCTTCGGGAACGTCCACTTCAAGAGTTCCGTCAACCAGGCCCCCACCGAACACACGCTCGGCGGCGAGGCCGAGGAGCGCCGCCTCCACCTGGAGCTCAAGACGATTGCCGACGCCGGACTGCTCGGTTTCCCCAACGCGGGCAAGAGTTCGCTCCTCACGCGCCTTTCGAGCGCCACGCCGAAGATCGCCTCCTATCCATTCACCACGCTCAACCCGATCGTCGGCACGATCGAGTACGCGGACTTCGCGCAGATCCGCATGGCGGACGTGCCCGGCATCATCGAAGGGGCTTCGCGCGGCGTCGGCCTCGGCCTCGCCTTCCTCAAGCACCTGGAGCGCGCCCGCGTGCTCGTCTACGTCATCGACATGGCGGGTACCGACAACCGCAGGCCCTGGGACGACTATGCGACGCTTGCGAAGGAGATCGCCGACTACAACGCCGACCTCGCCGCGCGCCCCGCGCTCGTCCTCGCGAACAAGATGGACAAGGCCGCCGGCCGCCGGAACCTGAAGCGCTTCGTGAAGGAGACGGGCGTCACGCCGATCGCCCTCTCCTGCGAGCCCACCCTCAAGGATCTGCGCGAGTACGCGGACCTCAAGGACTACGCGGGCCCCGTCGGGCTCGATGCGTTCAAGGACGCCTTGCGGAAGATCGTCAATCCGAAGCCGCGCGCGCACCAGCACCTGGAAACCCCGCCGCCCCCGCTCCACGAGATGCCCGACACGACGGGCGACGAGATCCCCGCCGAGGCGCTGAAGTTCGCGACCTTCCTCAAGCTCGACCCGCCGAAGAAGAAGAGCCACCCCTCGCGCGGCAACATCCACTGACGGCGGGGCAAGGAGCGAAGACGTGAAACTGCTGTTCCTGAGCGACATCCACGGCGTCCCCTCGACGCTGGAAGCGGCGCTGAAGATGGCCGAAGGGCTGAACCCCGACCGGATCGTGCTGCTGGGCGACCTGCTCTACCACGGACCCCGCAACGGCGTGCCGAGCTTCTACGACCCGGAGCGGGTCGTGGAGATCCTGAACGGGCTGAGGGACCGGATCATTGCCGTGCGCGGCAACTGCGACGCGGAGGTGGACCAGGCGATGTTCCAGTTCCCGATGATGGCCGACTACGCGCTCCTCGACGCGGGGGCCGAGACCTTTTTCCTCACGCACGGCCACGTCTTCAACGAACGGAACCTGCCGCCGCTCGGTGCCGGGACGGTCCTCGCGCACGGGCATACCCACGTGCCGGAATTGCGGAGGCTTCCCTGCGGGCTCACGCTCTTCAATCCCGGCTCGGTCTCGCTGCCCCGGGGCGGCGCGGCGCGGTCCTTCGGCTTCTTCGACGGGACGGAACTGAAGCACTACACGCTCGGGAAGCCGTCCTGAACTTCAACTCACACGAACCACGGAAAGGAACACACGATGGCGGAACGACGGAATGGATGGGCGGCGCGGACGCGCCTGGGGTGGATGGCCGTTTTGGCGGGGGGCTTCGCCTGTGCCGGAATGGCGGCGGAGACGGCTGCGCCGGTGGCGACGCCGACGGACTTCGCGGTGGACCGGTCGGTCATGTCCGACAAGTACTGGTCGATCTGGAATGACGACGTCCAGCGCGGCATCGATGCGGAGATCGAACGCAACCGCAAGGCGGACTTGACGGTGGAGGGCCTGCCCGCCGATGCCGAGGTGCGGGTGGAGCAGCTGACGCATGCGTTCGTGTTCGGCGCGCACATCTTCAACTTCAACCAGCTCGGTTCCGACGCGCGCAACGCGCGCCACCAGGCGATGTTCGGGCACGACAGCCTGTTCAACTCCGCCACGATCGCGTTCTACTGGCGTCCGTTCGAGCCCGAGGAGGGCAAGATGCGCTTCGCGGCCGCCTACGAGGACACGGCGGCCTACTGGAACGGCAAGGACGAGCCGTGGTCGGACTGGCGCTGGCGCCGTCCGGCGAGCGACCCCTGCGTGGCGTTCTGCGAAAAGAAGGGCATCCGCCGCCACGGCCACATCCTCGGCTGGGGCAGCGACCACTGGCAGACCCCGCTCTGGTACTACGCGAAGGGCGAGGCCGAGCTGCCGTTCATGAAGGGCTTCCTGCAGGAGGTGAAGTTCAAGACGCCCGGCGGCGCGAGCGGGTCCCGCTACCGGGCCGATCCCGCGAAGCAGAAGGAATTCCAGGCGATGAGCGTGAAGGAGCTGGAGGCGAAGGCTCCCAACTTCGTCAAGGCGCTGAACGAGATCTGGGAGCGCCGCTTCCTGGCGATCGGCCGCCACTACGGCAACCGCCTCCAGAGCTGGGACGTGTGCAACGAGTCGGCGACCGACTACGGCATGGGGCGGCTCATCCCCGGCGACAGGATCTGCAGGAGCCACTACGGCCCGATGCCGGGCGACTACGCCTTCTTCTCCTTCAAGTGCGCGGAGAAGGCGTTCCCGCCGGAGGTGAACCTGAACATCAACGACTACCAGTACGGCTTCAACAACGCCTACGGGCGGCAGGTGGCGGACATGCTCGCGCGCGGCGCGAAGATCGACATCGTCGGCTCGCAGATGCACCTCTTCGACTACAAGCAGACGCTCGGCATCGCCGAGGGCAAGCCGATCCAGACGCCGGAGCAGGTGCGCGCCGTGATGGCCCGCCTCGGCGCGATGAACCGGCCGATCCACCTCAGCGAGATCACCGTCACCTCGCCGGGCGACGACGCGCGCGGGCGGATGATCCAGGCCGTCGCCCTGCGCAACCTCTACCGCCTCTGGTTCTCGATCAAGCCGATGATGGGCATCACGATGTGGAACACGGTGGACGAGTGCGGCGCGCCGGGCGAGCCGAAGTGGTCCGGCATCATGACGCGCGACGTCCAGCCGAAGCCGGCCTACCATGCGCTCAACCAGCTCGTGAACAGGGAGTGGAAGACGCGCCTCTCGGCGAAGGCGGATGCCGCCGGCAAGCTCGCCTTCCGCGGGTTCCGCGGCAAATACCGCCTCTCCTGGACGGATGCGTCGGGCCGCACGGCCACGCGCGACGTCGAGGTGAAGTAACCCGCCGCCGGATTTTGGTCATCCCCGGGCGCGGTGGCGCATGCGGTAGGCGAGCGGGGAGAGGCCGACCGCGCGGGTGAAGGCGTGCGAGAAACGCCAGGGGGAACTGAAGCCGAGGGCATGCGCGATTTCCGCAACCGCGAGGTCTCTGGACTGGAGCAGGTTGCGGGCGCGCTTGAACCGGATGGCGAGCTGGTAGTGGAGCGGGGGCATGCCCGTCTCCCGGGTGAAGACGTGGCGGAACGTGCGGTAGGGAAGGCCGAGCCGCGCGGCCAGCGCCGCGAAGTCGACGGTCTGCGCGGAGTTCTGCGCGATGAACGTCTGGGCCTGGCGGATGAGCTGGGCGCGTGCGGTGTCGGGCGCCTTCCCGGGCGGGGTGTCGGCCAGCTCCGAGATGAACGCCCAGATGTGGGCGGCGGCGGAGAGGGGGCGCGCGCCGTTCCAGGAGAGAAGGTGGTCCACGACGTCCCGGAATGAACGGACAAGCGGCGGGGCCGCCGCAAGGTTGCGCACGTCGCCCTGGGCGTCGAAGAAGCCCCTCTCCGTGAGGCGCGCCGTGAGCGCGCCGCCGAAGCCGAACCAGCGCGTCGTCCAGCCCGTCTCGTCGTTCGGGCGGTAGCGGTGCCAGGCACCCGGCGGGAGGATGATGAGCGCACCGGGCCGGAGGAGAGGAGGGCGGCGGTTCCGGAATTCGAGCTGCCCCCGCCCCGCCTCGACGAGAATCAACTGCCATTCGTGGAGGATGCGCCCGACCTCCCAGCTGAAGTAGTATTCGTCGGGATGGCCGGACGGGGGGAAGGGCGTGCGCGGGGCGGACTCCGTATGGCCCGCGCAGGTGGCGTGGAGCCCCCAGTTGGTCTGGGCCTCCGTGACGGGGAAGTATCTGAAGGAGGGTGAAGACATGGGGAGAGGATAGCATATTCTTGCCAAAAAGGACAAGTCTTGCCAAAATGAAGCATTGCCTTCCCGCGCTGAAATATGGTAACTTACGTCCACAATCATGAGGAAAGGAAGCAAAATGATGAAGAAGGGTGCGGGCATTGGCTTGATGGCATTTTGGGCGTGTGCGGCGATGGGGGCCGACGTGGCGTCCACGACGCTGCGCGTGGCGTTCGACGACGCGCGGCGGGGCGAGGTGGCGCAGGTCGTCGCGGGCGGGCGCGACTACGCCTCGCCCGTGGCGCGTTTCCCGCTCTTCGAGATCGCCTGCTGTCCGGCGGGGCAGTTCACGAACCGCGTCGTCGCCTCGTCGCGCAACGCGAAGGCCTTCGCCGCCGAGGCGGCCCCGGATGGCGTGCGGCTCGTCTACCGCGACGTGGCCGGCGCCCTTGACGAGGTCGTCTGCACTGTCGTGGCGAAGGGCCCGGACCTCATCTGGCGCATTGCCGCGACGCCGAAGCCGGGCTGGGCGCTCTTCGAGACGCGCTACCCGCTCTTCGCGCTCAACGAGTGCCTCGGCTCGACGCCCGTCGACGACTGCGTCGTGATGGGAAACTCAAAGGGCGGCGTGCTCCGCTATCCGATGCGCCCGGGGCGCGCGTACTGGAAGGAGCGCCGCCTCGGGCACTATCCGGGCAACCTCGTCGCGCAGTTTGGCTGCTTCTACGACGACGCGGGCGGCCTCTACACGGCGGCCTACGACACGGAGGCCCACACGAAGGAGCTGCTGATGGACCGCTGGTGGCGGACCACCCTGCCGGACGGCTCCTACCGCCACGGCGACTTCCTTTTCCGCTGGTCGCGCTTCGGCTACACGGAGAAGGCCGACGCCCAGAGCTACGACATCGTCACGCGCGGCTTCGCGGGCGCGGACGGCGCGCCGGCCTCCTGGTACGACGCGGCCGACCTCTACAAGGACTGGGCGCACCGCCAGAAGTGGAGCCGCGTGAAGTTCCTCGACCGTCCCGACCTGCCCGCCTGGACGCGCGAGGCCCCCGCCGTGATGCGCTTCAACCGCGAGTGGTTCGACCGCCCCGACGTCCTCAAGGGGTGGCTCACGGACTACTGGGGCAAGAACTTCCCCGGCGTGCCGCTCATCGCCATCCTCGAAGGCTGGGAACGCCACGGCGACTGGATCACGACCGAATACTTCCCCTGCTACCCGACGGACGAGAAGTTCAAGGAGATGATGGGGTGGATCAAGGCCGCCGGCGGCCATCCCTGGCCGTGGCCGGGCGGCCACCACTGGAACGTGACCGTGGGCGACTGGAAGGGCGGGACCCGCCTCGACTTCTCCAAGGACTTCTGGGCGCGCGTCGCGCCGCACGCCGTGTGCGATCCGGACGGCTCGGTGCGCCTCGACAAGCTCGGCTGGCTCGGCGGCGGCACGTCCGCCTCGCTCTGTCCGGCCGACCCGTGGACGGTGGACTGGTGGAACAAGGACATCGCGCGCGCGCTCGTCGCGCGCGGGTGCGACCTCGTGCAGGCCGACCAGGACGTGGGCGGGCGCGTGCCGAGCTGCTGGAGCACGCGCCACGGCCATCCGCCGGGCCCGGGGCAGTGGGAGACGCGGGCGATGCGCCACCAGTTCGAGACGATGATCGCCGAGATGCGGAAGGAGAACCCGTGGGCGCTCTTCTCGTTCGAGGAACCGCACGAGTACTACAACGATCTGATGTCCTTCGTGGACTACCGCAACTGCCGCGACGGCGCGACGGAGTGGGCGAGCGTCTTCAACTACCTGTACCACGAGTACGTGAGCCCGTTCCAGTCCGGCGCCGAGATGTACGCGCGCCCGTTCTGGCTCGCGTTCTGCGCGGCGGACGGGCAGGTGCCGCGTCTGCCCGTGCGGACGGAGTACTACGTGGGCAAGAACGCCGCGCGGGCGGATCTTGCGCGGGCGCGCACGTTCTGCGAGGCGTGGGTGCGCCTCTACCACGGCGAGGGGCGCAAGTGGCTTGCGCACGGGCGGCAGCTGCGTCCGCCGGCGTTCCGCTGCGAGCAGGTGGCCTACGAGGAGAACTTCCGGGGGCGCGAGATCCGGAACGTGAAGCCCGTCGTCTTCCACGCCCTCTGGGAGGCGCGGGACGGCACGCGCGCGCTCGCGCTCGCGAATGCGACGGACCGCGCGCAGCCCGTCGCCTGGAAGGCGGCGGACGGCACGTGGCGGAAGGCGACCGTCGCGGCGAACGGCCTGAAGCTTGTGGCGTGGTGAGAATGCGAAGGGAACAAGGAGGGCTGGAGCAATGAAAACGAACGTGGCATTGGCGCTGGCGGCGGCCGGGGCGGCCGCCCTGGCGGAGGCGGCGACGCTGACCGTGGGACGGGGGGAGTCCGTGACGGTGACGGCGGATGCCGTCTACGAGACGGTTGCGGTGCATGGCGATCTGGCGGTTTCCGGCGCGTGCCTGTCGCTCCCGGACGGAACAGGCGGGGACGGGCAGGAAAAGACCGTCGTCTCGCTGGGGTCGGACGCGGGCGACGCGGCGACGCTGACCGTAACGCAGGGCGGTACGTTCGGACAGACCGCCGGGAAGGGCGGGATTTTGGAGATCGGCGCGAACGGGGGCTGGGGACGGGTCGATGTCCTTTCCACCCAGTTTGAGGCGTTTCGGATGCGCTATCTCGACGTGGCCGCCGCCGCCCGGCCGCCGGACGACGATCCCACGGTTCTGACGGTGGGCGGACGGGTGAACCTGCGGAGTCTGCGGAACAGGACCGAGACGGCGGTCAAGGTGGTGTTTTCGGGAGGCTGCCTGTCTTCGACGGACGGCGACAACAACATCTGGTTCCAGGTCCCGTCGGAAAGCGGGGCGTGCGTTCTTGAAGGACGGGGGGGGGTATATTATTTGACAATGCCGGACATTCCACCCGCCAGTTCTGCTCCGGGAACGGGACCGTACGGACGGTGGGGGACTGCGATTTTGTGACGGCGGGCATGTACATGGAGCGGAGCGGTGCGTGGAACAGGCTCGTCCTGAATGCGCCGCATGTCGTGTGGGGACACACGGGCGACTTCCGTCTGCAGGAAGACGTTCGGGTGACGTGCGACAACCTCCTGCCCGTGGGGAACGGGACGGGCGACATCGTCTTCGACGTGGTGAAGGAGGCGAAGACGTATCCGCTTGCCCTGGACATCCGGGGCTGCACGAATGCGGTGAACGGCGTGCGGGACGGAATGGGCAACAGCCTCGTCACGAATTCGTCGGAGGCGGTGCTGTCCGTCCTGCGGCTCGGAACGGCGAAGGACGGCGTCTTCACGGCGCGCGCCGGCGGGCGGCTGCGGATTGAGCAGACAGGGCACACGGTTGACATGGGCGCGGCGGAGGTCGCCTGCACGTACGCCGTGGTGGCGGGGACGCTGCGCGTCACGAACGCGGCGACGATCGCCACGCTGGAGGTGGGGACGAACGGCACGGTGGTGGTGGACGGCGCGGCGCTGACGGTCGGGACGCTGCGCGACAACGGCGGCACGTTCAGGTGCGTGAACGGCGGGCGGCTCGCCGTGGCGGCGGGCGGCACGGGGTTGAACTTCTCCGGCGTGGCGGGCGGGCTCATCAACCCGAACTTCGCGGGGGGCGGGACGGTCGAGAAGACGGGCGAGGGGACGTTCGTCGTCCACCAGACGAACGCCTTCCCGTGGAACGTCCATGTGGCGGCGGGGACGTGGCGGTTCGCCGGGATTGGCTGCACGAACGAATGGTGGCGGTGGACGGCGAAGGAGGTTTCGGGGAAGCATCTCAACCTCGCCTCCCTGGGCCTCTTCCGTCCCGTATCGAATCCCGCATTCTGGATGCCCGCGACGACGGATGCCATCCAGCCGGCGCCGGCGGGCACGAAGCCGGCCGACCTGGCACGGAACCAGTCGCATGTGCCCGATCATGTGCTGATGCGGGATGAGCCGAACAGTACGGGCGGGGCGTTTCCGCGCGGGGCGCGCTTCCTCTTCGCCAACGCCTTCAACGACTACTTCGAGCCGACCTTCCCCGTGCCGCGCGGGGCGTCGAGCCCGGAGACGTGGATCCCCGTCACGTTCCGCATCGCGCCGGACGCGATCGTCGGCTTCTCGCAGCGCGCCTCGTGGGGCGGCGCGGCGACCTGGCCGCGCGTCTTCACGCTGGAGACGAGCGCGGACGGGGTGGCGTGGACGACGGCGCTGGCGGCGGACAACTGCCTGTGGACGGGGGGCGCGGCGTGGTATCTGGGCGATGCGACGAGCGCATCGAATACTCGGAACTACTGCCCGCATCCGCTCCCGATCGGCGGCTACGACGCGCCCTGCGCCGCCGGATTCGCCACAGGCGCGGAGGTGCGCGTGGACGCGGGGGCGACGCTCGACCTCTCGAACGGCGCGACGGCGGCGGCACGCGCGGTCTCGTCCCTCACGGTGGACGCGGCGGCGGGCGGCGGCACGGTGCGGGGCCTCGCCGTGCCGGAGACGGGCACGCTGCGCCTTCTGAACGTCGCGTCGGACGCGGATTTGGTAGACTACACGGTGCCGCTGGCGCTGCCGGACGCGACGGCGACGGCGAACTTCGCGCGCTGGACGCTCGTCGTGAACGGGTCTGTCTCGGAACGGCGGCTGGCGTGGCGCGCGGGCGCGCTGTGCATCCCCGCCCGGGGAACGGTGATCATGGTGCGGTAGGCAGATGTGAGCGGAAACTGAAAACGAACGGAGAGCAATGACATGAGGAAACTGATGCGAATCGGGCTTGCGTGCGCGTGCGCGCTTGCGGCGGGCGGTGCGTGGGGCGCGCCGGAGAGTCCGAAGAAGGACGTGGAGGTGGTGGCCGTCTACTACCCGCACTGGCACAAGTACCCGAAGGGGACCGAGTGGTTCGGTGCGAAGTGGGATGCGGGCGAATGGGACTTCGTGAAGACCGCACGCGCGCTCTTCCCCGGGCACAAGCAGCCGCTCCGCCCCTATCCCGGCTACCTTGACGGCGCGGACCCGAAGGACATGGAGACCGAGATCGCGCTGGCCGCGAACGCGGGCATCGACGTGTTCCTCTGGGACTACTACTGGTACGGCGGCAAGGTCACGCAGGAGGAGTCCATCGAGAAGGCCTTCCTCAAGGCGCGGAACCGCGGCCGGATGAAGTTCGCGCTCATGTGGTGCTACCACGAGCGCAACAACCAGTTCCGTCCGCACCTCGAACCGTCGCGCCAGGCGCTGATGACGCTCGACCACACGCCGGAGGAGTTCCTGGGGCTCATCGACCATTCGATCGCGCGCTACTTCAACCAGCCCGAGTACTGGCGCAAGGACGGGAAGCTTTTCTTCTCGATCTACAACGTCAGCTACCTCTGGGAGACGTGGGGGAAGGACGCGGCGAAGGTGCGCGCGGCGCTGGACGAGGCGCGGCGGCGCGTGCGCGCGGCGGGGCTCGGCGAGCTCCACCTCAACGCGCAGAACCTGCGCCCCGAGCAGGTGCCGCTCGCCGTCGAGATGGGCTTCGACTCGCTCACCGACTACAACCTCACCTGCTCGTATACGCCGAACTTCTGGAAGCGCTACGTGGCGGGCGAGCGCCTCTTCGCCTACGACGAGATCGGCGAAGGCATCCAGAAGCGCTGGAAGGCGATGCAGGCGACGGCGCTCCCCTACTTCCCGAACGTGACGACGGGCTGGGACGCGACGCCGCGCTGCCGCCTCGACGCGCCGTTCCCGTGGCCGAAGACGGCGCACTACCCCTACTGCGCCACGCTCACGAACAACACGCCCGACCGCTTCGAGCAGTACCTGCGCGCCGCCAAGGCGCACGTCCTCGCCGACCCGAAGAAGCCGGGCGTCGTCTACGTCAACGCCTGGAACGAGTACACGGAGGGCTGCTACCTACTGCCGAACAACTTCGACGCGGACGGCTTCCTGCGCGCCATCGCCGCCGTCTTCGGCCGCACGCCCGCGAACGAATACACCTACGTGAATCCCTCGACGAAGCAGCTCCTCACCGTGCCCGCCGCCACGCACGAGAACGTCGCCTACGGTCCGCACCCGAAGCAGAAGGTGGACGTGTTCCTGCCGCCGCAGGCGAAGGGCCCCGCGCCCGTCGTCGTCTACCTGCACGGCGGCGGCTGGACGGGCGGGGCGATGGTGGACCACATCGTCGGCGCGGCGCTGAGGCCGCTCCTCGCGCGCGGCGTCGCCGTCGTCGCCGTCGGCTACCGCTACATCGGCGACGCGCGCCTCGAAGGCGTCGTGCCGCCCGTCAAGGCGTGCCTCGACGACTGCGAGGCGGCGGTGCGCTTCGTCAAGGCCCATGCGAAGGAATGGAACCTCGACGTCTCGCGCCTCGCCCTCGCGGGCGGCAGCGCGGGCGCCTGCACGGCGCTCTACCTCGGCCTGAAGGACGACAACGCGCTCGGCATCACGGCCGTCGGCCCGATCATCGCCCAGACCTCGCTCGACCCGCGCGAGACGCGCGCGTGGATCCCGAACGCCACCTACGGCGCGCACGCCTTCGGCTTCCGGAACTTCGACGATTGGCTCGCGAACCGCGAACGTGTGCTGCCGTGGATCGCGCGCTTCTCGCCCGCCGCGCTCGCCGGGAAGATCGCGCCCGCGCGTGCCCCGAAGATGTTCCTCCAGTACGGATCGCTGCCGAAGCCGGGCGAACGCGCGCAGGACCCCACGCACTCCGGCGCGTTCGGCCTGCGCTTCAAGGAGATCTGCGACGCGCGCGGGATTCCCTGCGAGGTGTTCACGGACGCGCGGCCGTCCTTCGGCGCGACGTTCCTGCGCCTGGCGGACACGCTCCAGGGCGGGGCGCGCTGAAGGCGCGCTTCGGCGTGCCGGCGGAGAAGACGCCGCCGCCGTGGGTGCGGCGGCGGCGCGGGTCTGTCGCGGGTAATGGGTTAGTGGGTTGCGCAGCCCACCAGCCGAATTGAGGATTAGGGTCGT
>OIWT01003153.1_pt1 | contig 15611 bp, 10 predicted proteins | sample 1587701 | NCBI WGS metagenome assembly OIWT01 (sample SAMEA3888904, study PRJEB22519) | human gut metagenome | biome: human gut; feature: human-associated habitat; material: faeces | place: Denmark | collected 2009
ATCGTTCCAGGAAGATGAGAAATCACATCACCGACAAAGGGCTTATGCCACATTTTACGGTTCTTATATTTTGCAGTCAGCGTCGTCTTGTATTTGCGGGCCGTTACTACAAAATCCACATATTCGTTATCTTTCTCTTTAATGTCGGTTCTGATGAATCCTTCTTTTCTGGTTTCAGGATAACCGAACATTGCACGCTCCATCATGTCAAGATCGTGGAAGGGGTCAAAAATCTCATTTTCATTTTTACGATAAGGCTTAAGCAACATACAAATTCCTCCAGTACAAATTATCTATTTCAGTGGTGATTATAAAATTTATTTGCTCCTTCGGGAGAACTCTTTCTTTCCCTCTCGGAACATCTATATTGTACCGCCGGTTTGTTAAAAAGGATACTAAATATTGTGAACTGAATGTTAATTTTAGCACTCGTATTGCACGACTGCTAACGGTTTTGCAGGCCCTGCCTGTACACAAAAACCGGCATTTTTCCCTTTCGGAAAAACACCGTTTTTTCGCATTATAATCAGCTTTCTACAAGCTTTTGCAGGCGGTAGTAAACGCCCTGCTTTGCCATAAGCTCGTCATGGCTGCCCTGCTCCACAATGCCTTCGTCGTCAAGGACAAGGATGGTTTTCGCTCCGCGGATGGTGCTCAGGCGGTGGGCAATGGTGAACACCGTGCGTCCTTTGGAAAGCCGCTCCAGACTCTGCTGAACAAGGCGCTCGCTTTCGTTGTCCAAGGCGGAGGTCGCCTCGTCAAGAATGAGCACCGGCGGGTTTTTGAGGAACACTCGGGCGATGGAAATACGCTGCTTCTGTCCGCCGGAAAGCTTCACGCCGCGTTCGCCCACATAGGTCTGATAGCCATCATCAAGCTCATGGATAAACTCGTCCGCGCCGGCAAGCTTCGCCGCTTCAATGACCTCCTCATAGGTTGCATCCGGCTTGCCGTAGAGAATATTGTCGTAAATCGTTCCGGAGAAAAGGTAAACGTCCTGCTGCACAACGCCGATGTTGCGGCGCAGGCTCTCGAGGGTGATTTTGCGGATGTCGCGCCCGTCAAGGAGCACCTCGCCCTCGGTAACGTCATAAAAGCGCGGAATTAAGTTCGACAAGGTGGTTTTGCCGCCGCCGGAAGGTCCGACCAAAGCCACGTTGTCGCCGGGGTGAACGTGCAGGTTCACCTTGGAGAGAACCTCGCTCTTGGAGTCGCTGTAAGCGAAGCCTACGTTGCGCAGCTCAATGTCGCCGGTGACGTTCTCGATGGGCGTCGCGTCCGGGTCGTCCTTAATTTCCGGCTCCACGTCCATAATTTCATAGAAGCGTTCCACGCCGGTAAGCCCCTGCATAAAGGTTTCGGTGAACTGGGCAAGGCGGCTTACGGTGTTGAGCAGTACCGTGGTGTAGAGAAGGTACGCCATGTAGTCGCCCGGGGTTATCTGCCCGTTCATCAGGAACACCGCGCCAAGAGCGACCACGGTGATATACATAATGCCGTCAAACAGTCGGATTACGCAGTGCAGCTTGCCGAGGGAGCGGTACGCCTTGCGCTTGATTCCGAGGAAAACCTCGTTGCCCTTTTGGAACTTCTGCTTTTCCATTTCTTCGTTGGCAAAGCTCTGCACAACGCGGATGCCCAAAAGGCTGTCTTCAATTTGTGCGTTGATTTCGCCTATTTGGGAACGTTCGCTGTAAAAATTCGTCCGCAGTTCGTGTCTGAGCTTGAGCACGAACCACCCGAGCACGGGAATCATAATGTACACGAACAGCGTCAGCGGAACATTGACGTTGAGCAGTATAATCAGCGAGGCTATGAACTTCACAATACCGATGAGGATTTCCTCCGGGGCGTGGTGGCAAAATTCCGTCACGTCAAAGAGATCCTTGGTAAGGCGGCTCATAAGCTGCCCCACCTTGGTGTTGCTGTAAAAGCTGAAGCTCATTTCCTGCAAATGGGCGAACAGGTCGCGGCGCATATCCGCTTCAAGCTTTGCACCCATCATGTGACCTATGTTCGTCATAAAGTAGTTCGCCGCAGTGTCGATTATGCGCAGAACCACATAAACGGCGCAGATTTTCAAAATGAAGCTTATTGTAAGACTGGCCGCATCGCGCTGCGCCATGTTTGTGATGTTCCGAACGATTACCGGCAGAACAATGTCGCACACCGTGGTGAGGGAAGCGCAGAACAAATCCAAAAACAGCGTGGGCAGATACGGCTTGTAGTAGGGCAAAAACCGCTTTACATAGTTTTGCTCCTTTGGCTTTTGGGCTTTTTTACTCATTTTCCTTTTTACCTCCGCAAATAATTATGCTCCCTTGAGCATAACAAGGGAGCTTAATTCTTAACATATATATTCTATAACTAAATGAATAATTTTGCAAGATAAATTATAAAAATATGCAGGGGATAAAAGCCGTAGCCCAGCCACCGGGGAATTTTCACGCCGCTTTTCGTGTTTATAAGCATAAGCGGCAGAGCAAGAACCGCAAAGCCCTGAGCATTGAGGAAAATTCCCATAAGAGCTATGTTCGGCGTATCGAGGAACATTATCAAAAGATAAATTCCGATGACGGTTCCGAAAATTTCCGGTTCTCTTCGGCACAAAAAGTACATGAGCACCATTAAAATTACGCCGTAGAAGGAATATTCAAAGCCCTCCCAAAGGGAAGCGGCGGCGATTATCACGAAAAAGAGCCACTTTTTGTGCTTCAGCGCTTCAATGGCGCCAAATCCCAAAAGCATGGTGAAGCCTATATTGAGGTGCAAATTTGAAGCTATGCAGGAAGCCGCCGCAGAAAGCGTTCCGTAATTTATGGGGTCAAAAAGCAGTCCGGTATCATAGGGAAAGAACGCAAGGGAATAAAACGGCTGAGATACCAGTGCGAAAGCAAGCAGCCGCAGCGCATATTTTTTCGGATTTTTTGTATAAACGCAGCCGAGGGCGAGGCAGTAGGCAAAAATAGGGAACGCAAGCCGCCCGATTACCCGAAGCCACATATACTGCGGAAAAAACACATAGCCTATGTGGTCAATCGCCATGGTGACAAAGGCGATTATCTTGAGCAGCCCCGTATCCCGGTTTGTCTGTACGGCGTTATCCATGGAGCCTGTTGTTCGCTTCGGAAACGCAGTCCCGCAGGTAGCCCTCGAGCTTAAATGACGCTCCGGTTCCCACGGCGACGCATTCCTCCGGATTTTCCGCAACGCTGCATTTGAGGTTAAAGCGGTTCGAGAAATATTTATCCAGACCGTTCAGGCGGGCGCCGCCGCCGGTCATAAGTATGCCGTTCGCCTTTATGTCGCCGGCAAGCTCCGGCGGGGTTTTCTCAAAGACCTTCTGCACCGCGGCTGAAAGCTGCTCCGCAAGGTCGTAAAACACCTCGGAAAGCTCCTGCCAGCTGAGCGTGACCCGCCCGGGCAGTCCGGTGAGCAGGTTTCTGCCCTTGACCTCAAAGCTGCGGTCGTCGTCGAAATGCCAGCAGGTTCCGATTGCCTTTTTTGCCTCCTCCGCCATGCGCTGACCTATGAGCAGCCCATGCTTTAGGCGAACGTAGCGTATAATTTCCTCGTCAAAGCGGTTTCCTGCGATTTTGACGGAGTATTTGCACACAACGCCGGAGAGGGAAAGCAGCGCAATATCCGTAGTGCCGCCGCCTATGTCGATTATAAAGCGACCCTCCGGCCTTGAAATGTCAAGTCCCGCGCCCAGCGCCGCCGCCACCGGCTCCTCTATGAGGTAGACCTTGCGCGCGCCCGCGGAGATGGCGGCGTCCACCACCGCGCGCTGCTCCACGTCCGTGATTATACTCGGCACGCAGATTGCCACCCGGGGCTTAAAATAGCTCTCTCCGCAGACCTTTTTTAAGGCGTAGCGGATAAGCTCGTTCGTCAAATGGTAGTTCGAAATAACTCCGCCGCCCATGGGGCACATGGCGGAGATGAATGACGGCGTCCTGCCGAGCATTTTATGCGCCTCCGAGCATATAGCGACTATTTCGCCGGTGTCGTTGTTCACTGCGACTATGTTCGGTTCGCGGAAAAGCACGCCCCTGTTTGGGTCGTAGGCTATGATTTTTGTGGTTCCGAGATCTATTCCTATATCAGCAGGCATTATAATCCTCCGATTACATTCGTTTATAAGCTTATATAATAAGATTAAAGCATAATACGGCGCTTGTCAATTCGGATTTTATTAAAAATTCCTTAATTATGCGGCGAAACGCTTATTTTTCCTCCAGCATATAGCGCAGATTGGTAAATCTGCCTGTGCGGCGGTTGTTGTCCACCATGGTGTAAACCGCTCTTGCGTCGCCCACTATGATGAGCAGCTTTTTTGCCCTTGTTACGGCGGTATAGAGCAGATTGCGGTAGCAGAGCCGGGAGGAAACGTCCATAAGGGGGATTATAACCGCCTCAAACTCGTTGCCCTGGCTTTTGTGAACGGTTATGGCGTAGGCATGGTCAAGCTCTCCCAAGCAGTCGTAGGGATAGTCCGCCACACGGTCGTCAAAGCGAATTGCCATCATGCGAAGCGCAGGGTCCATGCGTTCGATTATGCCTATGTCGCCGTTGAAAATTCCCTGACCCATTTCGCCGTCGTCCTTTTTCCACACCATATCGTAGTTATTGCGAACCTGCATAACCTTGTCGCCCTCTCGGAACAGTCGCCCATTCTGGGTGTGCTCCTTTTTGCCCTTTGCGGGCGGGTTCAGAGCCTTTTGCAGCGCAATATTAAGCCCCCAAGTGCCCGCTTCGCCGCGCTTTCCGGGACAGAGCACCTGAATATCCCACATAGGAGAAAGGTCATAAGCCTTCGGCAGGCGTTTTTCACAAAGCTGGCAGACCGTGGCGGCGCATTCTGCCTCGGAGCCACGCGGCATAAAGAAAAAGTCGTTGTCCTTGCACTCAAGATAGGGGTATTCGCCATTCACAATATCGTGAGCGCTTGTGACTATCATGCTCTCCGCCGCCTGACGGAAAATGGTGGTGAGGGTGACGGAGGGAAGAATATCCGAAGAAAGCAAATCGTGCAGCACGTTGCCCGCCCCCACGGAGGGAAGCTGGTCGGAGTCTCCCACCATGATGAGCCTGCACGAGAACGAAAGCGCCCGCAGCAGTGAGTCGAAAAGCACGCTGTCCACCATGGACATCTCGTCCACAATCAGCGTGTTGCATTTCAGCGGGTTTTTTTCGTTTTTGCGGAACACCGGGTGCATCTCGTCGGAGGTGTAGTCCACCTCAAGCAGGCGGTGAATGGTCTTTGCATCTTTGCCGGTCAGTTCCGTAAGGCGCTTTGCGGCGCGCCCTGTGGGCGCAGCAAGCATAACCGTGTCACCCTGCTGCTCCAAAAGGCGGATAAGCGCGTTCAGCGTTGTGGTTTTGCCGGTGCCGGGTCCTCCGGTGAGCACAAAAACATGGTTGCGCACTGCCTCGCGCAGAGCTTTTTTCTGCAAAGAGTCATACTCTATGCCAAGCTCATCCTCAAGCAGTTCAATGGAGCGGTTGAGGGCAGCGTCGCTGTCCTCGCAGAGGTCGTGCAGCATCATGCGCAGGCGCCCTGCGGCGGCGGTTTCCGCCTCGTATAAATCCGGCAGGTAAATAAAGCGCCTGTCGTTTCGGTAATATTCCTCAAGCTCATGCAGCTCCACAAGCTCCTCAAGAGCCTCCGGCATGGCGTCGCTTTCCCCGAGAATACCCGCCGCCGCGGGCAGAAGCCGCTCCGCGGGCAGGCAGGTGTGCCCGTTGTCAAGATTGTGAACGAGAACGAATTTTATTCCCGCTTTAAGGCGGCGAATATCGTCCGCCTTGCCGTGTTTCATAAAAATTTCGTCCGCCTCGGCAAAGTCAACGCCCACGTCCGGGTCGCAGAGCAGGTAGGGGTTCTCTGTAATGAACTCCATGGCGGAGGCTCCCCATTTTTTCCATGCACGAACGGCTATTGCCGCAGGCAGACCAAAGCCCTGAAGCGCTGCCATAACTTTTCTGGCGCCGAAGGCGCGCTGGAACTGGGTGTTGATTTCAAGCGCCATTTTCTCGGAAACGCCCTTTACCTTTGCAAGCTGCTTCGGGTCGTTCTCAATGGTTTCTATGGTGTATTCGCCGAAAGCGTCGACAATGCGCTTTGCAAGGGCAGGTCCCACGCCCTTGAACGACCCGCCGCCGAGGTATTTGCGTATGGCGGAAACGGAAGCGGGCAGCCGCCTTTCGCAGACCTGTGCGCGGAACTGGCTTCCGTAGGTCGGGTGCGAAGCAAAGCTCCCGGTGAGGGAAACCTCCTCGCCCGCTTCAACTGCGCCAAGCTCTCCCACAACGGTGATAAGCTCGCCCTGATAGTCAAGGTCAAATACCACAAAGCCGCTGTCCGGCTTGTAACAGACAATGCTCTCCACCGTTCCGGAAATCTGTTCAGTTTCAACTTGTTCATTTCTTGCCATAACAAAAACCGTCCGCTTCTTTAGCTAACTCCACATGAGAAAACATGCGGTTTTGCCAATAGTTTTCTTAAAATCGGATAAATGATAAAAACTTCCTCCATAGACAAGATGACAAAGATTTTTATATTAAAAATGCATTGTCAAAACTGCTTGCACCGTAAAACACGAATTTTGTGCAGAGCCGAGGCGCGGTGGCGAAGGCATACTGGCGTATGGCAAGCCGCCGGAACGAAGGATTCTGTGCAAAATTTGTTTTTTACGGCGTATGTTTTCTTATGCGGAGTCAGCTTTAAGATTATTCCTAATTATATATCTTTTTCGTCGCCGTGTAAACCGAAAAGCAGCAGACTTTTCAGCTCTTTTTCGTTTTCCGCTGCGGAGCAGTAAAAACGCTCGCAGAGTCTGCGGCAAATTTCCTTTGCCTCCGGCGAAGCACCGCGACAGTCGAGGATAATTTCGCCACGGAGAGTTTCTGCCTCCGAGAACGCCGCCCGCACGGAATCTTCAAGAATATTTTCCGGAACGGAGCCTGCTTCCGCTATGTAGAACACCCGCTTTTTCATGCGGCACTTCGTGCTTTGCCGCAGCAGCCACCGGTAAGCTTCTATCATCCCGAGTGACGCAAAAAATGTAAGAATGAGCACCGCTAAAATTTCAAACAGCATAATAAAACACCCGCCTTTCGCTATTTTTATTTTATGAGCGCGGCGGGCAAAACGCCACAGGAACGAAAACCGCGAAATGAGCATAGCATAAAGCACAGGAAACACTTTGGAGGCTTCGGCAATGAAAAAATACTCATTTTACATAGCCGGCGGGGATATGCGCTTCGTATATTTGGCGAATTCTCTCGCGGCTGAGGGATATACCGTGACGGCCTTTGCTCTTTCCGGCGCAGAGGGGCTTTCCGGCGACGTGATAGTGAGCGGTGATTCATCGGAAGCTGCTTTTTCCGATGTGACGATGCTGCCGCTGCCCTGCGGAAACAAGGCCGGGAACCTTAATGCGCCCTTTGACGGTTGCGAAACGCCGCTTTTGCAGCTTGCTTCTCAGCTTGAGCACGGCAGCGTGCTTATGGGCGGAATGATTCCGCCGGAAGTAAAAAACGCCGTGCTCAAACGCGGCGTTTCGGTTTATGATTACTTTGACAGGGAAGAATTTGCGGTGCGAAACGCCTCTCTTACCGCCGAAGCGGCGGTGGCGCTTGCGCTTGAAGCCGTGAACGAATCCATAAGCAAAATGCCCGTGCTTATTTTGGGTCACGGCAGAATAGGAAGGCTATTAGGCGGCATGCTCAAGGCGCTTGACGCCGATGTGACCATTGCCGCACGGCGGTATTCCGACCTTGCGTGGATACGCTCCGAGGGGAACAGACCCATAGAATTTTCCCGACTTGACGGCGAAATAGGCAGGTTCAAGGTGATTTTGAGCACCGTTCCCGCACCGGTGCTCAGCAAAGAGCGGCTCGTACTCGTCGACAAAAATGCCGTGCTCATTGACCTTGCTTCCATGCCCGGAAGCATTGATTTTGCCGCAGCGGAAAGCATGGGAATCCGTGCAGAGCGGGCGCTTGGGCTGCCCGGAAAGTTCGCGCCCAAAACTGCGGGCGAGATAGTCAAGGAAACCGTGCTCAACATTTTAAGCGAAAGGGAGGAAGATGATTGTGGCTGATAAAATAAGGCTTGGCTTTGCCATGTGCGGGTCGTTTTGTACCTTTAAGCTCGTGCTGGAGGAGCTTGAGCGCCTTGCGAAGGACTACGACATAACGCCGATTATGTCACAGGGCGCGGCGTTTACCGATACCCGCTTTGGCAAGGCGGAGGACTTCCGCCGCCGCGTCGCCGAAATCTGCGGCAGGGAGCCAATCACCACCATCGCGGACGCGGAGCCAATAGGTCCGCGTGCACTGCTCGATGTGCTCGTCATTGAGCCCTGCACCGGCAACACCCTCGGCAAGCTGGCAAACGGCATAACCGATACGCCGGTGACCATGGCGGCGAAGGCGCATCTGCGCAATGGGCAGCCATTGGTGCTCGCAGTGTCCACAAACGACGCCCTCGGCGCCTCCGCCCGGAACATAGGCACGCTTATGAATGCAAAGAATATTTTCTTTGTGCCGATGCGGCAGGACTCGCCCCGGGGCAAGCCCGCCTCGTTGGTCGCGGACTTTTCCGAAACCGCAGCGGCAATAAAGTCCGCGCTGGAAGGCAGGCAGACGCAGCCGCTGCTCCTCCAATAGAGCGCATAAATTTGTGCCCTCCGCAAATAATCCCTTTGCCCGTATGAGCATATAACAGAGTGTTTTGCCCGTCCGCTTTGAGGACAGACAAAACACTCTGGGAGCTGCCACCGTGCACAAAACCGTTGCCGTTTGTCTGAAAAACCGCATAAAGCTGCGTTTTTCCGCCAATAATCCTTCTGCCCGCATGGGCAGAAAGGATTGATTTTTTGAAAAAACTGGTTTCGGCTTTTTTATTTTTGATTACAATTTCATTTTCGGCGGCGGATGGCTTTGCCATGACCGCAAAGGAAGCCGCCGCCCTTGATTTGACAGAGTCATGTGGCTTTTCTGCGGAGGAGCTCTCCGCGGGGCTGCGCGGTGAGCTTGTCCCGCTGGCGGCGGATTTCGTCGCGGCGGAGGCGGAATACGGCGTAAACGCCGTATTCCTTGCGGCGCTTGCCGCCCACGAATCCGGCTGGGGCAGGCACTGCTTTCTGCCGGAAAATATCTTCGGATGGGGCGGAAAAAGCTTCGCTTCAAAGAGCGAGTGTATCGCCTTCGTTGCTTCGCGGCTTGCAGAAAAATATCTTGATGAAAACGGCCGCTGCTTCCACGGTAGAACCCTTTCCGGCGTGAACCGTTCGTATAATGGCAGCGACGAGTGGACAAGCGCCATCGCCGGAATAATGGCTAAGATAAGCCAAAAGGCAGAGAAAGCCGCAGCAGTGCTTCCGGCGGAAGCACCCTTCGCCGAGGCAGCTTTTTGCTTTGAGAATGAAGAAAATTTTACAGAAAAAAGCTGCTCCGCAGAGCCTGCGCAGCAGCTTTATGAGGAGATTACAGAGGACGAAAATCCGTGGAAATGTTCTTCCGGCAGCAGTCCGGCGAGTACTGCCAGCGGTCAATATGACCTTCCGTGATGTAATAGCACAGCGGCGACGGCGCTGCTTCGCCGTCAAATGCGTCAACAATAATAAGCTTTATCTTCATTTTTTCGGGGATAAGGCTTTTTACATATACCGACGCCTGCTGCCCGGCGCGGAGCATGGGGCATGGCTCCGCAAGCCCCGCAAGGTTCGGCGTAAGCTCCACGAAAACGCCGTAATCCTCGACGGAGCGGATAACTCCGCTTACTGTTTCGCCGGGAGAAAACGCTGCGGCGTTTTCCTCCCAAGTGCCGAGCAGCTCCTTGTGGGAAAGGCAGATCCGCCCGGCTTCGTCCCGCCCGGAAACCACGGCGAAAATCCGCTGTCCGCCGCGAAAGCGGTCGGATGGGTGCCCGATTCGCGAAACGCTGATGCCGTCGATGGGCAGCAGGGAAGATATTCCGCAGCCGATGTCCGCAAAGCAGCCAAAATTCTCCATGTGGGTCACAACAGCGGGAATCACGTCGCCGGGGACGAGCCTATCGAGGTAATTTTCCACGCATTCCTGCTGCACCGCCCGCCGGGAGCAGATGGCGGCGGGTCTTCCGTCACCGCCGGTTTCAAAGCCGATTATGCGAAAGCAAACCGGCTTGTTCACCCGGGAAATTATGGCTATATCGCGGGCTTTGCCGCTTTCTATGCCAAGTGCGCCCTCCACCCGCGGAATCACCGCTTTCGTTCCGTTAAGGTCGAGCAAAAGGTCGTGGGCAGCGCTGCAAACAAGCGCACGGGATTCAAGAATCACGCCGTTTCGGTACGCCTCCTGAAGCGATGAAATATTCTGCAAAGCGGCTTTGTTCGCCGCGGAATTTATTATGCCGCCTTCCGGCAAATAGTCCGTCATTTGATTTCCTCCCTGAAATTTTATGATTATTTATATTCCGCGACGGCGTTATTTATGAATAGTGACGAAATGCAAAAACTTCGCGAAAACTGTTGCATTGAGAGATGTAATGTGCTAATATTTGAGTGTAATCAATAGTGATGTAAAAAGTATGATGAACAGGATGATGATATGTCGATGAAAGGATTACAGCCAAGCGGAATTGCCCGCAGAAATAAGATGATCCACGCCGGAATAATGCTCTTTTTGGAGAAGGGGTACGAGAACACCTCCACTTCCGAAATCGCGAAGGCGGCGGGAATGTCCCAAGCATCGTTTTTTGCGGCGTTCCAAAACAAAGAGGCACTTTTGTGCACGCTGGTGCAGGAGATGTTCGAGAGTCAGTTCAGGCGCACCGAAGAAATGATGAACGGATGCGCAAATCCGCTGCTGATTTACGCGGTGGAAACCTCAATGCAGATGTACATTGCGGAAATGTCAGAGCCGTTGCGCGAACTTTATGTGGCGGCGTACACATTGCCCACCACTTCGGAATTTATTTATCACGCCACGGCAAAAAAGCTTGCCTTTATATTTAGGGAATATATGCCGGACGCGCATGAAAAGGATTTTTATGAGCTTGATATTGCCTCCGGCGGAATAACCCGCGGATTTATGGCTAAAAAATGCGATATTTATTTTACCATTGAGCAGAAAATCCGCCGCTATCTTACCTGCTGCATGAAAATCTATAATGTTCCGCAGGAAAAGATAGACGAAGCGACTGAACAGGCACTTTCCATGAACCTTAGCGAGGCAGCAAAGCAGGCCGTGGAAGCCGTGATAGAAAAAGGCAGACTCGGCTTTGAACAGGCTATGGCGGAGTGAAAATAAAAGGATAAAATCCTTTTAATATAAACTATAAACGCATATAAACGCAGTTCCCGAAAATAAAAATTGAAACGGAGATGAGCGCATGAAAAAATTTCTATCGGTTCTTTTGGCAGTGATGATGGTAGCTACTGTCTTGCCTGTCAATCTAATGGCGGCGCCCCTTGAATTTACGGAGCACAGCCATTCCGAATCCTACGCCGAGACGGAGGAGCGGGCGGCGGTAAAGCCGCGTGCGGGCGAATGGTATGACAGAATTTTCATAAGAATGAACAGCAACGGCTTTCAGGTGCAGCCCTCGGAATTCAGAGGAATTGTGCATATAGAGCATACTATGGATACAAGCACCGGCGGCACCAGCAAAAAGGACGAATATGCACATAATGTCGGGCAGCAGTATCAGTCGGGAAAAGAAGTGATTTTCACCGCAATCCCCGACGCGGGATACCGCTTTGACGGCTGGTATAAGAATGACGCAAACGGCGAGCTTATTCAGACCGGGGAAACTTGGCGCTTCATCTCCAACGAGGAAAATGCGGCATATACCCATTATGCGAAGTTTTCCAAGGATGAAAGCGTAACCCTGCACCGAATAAGCTTTATCGGCGACCCGGCGGGGCTTCATGTCAGAAATGTAAGTATGACAAAAACATCGGGGGTAACCTTCCCGAACTCGTATGATTACCTCAACTTTGATGTTGAACCGGGTTGGGATATGAGCTTTTCCGTTGATATCAGAAGCGGATACATAAAAACCGATGATTTCAAGGTTGTTTGCAACGGCAAAGAGCTTGTTGCAAGGGACGGCGTTTATACCCTTTCAAATATAAACGAAGGCATGAGCATTGTGGTGTCCGGATTTGCCAAAGTTATGGGGACTACCGTTTCCATAAATAAAATCGCCGAAACCATGCAGGATAGGGATAACGTAATTATTTCCGGTATGGTCAAGGACGAAAGAGGCAAAGCCGTAACTACCGGAACCCTTGAGCTTTTGATAGACGATAAGCCGAGCCAAGTTCAGCCCACGCTGCAAAGCGACGGCAGCTTCAGGGTAGAGCTTTCCGGTATAATCGGCGGCAGCCACAAGGCGACGGTTAAGTATTCCGGAGATGAAACGCATGAAAGCTCCCAAGCGGAAGCAAAATTCTTTGTCGAAGGAAAAGAGCATTACATCCATGTGAGCAGCAACGGTTACAAGCTTGAGGAAAATGTTTTCGCGGGACTTGTTCGTATGCAGTACACGGTAGCGGACGAAAACGGACAGGCTCAACAGATAGTTGAGCACGGCACGGATTTCGGAAAGCTGCTTCCTGTGGGACAGGGAATACTTCTTACCGCAATTCCCGCGGCGGGCTATAAGTTCGGCGGATGGTACAAGAATAACGAAAACGGCGATTTGCTGACGGCTAAAGAAGAATGGAATATAAACGCAAACAGCATTTATGCCGCATACACCCATTACGCCAAGTTCGTAAGGGACGACAGCAAAACCACCTACGCGGTGACCTTTGCTGACGGACTTGCGCGTATGAGAATCACCGATTTTAACATCACAAAGACCTCCGGCACGGTTCTGCCGGACTACCTCAGCGCGCCGAACTATACCGTAGAGGCGGGCTGGAGCGTCAGCTTCGGCATCGAGGAAGCGGAAGGCTACATAAAAACCTCCGACTACAAAGTCCTCTGCAACGGCGTTGAGCTCACCGCGGTGGACGGCGTTTACACCATTTCTAACATAAATGAGAACAAGGAAATCCGCGTGAACGGCATTGCTGATAAAACAGCGCCGGTTGTCACCATAAACGACATTCCCTCTGTTATGTACGGCGAAAAGGTCGTCGTTTCCGGCACTGTCATAGACGTTGACGGCAAGCCCGTCGCCGAAGGCACGGTGCAGGTTTATGTCGACGACATTGCAGGCTGGCCTGCGGTGTCCCTTGCGGCGGACGGCAGCTTTACCTGCGAAATTTCCGGAGTAGCGGCGGGCGAGCATATTGCGACTGCAACATATTTCGCAGAAAAGACCTATGTGGACGCTTCTGCGAACAAGAATTTCACCGTTTTGGCGGGTCACACCCACTGCATCTGCGGCGGAAAGAGCGAAAACCACGCAAGCCACAGTGCGGTAACATATACCGCGTGGGACGGCGGCGAAATCAACTATGAAAATGGCGCGGCGTACCTCTACATTCCCGCGGATACCACCGTTACCCTCAAAAACGACATCACCATCGGCAAAAACCGGACCCTATATCTCTGCCTTAACGACAAAACAAGCACCCTCGCAAGCAACGGCTCCGCACATTTCATCATAAACGGCGCAGGCGCACGCCTTGTCATTTGCAGCTGCGGCAGCGAACAGGGTGCCTTTAAGGGCAGAACCGACGGAGCGGGCAACGGCGGCTGCATTGAGATTAGAGAAGGCAATCTTGACATTTACGGCGGCAATATCGGCTACGCGAACTGTGAAAACGGCGGCGTTGCTTATCTGAAGAGTAAGCAGAGCAAAATGAACATCTACGGCGGCAGCCTTTGCGAAAATACAGTGAAAAACGGCGGTGCCGTGTATATAAACAGCGACAACATTAGACAAGATTATATCGGAACGGTTATGATGTACGGCGGCGTTATCGAAAACAATAACGCTGAGGAAAACGGCGGCGCAGTATATGTGGCGGGCGATGAATACGAAGGCACCGGATTCAATTTGACCGACGGTATTATAAGAAAGAATTCCGCAACAGGAAACGGCGGCGCAATTTTCCTCTATATAGGAAGAGGGCTTTCCGTAAGCGGAGGCACAATTTCCGAAAATACTGCGGAAAACGGCGGCGGAATTTATTCCGCTAAAAAAACCACCGCAGGAAGACCGAGTATGTCAAAAATATCCGGCGGCGTAATTTCCAAGAACCATGCAAACGAGCTTGGCGGCGGAATTTACTTCAACGGGGCTCGCATAAATAAGTTATCCGGCTGTGAAATAAGCGAAAATACCGCAAAATACGGCGGCGGAATTTATATTGAATTCGGCGAGATAGGAAGCTTTGAAAATAACATTGTATCCGGCAATAAAGCGGAAATTGACGGCGGCGGTATTTATCTCAGAACCGATAATTTCAATCTTTCGACAGGTTCTAAGGTATATAACAACACCGCTTCCGGTAACGGCGGCGGAATTTATGCCTGCGCTTACAGCAACACAAGCAAGCTTGCAGTTTCGGAAAACGCCGATATCTATGAAAATAAGGCAAACGCAAGCGGCGGCGGTATTTATATCACCCTTGGGCGTTCGCTTGAAATCGGAGGAAGCAGCCAAATCAGGAATAACTCGGCAGGAGAAGCCGGCGGAATCGCCGTTATGGACGGAGCAAAGGTTACGATAAAAGACTCGGCTTCTATCCACAGTAACGGCGCAATAAGCGGAAGCGGTGCTTCTCAGATTCTGGTCAGCGGCAAGGACAGCCATGATGTTTACTCTTCCGTAACTATTAACGGAGGAACGATAGACGGCTCTGCGGTTCGTTACTCCTATTGCGGAATCGAACTGGAGGACAGTACAGCATTCACTATAAATGCCGGAACGATTGATGTTTACGGCATCCATAACGGCATAAACAACCAAGGTACCTTCACGGTGAACGGCGGCGTTGTGGAAGCTTTGGCAGCCTCGGGAGGAAGCTCCAACAGAGCCTATTACATAAAACCCGAGGTAAGCGACACCATGCTTGCGCGTCATGGCGATTCTAAAGAGGGCGCAATGGACGTTGACCTTTCCAAGGTGGTCTGGAGGAGTAAGTATATCTACCTCGGAACCGGTTACAGAGCCGCAATAAAGTATTTTCCCTTAGGCGGAACGCTTCCCGAGGGAGCACCAGAAGCCCATGTTTTCGGAACGAAAACCGTTCTTCCCGTTCCCACAAGAGACGGCTATAACTTCGACGGCTGGTACGAGGATACCGAATTCACCAAAGGGCCGGTTGCCGAAATCGGAGCCGATGTAACAGGAGACAGCAGTACCCGCTTCCTCTTCTATGCGAAGTGGACGGAAGTTTCCGAATGGAACGAGCCGAAATATTTTTGGAATAAAACCGCAACCGGTTACAACTGCAAAGCGACCCGCAGCCGCAAAACCGATGCGAGTACGGTGGAATTGGACATCGCCACCGTCACCTATGCGATAATCACCCCCGCAACCTGTGACGAAGAGGGTCTCGGCAGATATACGGCGGAGTTCAAGGCGGCTTGGGCGGAAACTCAGACCAAAGACGAGCCTATTCCGAAAACAGAACACGACTGGAACGCTCCCA